>Ga0209643_1000743_pt1 | contig 43697 bp, 40 predicted proteins | sample AutmiccBRH37_all_FD_187383 | JGI IMG/M metagenome (GOLD analysis project Ga0209643, IMG submission 187383) | Deep subsurface microbial communities from Mt. Terri, Switzerland - Autotrophic microbial communities BRH/37_all (SPAdes) (version 2) | ecosystem: Environmental > Aquatic > Deep...
GATCATGCAGCAGAATTGCTATAGATTACTAAGACTTGTAAATAATCTTATAGATATAACAAAAATTGATTCAAATTATTACGAAATCAGGCTGCAAAATTATGATATTATCAGTCTGGTGGAAGGAATAACAATGTCTGTTGCTGAATATGCAATGGATAAGGGTATTACCATCCTTTTCGATACCAACACCGAAGAAAAGGTAATGTCATGCGACCCTGACCAAATTGAACGGATTATTTTAAACCTTCTTTCAAATGCAATAAAATTCACGCCAAAAGGAGGTAACATTTGGGTGACTATTTTTGATCAAGGGGAAAAAATTGAGATAGCTATAAAAGATACAGGAATAGGTATACCTCGGGATAAACAGGAATGCATATTTAATAGATTTCAGCAGGTAGATAAGTCATTGGCAAGACAATCTGAAGGAAGCGGCATAGGTTTATCTCTTGTAAAAGCTTTAGTTGAGAAGCATAATGGGAAAATTACTCTAAATAGCGAATTGGATAAAGGAAGCGAGTTTATTATAGAAATTCCATGCAATATTTTGATAGGGCTAGAAAGTAAATCAAGTATTCAGCAGAATCATAGTGACCACAATTATGTTGAAAGAATCAGCGTAGAGTTTTCGGATATCTACTCATAAAGGGTTAAAGGGAGAAGAAACCGGTTCTCTTGTCTCTTTGAATTAGAAAGGGAATTTGAATATACAGAGAGGTGTAATGTGAAAAAATATAGTTTTGTTTATAACAACAAGGAGTATGAGCTTGGTGAGGATAATTGCAGCTATGTAATTAATGATGAAGAGCATCCTGTTGCAGGGATTGAAGGGCCTGACATAATAGAGCTGCTATGCGGGCAGGAGACAGTTGATTTTGGAATAGAATATTATGACACACCCTGTCAAAACTGCCTGGCAGGTAAAAAAGAGAAAAGCAAGTATTTTAAATTTCTTGAATATCACTTTTTTATATTCACGAAGGAAGGCAGATATGTGATAAGCAATATATCAAAGGAATATGAGGATACTTCATTCAACAGGCTGGTAAAGAAAGGTATAGTCGACAACAGCTATGTTGCAAGTGTTGCAGTATGTGTTGAGTGCGGAGACTACTCGATAGAAATTGAGCAGTGTGATGTGTAGCACGTATATTATAACAAAGCAGGATTACTTGCATAAGTAATCCTGCTTTAGCTTGTGCTGCATTAGGAAATATACTTGTTAAGCACTTATCTTCTTATTCTTGGAATTGCTCCCAAAGAATGTGTTTATTGTAGTTACGATTAATACAATCGCCAGTACAAAGAGGATTGAGGCGATAGATCCAATTATAAGATTTCCGCCTGCGAAGTTGTTTTTGGCCACCAGTACAAGTGCTGTAAGTGTTACTGCAAACATAAACACCATCGGTAACACAGTCATAAGATTCTTTTTGCCGGACTTGGCAAGCCATGCCGATACTGCAAGGAGTGATAAACCTGCAAGCAGCTGATTGGCAGAACCGAATATCGGCCATATCTTCGTATATCCGTATGACAACAGTAATGCAGATAAACCTACAGTTATTGCAGTTGATACATACATATTACTCAGAGGTGATTTTGTCCCGTCCGCTTTGGTAGTCATTTCCTGGAATATATAGCGGCCTAATCTTGTTGCTGTGTCAAGACTTGTGAGAGCAAATGCAGAGAAAGCAAGTATTACAAACACAGCTCCCACAGAGACCGGGATCCCGAAATTGCTCATGAAGTCTGCAACACCTCCTGCAAATATCTGAGCCGGAGTTCCCTTTGCTCCTACTACATAGCTTACTGTAATAAGGGCTATAATAGCTAAGACACCTTCAATAAGCATTGCGCCATAGCCTACAAGCTTTGTATCCTTCTCATTGTTCAGCTGCTTTGAGCTTGTGCCGGAGCCAACCAGAGAGTGGAAGCCGGATATTGCTCCGCAGGCCACTGTAACAAACAGCATGGGGAAGAGGTACTGGGCTTTGGCACCCTCGCCAACTGTGAAGCCTACAGATGCAGGTATAGCCATTTCAGGTCTTACTATCAGAACACCTATTACTGCTCCGGCAAGCATTGCATAAAGCAGGAAGGAGCACAGATAGTCTCTGGGCTGCAGCAGCAGCCAAACAGGCAATGTGGATGCTGCGAAGATGTATATGATAAGTAATACGTCCCATGTCAGTTTTGAAAGCTTAAGCACCGGGAACTGATAACCTATCCATATGCAGAAGAATAATAATGCCACGCCTACTACTGAAGATACACTGAGGCTTGCGCCCTTTCTGTAAACAAAGAAACCGAAGGCCATTGCCAGAACAATAAACAGTACTGATGCAGTGCCGGCTCTCGCTCCGGTAAGCGCTTCAGGCTTTGCAGGATCAAAGGCGAAAGTGCCTGCGCAAATGTCCGTAAAAGCTGCAACAACCAGTATCAATGTAAGATAGGCAAAGATGTTGAAGAGCTTCTTACCGTTTTCGCCGATGTTTATTCTTATTATTTCCCCTATGGACTTTCCTTCATGTCTGACTGATGCCAGAAGTGAACCCCAGTCATGAACACCGCCAAAAAATATACTACCTATTATGATCCACAGGTATACCGGCAGCCATCCGAATATTGCAGCCGCTATAGGACCTGTAATAGGGCCGGCACCGGCTATGGATGAGAAGTGGTGCCCAAGAAGCACTTTGGCGTCTGCAGGGCAGTAGTCGATATCATCCCTCATTGTATGAGCGGGAGTCTTCTTGTCAGGGTCAATGCCCCACTGCTTTGCCAGATAGCCGCCGTAACCGGCATAAGCGGCCAGGAACAATACAATACCGATAAGTAATAAAACTAATGAGTTCATTTAAAGACCTCCTTTTTATAATGCATAGGAAATTATGAATTTCCTAAATGCTTCGGTTGACCTCGGTGCATTTAATAAAAGCTTTGTATATTAAGGTGTAAGCTGATACACCTTTTTTACCTTTCTGCCGGCTTTATTGGTAACAACCTCATTATTGCCAAGGTCAATGCATATAAGCCTCACATCGCACCATCCCTTTAAATAGAAGGAGAACGCCTTGCTATAACTGTACTTTTCCACTGTTTTTTTAACATTGTCATTTATGTTATTACCGATGATTACACCGGTAACATATGTGCTCATGTGATCTCTTCCGGGTTCAATCAATTCATCTGCTGTTCTCTTTAGAAATTGCCCGTAAGCAGCTGCTTCCTCTTCATTTATAGTGTCATATCTCTTAATATAGCAGTATTCAAAGTTTTCACACCTGTCTATTACATCATTTTTGGTAATGAAGGTTCTTCCACTGATATTGACATATTTAGCAAGCATATCTATTTTATTGCCCAATACTTCTATATCCTTTTCAATATGAAAATGTCTTTCGAACTTTGATTTTAACATATCAACATATGCTTCGTATTTCATCTTAATCCTCCCCAAAAACATAAAAAATTACTTCTTAACATTTATAATTATATAGGAAATGTACAGGATGGTATCCAAAACTGCACTAAATAACAAAATGGGCACATAAAATGCATTTATATGCCCATTAGCTGTTTGAAAGCTGATATGTTTTGCCTGCTTACAGGAATCTCTGAGTCCAATCCATGCAGCTTCAGCATGTATGTATTGTTAAACCAGGGAATAATCTCCATGATTTTATCGGTATTAACAATATAGGAGCGGTGACATCTGAAAAAGACGGCAGGGGGAAGTTTTTTATGAAAATCAGATATGCTTGAGGTAACTACGTATTGATCCTCTTTAGTAAATATATGCACCTCATGTTCATGAGCAGAGCAATAGTATATGTCATTCATGCTTAAGACAAACAGCTTATTGTTCTTCCAAAGAGTGATTTTATCATTGTTGCACTTAAGGGTACAGTTCTCAAGTCTTTGAAGTGTGCCAATCATTCTGCTTTCCGAATAGGGCTTTAAAATATAATCAAAAGCGGCAACCTCAAATGCTTCAAGTGCATATTCACTATAAGCACTGATAAACACAAAAACCGGTTTGGTTATCAGTGTATTTATTACTCTGCTGAAAGCCAGACCGTCCAGCTTTGGCATGTTTATATCCAGGAAAACAATATCTACAGGGTGCCTCTGTACATATTCCAAAGCGTTAACGCTATCGTCAAATTTCTCCAGTATTTTTATTGAGCTGAAGTTACTGATAAAATAGCTTAGCTCTTGTATTGATGGAAATTCGTCATCTACAATAATACAATTCATGGACTCACCTCTATCTTTTAAGGAATAAAGCTTAGCACTTATTATCATCAAGTACAAAACTGATTCTTGTACCAACAGCAGGACGCTCTATAACAAGACCTGCACCATATATATGCCTTAGTCGCATATCTACATTTGACATACCTATTTTATTCTCTCTGACAGTACCGGAATTTATGCTATCAATAAATGCCTGTGGAATACCTATGCCGTCATCTTCTACCGTTACCTTAATGTCATTTGAGTTATGCCTTTGTACATGAATCCTGACATTTCCCGAGCCGGAGCCTTTTAAAATTCCGTGCTTTATTGAGTTTTCTACAATAGGCTGTATAATTAGCGAAGGTATTTTCACATGGATGCTTTCATCAATATCATAGGTTATATTGAGTTTATCTCCAAATCTTGCCTTTTCTATTTCTACATAGGATTTGACTTGTTGAAGCTCTTTGCTGATATCTACAAAGGTGCTGGTCTCCTCTATGTTATATCTTAAATACGTGGATAAATTAACAATAAGCTCTCTGGCACTATCCGGATTAATCCTTAGAAGAGCTATAATGGTGTTTAATGCGTTAAAGAGAAAGTGTGGGTTGATTTGGGCCTGGAGCGCCTTGATCTCCGCTTTTGCTGCCAAGTCCTTGAGCTTGCCTACCTTGCTTATTTCAAGCTGTGTTGATATTAACTGGGATAAGCCGATGGCCAGCTTTTCGGTTGTAAAGGATACGCCATTTTCTTTGGCGTAATATAATTTCAGAGTGCCTATAGTCTCTTCGCCCTCTTTAAGAGGTACTACAATTGCAGATTTTAACCGGCAGTTTTCTGAAGAGCATTCTATCTCTTTGGGGGTATTCAATATACTTATTTCCCCATCCTCAATAACCTGTACTGTAGCTGAGGTCTGGATAGGCTCACCACTGATATGATGGTCAGAGCCCAGGCCTTCATGAGCCAGAATTCTGGTTTTATCAGTAATTGCAACAGCCGCTGCCCCTGTAGAGTCCTTAATTATAGAGCAAATTTTTCTTAAGGAGTTGTTATTGACCTCTCTGAAATATGGAAGAGTTTTATTTGCTATTTCAAGAGCCAACTGAGCCTGTTTTGCGGCCAACTGCTCTTTTTCATTAAAAATCTTCTGTATCAATAGTATAAGAATACATATACCCAGGGCATTGGTTAAGCTCATGGGAAAATAGATGCTTTTTACAATATTAAGTGCGCTGGAATAAGGCTTTGATATCAACAGGATGAGCAGCATTTCAACACTCTCCAGAACAACCCCTCCGATGAGCCCGTAGAACCATTTATCAAATCTGCTGCATTTCTTATAAATAAATGCGGAAGCAAAGCCGGCGAGGATAGTGCTTATTGCACAAGGGATTGAGGTTATCCCGCCAATATCGTACAGGAATCGGTGAATGCCTGCGATAATCCCTGACAAAATACCGACAAAGGGACCGCAGAGGATACCCCCTGCCATTATCCCGATTATTCTTGTATTGGCAATGGCGCCGAACACATCAGTGCCGGTGTATGTGCCTATTATTCCGAAGATGGCAAAGGTTAGTGATAACACGACAAGGTCGGACCTTCTGAATTCATCCTTCTGTATTATTTTTCTAAATACAGGCAAATTTGAGATAATAAAAGCAATAATTACTACATAACTTAAGTTGCTTATAAGGTTTTTAAACAGATCTATCATAATCATACATTATACCTCTTATTTCTGCTGTTATGAGATGTCCCCTTCATACTATTTTAGCTTTTTCTGCTGATATCTGCAAGTGAATGTATTCCCAGGCTATTATATAGTATTCAAGGCATTGCAGGCATTGAAATTGTATGATTGAGATGTAAGGTAAAGGTACAGTTTGGCTTATGCATAGATAAAAATCCCTACTGTATAAATACACAGCAGGGATTTTTAATTTTCACTATTGGTGGAAGCTATTTCTTTAGCTCCTGCTTCCCGGTGACTTTGCTTGTATCATCCATCTTGAATGTAGACTTGGCATCATCGGTAGTAAAATATAAATTTCCATCGACAGTAGCATCTACTAGCTCAAAGTTATTAGCTGAAACATAAACATCACCTTTGAAGGTTCCGCTTTGAATTCTGGCATTTGGGCTGTTCACAGTTAGTTTTGGTGCTGTCAGATTGAATCTTGCAGTTACTTTTCTATTCTCGTCCTGAGTATAAAGGGCAATTTTACGTTGTATAACATCTTTACCTGCCTCGTCCTTCTTGCCATTCTTGAACTCGCCGTCAAGAACCAGCTCCTTATCAAAGGATAAATCCTTTACTGTGCAAATAATCCATGTACCGGTGCTGCTGATAGCCTTTTCAAAAGCACCGGTATCATCTACTATTGAAGCTGTTGTTACAACATCCGGTGTTGTTTCCGGCGGGGTTGTCTGTGCCGGGGTCGGTGTTGGTGTTGGCTCTGCAGGTGGTGTGGGCTGAGGGGCACATCCTGCGAGTGCAATTATCAGTGTAAATACTAGTATTATGGCTTTAGCCTTCATTAGAAATCCTCCTTAAAATTTTGGTATTATCATTGTTTATATTTGATATATTACTTTTATATCTCAAATACATTATTACCTAAAAGATAAAAATTAATGTACAATCAAGTATCAATATATTTCGTGAAAAACATTTTTCATTTTCGCTATTAATTGCTTTTAATGTAAAAATATATATAATATCATATTTACAATAGTGTAAGATATAGTTAAAAAGACTTGAAGCAAGGGTCTTTTAAATAGCTGTAATGTGAGATAAAGTATAGAATAAAAAAGGGGAGTTGATTGTGAGATGAAAGGTTATAAGCTGCCTGAGGATTTGATGTTTGGGACAGCAACAGCCTCTCTTCAGATTGAGGGAGGAGACAGGAACAATAACTGGTACCGGTTCTGTGAACTGGGGAAAACAAGGGACAGCTCTCACTGTATAGTTGCCGATGACCACTGGAACAGGTACCGGGAGGATATCGGACTGATGAAGGAGCTGAACCAGCAACTGTACCGGATGAGTATTGAATGGAGCAGAATTGAGCCTTCCGAGGGCAGCTTTGATGAAGCAGCCATAGCTCATTACCGGGCAGAATTAAGTATGCTCCTGGAAAATGGCATCCGGCCTATTGTAACCCTCCATCATTTTTCCCATCCTCTTTGGTTTGAAGATATGGGTGGATGGGAAAATCCCAGATCGGTAGAATGTTTTTTAAATTATACTGAGAAAGCTGTATTGTTTTTAGGGGATCTGGTTGCGGAATGGGTAACAATTAACGAACCGAATGTTTACCTCGAGGGTGCATACAGCTCAGGTAATTTTCCTCCGCACAAGCCTGGACTGAAAGCCTATTTCACAGGGCTGAAGCATATGTCAACCGCTCATATAGAAGCTTATAAAGCCATTCACAGAATCAGAAGGGATAAGGGCTTTACGGGACAGACCCTTGTAGGCTTTGCCAAGCATGTACGGGTATTTGATGCAGCGGATAAAGGTTTTTTATCCAACCTTTCCCGCAAGCTGGCAGACTATTGCTTCCATACTATTACCTTTGAAGCAATGGTAAAGGGCAGGTTCGATTTTCCTATAGGCCACGGGAATTATCCCCGGGGCAAGGGGGTATTCTGCGACTATCTCGGAATTAATTATTACAGCCGTGACATTATCAGCTTTACATGGAATGCGGCCAGAGCCTTTGCCGATTTATCCGTCAAAGAAGGAGCAGAGCTGAACGATATGGGATGGGAGATATATCCCGAAGGCTTATATATATTATGTAAAAAATATTATGAAAAGTATAAGCTGCCAATTTTTATAACTGAAAACGGTATATGCGATCAAAATGACGAAAAAAGGGCCCGGTTTATTTATGACCATCTTGAAATGGTAAATAAGCTGAGGGAGGCAGGAGTAGATGTTCAAAGGTATTACCACTGGTCCTTAATGGATAACTTTGAATGGGAATTTGGCCTTACTCCAAAATTTGGTTTGATTGAAGTTGATTATGATACCCAGGAAAGAACCATTCGCCCAAGCGGAAGGTTTTATGCTGAAATTGCCCACAACAAAGAGGTAACTGCAGAGATGATGGAAAGATATCTATAAAAAGTAACAGATTGGGGGAGAGTCAATTTGAATGAAAAAGTGAGGCTTACTGAAAAACTGGGTTACTCTCTGGGTGTGTTCGGGCAAAATATCATTTATGGTTTTTTCACTACGTACATACTGATTTTCTACACGGATGTTTTCGGCATTACAGCAGCGGCAGCGGGGACCCTTTTTATGATCGCAAGACTCTGGGACGCTGCCAATGACCCAATTATGGGTTTGGTTGCGGACAGGACAAGAACCGGATGGGGGAAGTTCCGCCCTTATATGTTATGGGTTCCAATACCTATTGCGGTTATTACCATATTCACCTTTTTTGTACCTGATACAAGCTATGGAACAAAGCTGATATATGCTTACATCACTTATATAGCCTGGGGTATGGTTTATACAGCAGGAGACATCCCCATGTGGGCACTTACATCTGTTATAACACGGGATACAAAAGAAAGAACCGGGATAATTACCATGGCAAGGATATTTTCAATTTTTGGCATGGCAGTACCGGCAATTGCAACAATACCTCTTCTCAATGCCTTCGGGGGTGAATCTGCTTCCGGTTATACGAAGGTTGCAGGATTTTATGGTATTCTCTGCGCCATACTGATGATGGGGATTTTCTTTTCCGTAAGAGAAAGAATTGTTCATAATGATAAAAAAGAAAGACTAAGTGACAGTATTGGTGTAATAGTACAGAACAAACCACTGATTCTCATTGTGATATCCTCAGTCGTTACTAATTCAGTCGTTACCTTCCGTCAAGCAATATTAGTATACTATGCTACCTACAATCTGGGGAATACGGATATTGTGCCGCTTCTGATGGCTGTTACACTTGCCGCAATGTTCGCAGGGATGCTGCTGGTGCCTGTAATCAACTCTATCATAGGAAAAAGAAATGCATATATTTTCTATGGTCTTGGACTTGCAGCAAGCTCTTTGCTTTTCTATTTTTCAGGATATGGAAGTGAAAAGTCGGTTATACTTTGGACACTTGTTACAGGCTTGTTTTCCGGTGCTCCTGCTGTCTTGGAGTCAGCTATGATTGCTGATACGATAGAATATGCCGAATGGAAGACCGGCATTCGGGCAGAAGGTGTGATTTTTTCTACCCAGACCTTTATGGCAAAGTTTTCGGGCGCATTATCAGGGGGACTTGCGGGATTGATTCTCACCCTTATCGGGTATGTGCCAAATGCCGTGCAAACCCAGAGAGCACTTAACGGTATGCATTCCATGATGACAATCATACCTGCGGCAGCGGTATTGGCCGGGCTGGTACCCATTCTATTCTACAAATTAACCGAAAGAGAACATGCTCACATCGTGAGAGAGCTTGAAGAGAGAAATAACAATATCTACAACAAGGGCTTTTAGAGAGCTATATGTTTTGCAATAAACATTTTACATTGAAGTTCAAATATTGCAAAATCATATTCCTTGATTTCATAGGTTGCATAATTCTTCCTTGAACCTTCTTTAGTGCAACCTATATAGCTAAACAGACAAGGGTAAAGGGATACGGGGAGACCCATATCCCTTGATTCAAACAAATAAACCATTACAAGCTGTCACCAAAATCTTGCCTGAATTTTTCAACCAGTTTTTCCTGCCAGGTGGATACAGGCCTTAACCTTCCGAAGAAGAAACGCAGTATTTTTGGCTCATCCACAAAGGTAAGCCCTTCAATAAGCTTACGGTTTTCATAAAGCCAGACTATACGGTCAACTGCATATTTGACCTGGGAAAGAGTAAATACACGTCGCGGCATAGCAAGTCTTAATAGCTCCATATTGGAAAGCACTTCGCTTCCATCGGGATTCCTCTGCTCTGACATCGTGCCTCGTTCCATACCACGGACTCCGCTTGCAATATAAAGTGCAGCTGCAAGGGCTCCGGCAGGATACTGATCTTGCGGAATATGATCCAAAAACTCCATAGCATTTACATGACATCCAAGGCCTCCCGCAGGAGTGACAACAGGCACACCTTTCTTAATCAGCTCATCTACCATAAAAGCGATAAATTGAGGGCCTTGGTTAATAACATCCTCATCCATTGTTTCATCCAGTCCGACAGTCATGGCCTCCATCTCTCTTACAGACATGCCGCCGTAGGTAAGAAAACCTTCATAGAGCGGGATAAGCTCACGCATCTTTTCAAAAATGCCCTTGTCATTGATGCATATGCCGCCGCCTCGTGCACATCCGAGTTTGCGGGCAGAAAAATATATTATATCACAAAGAGAGGCAAATTCAAGAGTTATCTCTCTTATGCTCATGGATTTATATTTTTCCTCCCGGTTCTTGATAAAGTACAGGTTGTCAGCTAGCAGACTTGCATCAAGTACAAGCAGAATCCCATGCTTGCTGCAGACATTGTGTACCTCATTAAGGTTCTCCAGGGAGAAGGGCTGACCACCAATAAGATTTGTTCCGGCTTCCATGCGTACAAAGGCGATTTTGTCTGAGCTATGTTTATCTATAAGGGCATTGAGCTTGTCAATATCCATATTCCCTTTAAAAGGGTTGGTGCTTGTGGTCTCAAGACCGGCATCAGTTATGATTTCCTCAACTATTCCTCCATTCATCACAATGTGGGATTTTGTGGTTGTAAAATGATAGTTCATAGGAACAATCATTCCGGGCTTTACAAATACTTGGGAAATAATATTTTCACATGCCCTTCCCTGATGGGCAGGCAGGAAGAATTCCATACCGAATATCTCTTTAAGCTTGTCCTCAAGTCTGAAAAAGGTTTCGCTTCCGGCATAACTGTCATCTGCTATAAGCATGGCTGCCTGTTGTCTGTCACTCATTGCGTTTACACCGCTGTCAGTCAGCATATCCATAAATACATCTCTGTTTTTAAGAAGGAAGGTGTTGTTGCCGGCTTCAGCAATAGCTTCAAGACGCTGCTCTATAGGGGGAAGCTCCAGCTTCTGTACTATGCGCACCTTGTGCATTTCAAGAGGTATCTGTTCATTACCGAAAAATCTGATATTAGCCATATTAATTACTCCTCCAATTTCATTAAATTTGTTTTTAATAATAAAAATCCCGTCCTCTGAATTTTCAAAGGACGGGAATATATCCGTGTTACCACCTTAGTTTATCGGTACCTCACGATACCAACCTTATCGAGTACTTGCATAATGATGCAGTTATACTTTAGCACTATAACGGGTGCAGGTTGCCGGCATCAGCCTACTCGGGACCAGCCCTTTTGGTGAGCAGCTATTGAGATGTATTCGGAATGCTTTCCCTTGCCCCTCTCACCAACCGGTAGCTCTCTTTAAGGTATTAACTATTCTTACTTCTTCTCAGTCAACGCTTTTGAAATATTATTCATATTATACTCTCGTGTTTTTCATAAGTCAAGATGAAAGATAAAATGATCAAGATATTTTGTTAAGAGTGGTAAAGCTGCGCTTGTTGCTCTTGTATAGGGATTTGAACACACTGAAATACTTGTCATATACAGTTTTATTAACTATATTGGGAGTGTATCGTTTGCTGACCTTGATAAATCCTTTTGCATTATCAATACTGTCAACAATACCAAGTCCCACTGCTGCAACTAATGCTGCACCAACGCCTCCGGCATTCTGAGGGCTTTCGACAGTTTCTATATCACGGCCCAGAATATCCGATAGTATCTGACAGGTAAGGGGTGCTAAAGCACCGCCGCCGACAAAACGGATTACTTCGGAGGTGCTTACTTTTTTCTCCTGGGCTTCAAGCTGCCATCTTAAATGATAGCAGATCCCTTCAATAACCGAGTGTATCAGCTCGGTTTTTCCTGTTTCCAGACTGATATTAAAAAACATTCCACGGGCATTGAGGTCTTCAAAAGGACAGCGGTTGCCATGGAGCCATGGTGTAAAGATTACTCCGTTGCTGCCTGCAGGTACATCCTTTACTGCATGCATCATGTAATCATAAAGACTGGTAAAAATGGTCTCATGGGAATCTGAAATTTTTTTCTTTTCAAGATATATATCTATTTCATCCAGGGCCAGATGGTCCTTCACCCATTCAAGGCACTTGCCTGCCGTTTCCAGTTCGGCAAAGTAGTTGAAGGAGCGGGGATTCGCACCGACTATTGCTGCTATCATGGAGGTAGTATCGACAATCTGGTGTGAAACGACAGTTGATACCCAGCCGGAGGTACCGGTATATATATGGGTGCTTCCAAGCTCAACTGCGCCTGCACCTACACCAATAAGAGAGGCATCGCCGCCTCCTCCGAATACAGGAGTACCTTCATTTAAATGCAGCTGGGCTGCAGCTTTACCGGTGATGCGCCCCACCATATCAGTACAGAGCACAATTTCAGGGAGATGAGACATGTTTACTCCGAACATTTTACAAAGCTCTTTGCTGAAGCCTTCTTTTCCCTTGCGGGTATCGTAGAGCAGTGTGGCAAATGCACTGTCCCGGGTCATTACAAATTCACCCGTACATTTGCATATCAAAAATTCTTTTACATCCAGCCATTTATAGACCTTTTTAAAGTTTTCAGGTTCATTGCCGAGAACCCACCTGTATTTCCAGACAGGATCCTTGACACTTGCTGCAACAGCTCCGGTAATCATCAGCGACCTGATAAGCTTGAGTATATTTGCTCCTGCAATCTGAATTCCGTTGGAAATTCCCGCCTTCAGCTCCTTCGAAGCCCTTTGGTCCATATAGCTCATTGCCCGGCGGACAGGCTCCCCTTCCTTGTCAACAAGAACAAGTCCCTGCATTTGTGAGCAGAAGGAAATTCCCTTTACTTTTTCAGCAGGGATGCTATTCTCATCGAGTATCTGCTTTGTTGAACTGCACATAGCATTCCACCAGTCATAGGGCTCCTGCTCGGCACCGCCGTTTTCCAGTACATAGAGCTCATAGCCCTCTACAGTACTGGCTATAAGCTTTATTGTATCGGAGATTTCGAATACGCAGGTTTTTACACCGGTGGTTCCGACATCATAAGCAATAACATACGCTCCCATATACAGACCCCCTGTCAATATTACTTGAATACAGGTTATATCAGGAAAAATGCTCCCTTTATAAATTTCAACAGCTGTTCGGCGACCAATTCATCCTTTCCGAAAACATCTTCGCCTACAAACAGCTTAAGGCGCTCTTTATAGTATTCACAGGAATAGGAGAACTGCAAAAGTATAAAAAGGTTATCCAGGAAAAAAGCAAACAACTTTGCATCAATGTCTTTTCTTACCGTGCCGGCCTCCTGGGCTTCCTTTATAAGTGACGAGTACAGTCCGGCAGTAACACCTTCCATATCTGATACGATTTTCCAGACAAGGTCGGAATGGCTTTCAATAGCCATTTCATTATACAGCATTGTCAGATGGACATTGCTTCTTGATTGAAATTGTATGGCCTTGATAATTTTTTCTATTCTGGTAAGCAAATCACCCTCACCTCGCATGATTTCTTCCAGTACTGCCTTGGTTGCTTCAACACCGAAATGTATTATAGTCAGGAACAGATCTTCCTTGCTGTTGAAGTATTTATACATAGAGCCAATGCTGACCCCGGCATTTTGAGCTATTTTATTGATATTGGCACTGTCAAAGCCATGCTCTGCAAATTCGGTTATTGCCGACTCAAATATTTTATTTCTTTTTTCTTCAGTGATCCTTTCGAAGGACTCAGTATATTTCATAGATAACACCTCATTTATCCTCAATTTACAAGTGAGTGAATATTCACTCTCAATTATAGCATATTAGCAGAACTATGCAATATTATATTGCATTTGTGCAAACCTGTGTAAAATTCATGATATATAGGTTGCAATAAAGAAGATTCAAGGAAGAATTGTGCAACCTATGAAATCAAGGAATATGATTTTGCAATATTTGAATTTCAATGCAGAATGTTTATTGCAAAACATATAATTGTTGACTATTTCCAGGGGAATGCTATACTAAAATAAAAGAGTGAACGTTCACTCACTCTACCATTTAAGAGGAGGTTGAATATATATGGATAACCGGTTTGCGATTTCTGAGTATCCTGATGCTGCTGAAGTGGTGAAGCAGCTTGATGAGCTTATTAAAAGGCCGATTCATACAATTAAGCCTGAGGTTTTGAAAAAATATGTTGAAGATTACTATGAAAAGAAATGCACAAAATCCAAGGAAATGATAGAAGACGCCAGAAGTGTAATCCCAGGAGGAGTGCAGCACAACCTTGCCTTCAACTATCCTTTTCCCCTGGTGTTTACTAAAGCGGAGGGTGCATACCTCTTTGATATCGACGGAAACCGATATTATGATTTTCTACAGGCAGGAGGTCCGACGGTATTGGGCAGCAACCCCGTTGAGGTGCGCAGCAAGGTAATAGACTTATTAAATGATTGCGGTCCATCCACAGGACTCTTTCATGAATATGAATATAAGCTTGGATTGAAAATCAAAGAAAATATGCAAGCGGTTGAAATGTTCAGGATGCTGGGTTCGGGTACTGAAGCCTGCATGGCGGCTATAAGAGTTGCACGCCTTGCTACCGGGAAGAAGAATATCATTAAGATGGGGGGAGCCTATCACGGATGGAGCGACCAGCTTGCTTACGGAATACGTATCCCAGGTTCTAAATGGACTCAGGCTCACGGGGTTCCGCGCTTCTGCTTCAAGAATACACAGGAATTCTTCCCCAATGATTTGAAGGACCTTGAAAGGAAGCTGAGATTTAATAGCTTCCACGGCGGTACTGCCGCTGTGCTTATTGAGCCTGTTGGTCCGGAGAGCGGTACAAGACCTCTGGACAAGGATTTTAATAAAGAAGTCGAGGTACTCTGCCGGAAATATGGAGCACTCTTCATATTCGACGAGGTTGTAACCGGATTCAGATTGGGTATGGAAGGAGCACAGGGGTATTTTGGTGTTTCTCCTGACTTGACTGTGTTTGGAAAGGTGATTGCGGGGGGATATCCGGGGGCAGGAGGGCTTGGAGGCAAGAGAGACTATATGAAATTGCTGGCGGCAGGTATAGGGTCAGGTGGCAAGCATAAAAAGGCACTTGTAGGAGGCACCATGGCAGCAAATCCACTTAGCTGCGTTGCCGGATATTATACATTGTGTGAAATTGAGAGAACTAATGCAGCACAAAAAGCGGGGCAAATGGGTGATAAACTTATTGCAGGCTTGCAGCAGCTTATAAAAAAATACAATCTGCCTTTTGTGGCATTCAATCAAGGATCAATCTGCCATCTGGAGACTGTCGGAACCATGCATTATTCAATTGACTGGTCAAGGCCATGGCAGATTCCAAAGGTTCTTGCGGAAACCTCAGAGCGAAAGAAAGAAATGGAGCACATGGGTGCAGTGTATATGGCTGAGGGAATAGTGACTGTTGCCGGCAGCAGACTCTATACCAGCGCTGCTTATACTGGAGAGATGATTGACGATGTGCTTCTGAAATTTGATAACATATTCGGTAATATAGTTGTAAAAGAGTAAAACGGAGGTGCTTATGACTATTGATGAGGCAAAGAAACTAGTTGTACAGGCAGGCAGAAGGCTTGTGGAGTCAGGGCTTATCTCACGCACCTGGGGAAATGTGAGCTGTCGTATTGATGACAGCTGCTTTGTCATAACTCCAAGGGGAAGGGATTATCTGTCACTGACCCCTGATGAAATAGTCAGAGTAGAAATTGAGGATTGCAGTTACATAGGGAATATCAAGCCCTCATCTGAAAAAGGAATCCATGCTGAGGTTTACAAGCTGCGTCCTGAAATAAACTTTGTTATACACACACATCAGAAAAATGCATCTGCAGTAAGTGCTTCCGGGATATTATCAATAAGCAATGCCATTGGTGCGGAATGCCTTGGTGATGAGGTGCTCTGCGCGTCATACGCCTTGCCGGGAACTAAAAAGCTGCGGAACAGTGTTGCAGCCGCAGTAGCACGCTCTGAAGGAAAGGCAGTTATCATGCGGAATCATGGAGCTCTTTGTTATGGGAAGAGTTATGAGGAAGCATTCCTGGTTGCTTCAGAGCTTGAAAACGCCTGCGAAGACTTTCTAATCCGGCAATACTTGAGAATAAGCCAACGTACCGGTTTTGATGCATCAGAGATGAGAAGCTTTGCCCTTTCGCGTATTACTGGAATGGTAGAGAAGAATAGTGATTGTAATATGAGTCCTTATTGTGAAAGCAAGCGGACTGAAAAGGGCTTCAGTCTTTACACTGATAATGGGGACGTAATTGAAGTAAGAAATAATTCTTTGAACGATGCACTGCCAGGGGAAGTGAAGCTTTACAAAGCAATATATGAAAAGCACAGGAATATAAATTACATTATTCACTCAGTTGCTCCCGATACTGCAGCTGTATCTTGTGCAAATATCACAAGCTGGCCGTTTCTTGACGATTTCGCCCAGATTGTGGGAACTTCAGTGAAAACTGTTGAAAATGATGCTGCAAAAATCGCCGCAGCACTAAACGGTGCTTCAGCCGTCTTCATACATAATTACGGGGCAATATGCTGCGGCAGCTCCAAGGGCGATGCTGCTGCAACAGCCATGGTGCTGGAGAAGAATTGCAAGGCTCTTATAGCAGCAGCTTTGTTTGAGAATGCAAAGCCGATTAACTTTATGGAATGTAAGCTTATGAGACTTGTTTACCTCAAAAAATATTCAAAGCTGAACTCTCATTGAAGCATAAGGGAGGGTGCAGCTTTGAATATAACTATTTTGCCAGTGCTTTTCTTATAAAGCCCATAACGCCTTGAACTATTCTTTCTTCATCATCGACAGCCTCGGGGCCCAGGAATATTTTCATACGCTCCTTGTAATAATCGGAAGTAAAAGAGAACTGGAACATGATTATAAGGTTATCCAGGCAAAAGGATACCAGCTTTTCATCTATTTCCTTACTCACCGATCCTTTAGCTTTTGCTTTTTCGATAAAATCACAGTATAGCCTGGCAGTAATTGATTCCATCTGCTTGGAAAGCTTGCTTGACAAGCTTGAGAGTCCCTGGGTGGTCATATCCAGATAGATCTGATTAAGCTCAGGATATCTTGTCGCGTAATACCTTGACGCTCTTAACAGCTTTTCAAACAGCTCAAATATATCATCAGTCTGTCCGGAAGCTTCCTGCAGGGCATCTTCAAGCAGGTGAAACCCCTTGTCGATGATAGTCAGAAAAAGTGCTTCCTTGGATTCAAAGTAGCTGTACATGGAGCCTATGCTTATTCCCGCTTTTTTGGCGATAACATTTATATTTGCAGCATTATAGCCATTTGCGGCAAACTCAGAAATAGCGACATTTAAAACAAGCTGCTGCCTGTCTTCGGCTATATTATCAAAGGTACTCTTGTGGTATTTTACTTTTGTTCCGGCTGTCTTATGATGTTCTAGCTTTTCTTTCATATTTTCACCTATATATTGCTTATATTTGCATAACGTTTATATTATAAACTATTAAGTAAAGGTTTTAAACAAACAAATTATATATTTACTCCCAATGCATAGCCGGCCTTGACTGCTTCAAGGACTCTTCCAACTGTGAAGGAGTCTCCTATGCAATGAATTTCCGGAGCAGTCCGGTTACTGACACATTCTGAGTAAAGCTTGTTCTCCGGACCGGAGCCGATGCAGATTATAACCAGCTCCGCTTTTATCTCTACAACTTCCATGCGTCTGTCAATTGCTTTCTGAAAAGGATTTACTACATTGTCCGGCAATACCGGTTTCCATGTCACATATGGATCCGGTACGGAATTGGAGGTATTCTGCTCCAATACAACCGAATCTGTATTGATTTTCTTGAGGGAGGTGCAATTCATGATTCTGACCCCTGCTTTCTCCAGATGATGAAGCATATAACCCCGGTTTGAAGTACAGCTTTTTTTCATCAAGTGGGGCATAAGCTCTACAATTGTGACATTCTTATCCAATTCGCAGCTAAGCATATAAGCAATTTCCGCACCCACATCCGAACCACCTATAACGGCGATGTCCGATGCGGCTTCTGCTATGGACGGATTCTTTAAGAACTCTGTTCCGGCTATTACATGAGGCTGGTCAAAGCCTTCCACAGGCAGCTTCAGGGGCTTGCTGCCGCCAGAGAATACAATTGCATCAAACTCTCTTGAGCTAAGGAATTCTTCAGTTACTGTCATCCCGAATATAGTTTTGAGTTGATAACTGCCTGAAATCCGTTCCAGCTCTGAATTCATATAATCAATATAGTTCTTCACATCAAATTTTATTTTTGGAATTGCACCGGGAATAAGCATACCCCCTGCTTTAGTGTTCTTTTCAAATAAAGTGACCTCATGGCCTTTTTTGGCAGCAGTACAGGAAAACATTGAGCCGGCAGGCCCCGCACCTATTACGGCAATTTTTTTGGCTTTAATTGCTGTAGTAGGATCCTTTGGATAAACATCCTCAAAAGCAGTACGGGGATTGACGGCACATTGCAAATGCCCTCCCCGGGCAAATTGTCCCAGGCAGCCTTCATGATCTCCGATGCAGGGGATTATTTCCTCCACCCTGCCGGCATAGACCTTTTCAGGCCAGTAGGGGTCAGCCAGCAGCGGTCTTGCAAGCATGACCATGTCGCATTTGTTTTCCCTGAGTGCTTTCTCTGCCTGGTCGGGATATCCGAGCTTTCCGACGGCTATTATTGGTACAGGCAGCCCGGCATTGCTCAGTACCGAATGTTCTTCAAAGTAGCTTTTGACCATGTCTGAGACGGCCAGGTAGACACCGGGAGGCATGCCGTTGGGGGGATGGGGCAGCCACCAGTTGTCATAGCCCCCAAGATCAACGTCAAATATATCCACCCCTGCCTTTACCAGGTTTTCCATGTACTTTAGCGTCATATCCGCCGTACGTCCTTTTCTGAACCTTCTGAGCAGCTTGTCGCTGTTCATTCTGTCACCATAGGTTTCATTAAGGCAAAGAGAAAGGTCAATCCGATAGTGTATCGGGAAGCTTTTGCCGCACCTTTTTCTGATCTCTCTGACCAGATCAAGTCCGAAGCTCTGCCAGTCTGCGTACCGGCCAAGTCTTCTCCTGTTATAGGCTGTGTCGGTCATTTGCTCTATAAGATAGCCTGAATGGCCATGAAGGTATATACCGTCAACGCCCATTTCCCTGGCATCTATAGCAGCCTGGCCTGCATGACTTATTATTTGCCTGCACTCCCTGTCGGTAAGCGGTCTGCAGGGGATTTGGGGGATATACCAGTTGGGATTCCAGGAGGCTGAAATAGGGAGCCTGAATTTTTTGGTAAGACATTCAGGGCTTCCTACCCTCCCCATTCCGGGGGCCAGCTGTATGAAAAATCTGGCACCGCACCCGTGACAGCCTTCTACTATTGACTTCCAGCCGGAATACACAGTCCTGTGCTTGTCAAGCCTGGGGAAAATACCGGTGTTGTCCAGGTCTTCATAGACAGGATCATCATCCCAGCTTCCCGGGGTCATGCCGCTTGTTATAAGTCCGGCACCTCCTTTAGCCCTTTCCAGGAAATACTGTATCATCTTTGTACCCGGCCTCCCGGTCTCATCAGCCATACCGGCATTCCCCATTGGGCCCATTACAATCCTGTTCTTGATTTCTATCCCGTTTATTTGAATAGGTTCAAAGAGCTTCCGGTAGGGATAAAGGTTTTTTGACATTCTGCCGTCAAGAAGCTTTGAGGGTTCATTGAACCAGTCTCCCAAGCCGTCCAGCAATTCTTTCAATTGCTTCTGATATATGTTGCCCATAAACAAGCCTCCCAGTGCTTATCAACACAACAAATTGCCAATCTTTCATAGTGTCAATAAGCACAACATTTATTTAAGATACATAAGAACCTACTATCATCATAAATTCGCCCAATTGGGCACCGTATTCAGGTCCCCCTTCCATAGTAAGCCTGCCTTTTGCAGTAGCTTCAATCATATTATCCGTCTGAAGAAGGATCCCCAGGGCACTGTCAATGGAGTCGAAACGCATGGTGAAGAATGGTTTGGAACGGGTATACTCACCTCTGGCTGCCTTCGAGTTGCCGGCTTTTACTCTGATATAAGCCGACAGCTCAGGCTTGCCGGTAACTGCCCAGGCATATACTCTGTCAGGGCTTCGCTTTGCCCACTTTGATACTTCGGGATGCTCCGCCTTGTTAAGCTGGCTGATACCGGAGGAGAGAAGATAGAATAACAGCTTTACCATAAGCTCTTTATCCCCGGCATTAGACGGAGGTTGTTTTGAGCCTAACAGATTACCCATTGACAGAAGTGCCTTTAAGGTTCCAATTAGAAATCCTATCCGATACCAGCCTTTTATTTTTGGAAGCTTCTTGCTTTTTCCTGCAAAAAAACCATTCATAGCTGTAATGCTGGGGAACTCCAGCTCCAGTTCAGGCTGCTCTGTCACACCCTTGCAGACAGTCCATAGGCCGTCCTGTATGTCATAGTGTGTAGCAACCTTTCCCTCAGGATCCTTTGCACTGATTTGTATTTTGGCAGTTTTGCCTGCAAACTGCGTTGACAGGTCAGCCTTGCTCTCTACTACAACCTTGACAAGAGGGAGTACTGCATTAAGTATTATTCTACTGGCATATAATTCTTCAACAGTCGCCATAATTACACCTCATCATCCCAGTTTTCATCAGCTTCAAAATCCCTTCCCATCAAAGACCTTACATTTTCTACGATTCCATTGGTGTCTATCTTGTAGTGGGCCATAAGATCCTCATGAAGTCCGATTATAGAGAATATGTCGGGAATGCCGAGCCTCATAAATGCACAGGCCTTTCCGCTTTCCGCCATGACTTCCGCTACAGCGCTCCCCAAGCCTCCTATAATGCTGTGGTCTTCTACGGTTATTATTCTTCTGGTTTCATGGACTGCTTTAAGTACAGCCTCCCTGTCTATCGGTTTTATAGTATGCATATCAAGTACCATTACCTTTATTCCATCAACCGAATCAAGTATCTTGGCTGCTTCCACAGCTTGAAAAACACATGATCCGCAGGCTATAACGGTTACATCGGTTCCTTCGGTAAGCTCCACGGCTTTTCCTATTTCGAAGCCATAGCCGGTATTTGGATAAAGCCGCTGGTCAAAGCCTCTGTTTATCCTTATATATACAGGGCCCGGGGTTTCATAGGCGGCCTGGACGGCATTGGCTGTTTCCATTCCGTCTGCCGGGACAATTACCTTGCAGTTTGCCATTGTTCTCATTATTGAAATATCTTCGGTGCAGTGATGGGTGGAGCCCGCTTGACCGAAGGACAAGCCTGCGTGTGTGCCGATCATTTTTACATTGAGATTCTGATAGCATATGTCCGTATGCACCTGATCCAACCCACGCATTGAAGTGAATATTGCAAAGGTAGAGGCGAAGGGCACCAGACCGGATTTTGCCATACCTGCAGCTATTCCGAACATATTTTGCTCCGCAATGCCTACATTGAAGAAACGGTGGGGATACTTATCACCGAACATACCTATCTTTGTAGACTTTGCCAGGTCGGCTGAAAGACCTACTATATCAGGGTGTATTTCAGCCAGATCACAGAGTACCTGCCCATATAATTCAGCAGTTGACAGGCTTGAGGTTTCAATCATTGTATATGTCATTCCGCCCATATCCTACACCTCCTTACACCTTTTTTCATAGTATCTCCCGAGGCTTTCCCTGCACTGCTCTATCTTTTCACTGTCAAGACCGCCGTAGTGCCACCTGTAATCGCCCTCCATAAAATCAATTCCGCAGCCCTTAACAGTATTTGCAATTATAGCAACAGGAGCTGACTTCTCAGCCAAGGCATAATCAATAGCTTCAGACAATTGTGTGAAGCTGTGTCCGTCAACCTCCTTTACTATAAAGCCGAAAGCTCTCCATTTGTCTGCAAAGGGTTCAAGCTTCATAACATCTTCAGTGGGGCCGTCAATCATGCATTTGTTGCGGTCAATAATTGTTACAAGATTTGTAACATTAAAATGTGATGCAGACATTGCAGCTTCCCATACGGAGCCTTCATCACATTCACCGTCTCCCAGCAGGCAGTAGGTAGTGTACTGTTTGTTCTGAAGACGGGCTGCCAGAGCCATTCCGATGGCCATTGGAAGTCCGTGTCCCAGAGAGCCTGTAGATGCATCCACTCCCGGCACCTTTGCCGAGTCAAGATGCATACCGAGGGAGGAACCGGTATGGTTATACTCCTTCAGAAGCTCCTTGTCAAAATAGCCTTTGTCTGCAAGGACAGGAGCATAGCCGACTCCTACATGGCCCTTGCTCAGTATGAACCTGTCCCTGTCCGGCCAATCCGGTCTCTTGGGGTCAATTTTCAGATATTTATAATATAATATGGTGAATATATCCATTGAGCTTAAGGCTCCTCCTATATGTCCGGCTCCCGCCCACATTACAGTATCGACGCAAAGGTTTCTAAGCTCATGGGCTTTATCCTCAAGAAGAAGTAATTCCTGATTATTGATTACCATAGTGATCACCTTCCTTATCTATATGTTTTGCAATAAACATCTTACTATGAAATTCAAATATTGCAAAAGCATATTCCTTGATTTCATAGGTTGCAAAATACTTCCTTGAAACTTCTTTCTTGCAACCTATATAACTGAATTAATCGTAGTTGGAGGTCTTTTTCTCAGAACCTTGAAGGCCTCATCGGCTATATCCAGAGTATGACTGATATCCTCATCAGTAATGGCACAGCACATGAATAAATTGTGATGGTTTGTGAAAAAAGCTCCTCTTTTTACACATTCGGCAACCCATTCCTGGTGCAGCATCAGTGAATCATCCTCCGTAAGTCTCATATACCACATGGAGGGTACGCCTGTTACGGTAAGCTTATAGCCATGGTTTTTCGCTGTGTCCACCAAGCCTTCCGTCAGTTTTCTGCCATTTTTGATGAGCATTTGGGGGGCATTAAGCTCCTTCAGCTTTTTTATACAAGCAATCCCTGCCGCAAAGGGTACTGCAGACAGCCAGTAGCTGCCGGTATACATTATTGAGCTGACGGCATCACGCAGTGCGTCTGTCCCGCAAAGGGCGGACACATTCCAGCCATTGGCTATGGCTTTGCAGAAGCACATAAGGTCGGCCTTGAAGCCGAAATAGTGGTCTGAACCTGCCATATCAAGGCGGAAGCCGCAGCGCACATCATCAATGGCCAATACAATGCCATTGTCTGTACAGAGCTTTCTGATCTTCTGCCAGTAACCGGGTGCGGGCAGCTCATTATCAGCAAATACCGGATGATAATATGGTGTAGACATAAAACAGGCAATTTCACCGGGATGTTCCTTTACTATATTTTCCACCTGATCATAGTTATTCCAGTCAACATAGAAGTTGTTGGACACATCTTCCGCTGCAATGCCCGGATAGCCCAGCTTCTGAGTCCAGGGTGCAACACCGTGATAATTGCCCTTTACCAGAATGGTTTTTTTCCTTCCGGTGGCAGCTTTTGCAACCATCAATGCAAAGCTTGTTACGTCACCGCCGTTCTTTGCAAAGAAGGTCCAATCCGCCATAGCAACAGTATCAACCATAAGCTCGGCCAGATCTATTACAATTGAGGAGGGAGCGGTAGTACAGTTGCCGGCTTTTGCCTGCTCTGCCGCGGCAGCATCCACATCCTCGTCATTATAGCCCAGGATGTTGGGGCCATAAGCACACATATAATCTATAAAGCGGTTTCCGTCTACATCCCAGAAATATGCACCGTTGGCACGCTGGGAAAAGAATGGATATGCACTGGTTGGTATGAAGCAGCCTTCAACAGGGCCCAGATGTCCGTATATACCCGTCGGAATGACCTTTAAGGCACGCATGAACTGCTCCTGGTTCTTCTCATAGCTGTAGGTGTTCATTGTTAAATCCCTCCTTCTATTTCAAATATTCAGGAACCTGGGAAAGTAACTTGTTCATGTGATCGAGCATCGGTAAAAAGCCTTTCATTTGAATGGTTCCCGATGCAATACAGGTATAGGCGTCAACCTTGCCGTTCAGCATACCGTTGGCGGCCTCAATGTCTGCAAAGCTCATAATTGCCCTTGGTGCCGAGCTTGCTCCTTTCACAGCTTCCAGCCTTCCTTTCCGGGCTTTCAGATGAAGTGACGGACCTTCCCCGAGGATGGATACATTAATGTCACCATCAGGGATTCTGCCTGCATTCAATCTACCTAGCACATCATTGTTGCCTATCTCAGCCAGAGCAAAAAAAGCAGTGTTGGCTGTAAGGATTGTGTTGATTCTTAGGTATTCCGGATTTTTCAAGAGTTCATCAGTGGGTTTGAGATAGTAGGTAAGCCGATCGGTCAACTTGGTAAATTCATTTTTCAAGAAGCCTGTTTTGGTCAGCCCTTTGAGAGGTATGGGATTTGCTTTTCCGCCAAACATTTTGTTCAAATGCTCCGGTGAAGTGAAATACAGAGAGATATTGCTCCGGCCTTTGCCTTTTTGGAGCCTGCACCTGCCGTTTTCGAAGGATAATAGTGCGGCAGGCCCACCTCTGACTGCGAACTGAATTGCAATTTCTGCATTCTCTATAAGTAGTTTTGCGTCCCGATCCAGTTCTACCAGGTTTTCCATGTTCTGAAGCACCGCATAAAGATTGATGCAGGACATAGTCAACTGGTCTTTCATTGAAATTCCCCCTTTCATACTTGAGATTTTAGCGATATTTCAACCTACTATATAATATGACTGATTATATAGAGCGAGTACTCACTCTATATAATCAATTTATAATAATACTATAATGTTGTCAATAAAATTGTTTACCCTTAAAACATCCGAATTATTGAGAGTTATTTTACGGGTTTATTACAGTTTCATTAAGAAATGATGAAATGGCAGGGCATTTGAATATGTTTGTAGAAATACCATAAAAACCATAAATAATTTAAAATTCGCCTTATAAGGAGTAAATTATGAAGCAAATTACAAGGAGCATCATTTTTCTAATCATTCTTACACTTGCACTACCGTCATTGACAGCCGCTGCTGCCCCTGATCCTTTGGAGAAGGAGGAGCTTCGGGGAGTATGGGTTGCTACTGTGATTAACATCGACTACCCTTCGAAGCCAACCGTTGATCCTGAAACATTGAAAATTGAAGCTCTGAAAATTTTGGATAATGCGGAGGACATGGGCTTTAACTCTGTTTTTCTTCAGGTTCGTCCTACTTCAGATGCATTGTACAAATCGAAAATCTTTCCCTGGTCAAAGTATTTGACCGGAAGCCAGGGGCTTAAGCCCGGCAATGACTTTGATCCTCTGGAATTCTGGATATCAGAAGCTCATAAGCGTGGAATTGAACTGCATGCATGGATCAACCCGTATAGGATCACTAAAAAGAAAGCCGGTGAACCCAAACACGATTTTAATTCCCTGGATGCTTCAAATCCCGCCAGATTGAAGCCTGAATGGGTAGTGAAGCATTCCGACGGAAACCTTTACTATAATCCCGGGCTTCCTGAGGTCAGAGAGCTGGTCATCAAAGGAGTGCTTGAAATTGTTGATAATTATGATATAGACGGAATTCATTTTGATGATTATTTTTACCCAGGTAAGGATTTCAATGATAAAGCAGCTTTTGACAAATACGGGAAGACATACAAGAATATAGATGACTGGCGCAGGGCGAATGTGAATATGCTTATAAGCGATTTGTCAAAAGCTATAAAGGCAGCTCGTGAAGATGTCCGTTTTGGAATAAGTCCCTTTGGGATTTGGGCGAATAAAAAATCCAATGCACTTGGAAGTGATACAAACGGGATGCAATCCTATTATGATCAGTATGCGGATACCAGAAAATGGGTAAAGGAAGGCTTGCTGGATTATATTGCTCCACAGATATATTGGAATATTGGATATGCAATCGCGGATTACAGTAAACTGTTGGACTGGTGGAGTGATGCTGTATCCGGCACGGGTGTGGACTTGTATATCGGACAAGCGGCATACCGCTGTTTAGAGGTCGGACCATCAAGCCCATGGTATGGTGTTGCTGAGATTGAAAGGCAGCTTCAACTGAATTCAGAAAATCCTGAAGTCAAAGGAAGCATTTTCTTCAGCAACAGATCCCTGACGAATAATCCGGCATTAAGTGCGGCTATTAAAGCGGCGTATCAAAAGAAGGACGGCATACCCGTCACTGTACCGGCCGATATTCCGGTCAGCATTTCACGACCTTCGGCGGATATAAAAACAAGCTTTGATAAATTTTATCTTAATGGTTCCTCCGACCCAAGCAAGCCCCTGCTTCTCAACGGCAAGCCGGTGGAAAACCGCTCTCCCAAGGGATACTTCGGAGTATTGGTACCTCTGGTTAAAGGTGCTAATACCTTTACGCTTTCTCAGGAGGGATCTTCTGCGACACGTGTAATAAACAGGACTGTTGCGGCTTCGTCACCGGCAAAAATGGACAAGGCGGAGATTCCTTCGGCTTCAGCCTTTCCCCAGGCGCAGGAGTACCGCGGGCCGGGAGAGAAAATAACCCTTTCCTGCAAAGCGCCTATCGGCTCAAAGGTAACAGTGAAAATAGGCGACAGCAGCTATGAAATGAAAGCTTCGGGCACAGCGCCGAATGCTTCGGGACTATATACAGGAACATATACATACGAATATACCATACCGAGCTACACAGGCACCCCCCGGAATATAGACCTGGGAGCACCTGTTTATACAATGAATTACAAAGGGACTGTCAAGACCGCTAAAGCACCTGCCAAAATAGGAGTGATAATGAAAAACTCACCCTTTTATGCCAAGGTCGAGAAGGAAGTCATAAACACATATAAGACACCTACTACTTCAAACGGTGCAGCTTACGAGCTTTGCAGCGGAATGACCGATTATATTACCGGAATGACCGGAAATTTTGTCCGGCTGTCCCTTGGACAATGGGTGAATAAAAATGATATTACCACATATACCTCTAAAACCAAATTCAGCCCCATAGTGAGGAGCGCCGGTTACGTAACGGGAGAGTGGTGGGATACCCTGAACCTTACGGTAACGGATCCGATTGCAGCAATTGCAGATTATGAAGGCGTCTCACTGAGTCTTACGCTTGCGGCTGTTTCCACGGATGTTGCACCGGTATTGCCTGAGAACTCACCTTTTTCTTCCGTTATTGTTTCGAAGGATGGAGACAGGACCCAATATGTTCTGACACTAAAGGAAAATCAAAGTATCAGCGGTTATTATGTGCAAAAGACCCCCACAGGTCTGGCATTGAATATCAAGAAGCCTGTAAAAGCCAATGACGGAAATGAGCCTCTTTCCGGAATAACAATAATGCTTGACCCCGGTCATGGGGGCAGTGATTCCGGGGCAACCGGACCTCTTGGATTGATATATGCTGAAAAGACTATAAATCTGAATGTTGCCTTCAAACTGCAGGCGGAATTGGAAAAGCTTGGGGCGAGAGTTCTCATGACAAGGACGGAGGATATAAATGTATCTCTTGATGAGCGTCTTGCGGCTTCAAGGAATGCAAAGCCTGATATGTTCATATCCATTCATGCCAATGCTATGGAGGATAATGTTGACATCTCCAAGGTAGACGGCTTTTCCCTGTTCTACCGTGAAAAGCTTTCAAAGCCGCTGGCTGATACTGTGTTCAACAATGTACTGGAAGCTCTGAAACGGAAAAATAAAGGCCTGCATAACAGAAATTTCTACGTAACAAGAGGTACATGGACTCCCTCGATACTGATCGAATGCGGCTTTGTACCAAATCCCAATGAATTTGAGTGGCTGACCGATGAGAAGGAGCAGACCGGGCTGGCAAAGTGCATCGCCGAAGCAGTAGTGAAATATTTACGGCAGTAATGTGAGAGTGTGTAAATTACTTGTCATATAAGAAGGAGAGTCTGTATTTCAACTAATAATAAACCATTCTGTATACAGGATGGTTTATTAGCTTTTATTACCTCAGCAGTTCAAGGTTCCTTACTATCCTGCCTATCGTTTTTTTCTGCCCTATCAGAGCTATCCCTGTATATTTCATGTCTTCAGGCCTGATGTGCTCAGTCATTTCAATAAACTCAGAATAACTTTTTGTCTGTTGTCCCTGTATTGGAAAATCAACCACATCACAACCGTTATCCAGAGCTTCCCGGCGAATTTTTACCAGCCCAGCCTGGGATGCGCACAGCATCGGTATGCCGGTAGGAATCAGCCCCGGATGGCTAAAGCCTGAAGCATCCGCCAAAGGCTCACCGACAAGTACCGGATGTCTCTGACCTACTGTAAGGGCAATAACGGCAATTGCATTAGCCAAATGCCCTCCGTTCAATGTTTTGTCCATAATAATAACACAGCGGTTTGGAGTTTCGGGTAGCACTGTTTTGAAAGCCTGTTGATTTTTCTGTTCGTATTGTTCAAGCATGTTCATACCTCCTGTTTATGATAATTAAGATTAATATGATTAATTCAAGATGTACTCGAAATGAATTCTTCTTGTAATTAACATCTTTACAAATTATAATTATATCAATAGTAGCTACTATAGTAGCATCTATTGATATAATAAGTTTTTTAGCTGTTCCTGTCAAGGGAAAAATGGTATACTGATAAAAATTGATTCTTCCAAGGAGGATGAACATGAAACCGGAGATATTGGGAGTTCTGCAGGATTTAAACTTTACGGAATATGAGGCGAAAGCATACCTTGCATTACTGGGAAAATCACCTCTTTCGGGCTACGCAGTATCGCTGAACTCGGGTGTACCACGCTCAAAAATTTATGAAGTGCTTGGTGGCATGGTCAGCCGGGGAGATATTATTATAAGTCATGAAAGTACTCCACTTTACTCAGCATTGCCTACCAATGAGTTGATTGCACAGAGAAAGCGCAAAGCAGAGAAAATATTTGAGATTGCGCAGGAAGCGTTGGAACAATATACACTATCTTCTCAAAATCGAGAAAACATTTGGAATATCTCAGGACATGAAGCTATATTAAACCGAGTGAAGGAAGGAATCAAGGGTGCAAAATACCGTGTATTGCTTGAAGTATGGAAAGAAGATGCTGAAGAGCTTGAAGATATTTTGCGGCAAGCTTCCCAAAGAGGCATAGAGGTTCTTATTGTATGCTATGGTGAGCTGGACTTTGATTTTGCAAAGGTGTATCAGCATGATATGAGCGAACATATTACTTCCGAATATGGCGGGCGATGGGTTGTATTCAGTGTAGATGACAAGGAGGTAGTGGCAGGAATGACTTCTCTCGGTAATGACAGCCTTGCTGCATGGACAATGCATCCGGGATTGGTTATGCCTATTACTGAGGTCATCATTCATGACATGTACATTATGGAGATATTGTACGAATTCCGGAAGGAACTGGAAGAGCGATTTGGTCCCGATTTGATCTACCTCCGGGAAAAATTTGTCATTGGCCCTTGCGGGAAGAAACATTACGTACATTCATTGCCTTAAATGCTATGGGTTTTAAACGTTATCAGGTAGTATACTGCAAAAGTCATATAAATTTCAATTAATTATATTGACAAAATTAATAGAAAGGAATAATATAATATTAAGATATTTCGAGATGCGAAATATTTGGAGGATGAAACAATGTTTGAATCAGAGGATATTGTGGAATTATTAATAGATAATATCAAAAAGATTTTCTTTCCGGGAGAATGGATTGATCTTGATCTAAAGTTCTCCAAATCGGAGCTTTTCACCCTGCTGTATCTTGGTAAAAGAAAAGAAACCACAATGACTGAGCTGGTGGATTACATAAACTCTCCTATGAGTACTGCGACAGGGATAGTCGACAGACTTGTAAAGAGTGGATATATTAAAAGGGGGCGAAGTGAGACTGACAGGAGAATTGTGGTACTGACACTCACGGAGGAAGGATCGAAGCTGGTTGACAAGCTTAAGGATATGATGCTCAGCTACATTAATATGGCCGTTGATGATCTTACAGAAGAGGAAGAGCGGTTTTTGACGAATATCGTTTTCAAGATAATGAACAACATGCAAAAGAAGCTGCAGGCTAAAATACCCGATGATCAGAGTGGAGATATTATCAAAAAAATAAATATTGAATAACCGCCCATCAAAATGGGCGTTTTAAAAATTCAATACTTCGGATGTCGTAGTATTCGTAAAGGGAAATAATATATAGAAATTAAGGAGGATGCAGCATGAGAATTATTTTATATACCGGAAAAGGTGGAGTAGGAAAAACAAGCATAGCTGCTGCGACTGCAGTGAAAATTGCGGAACAGGGAAAGAAGACTCTTGTGTTAAGTACAGACCCTGCACACAGCCTTGGAGACTCTTTTGATATGAAGCTTTCCAATGAACCGGTGGAGCTCAGGAAAAACCTTTGGGCCCAGGAAATAGATGCGATACATGAAGTGGAAGAAGGCTGGGGAAAGGTCCAGAAATACTTTACTGAGCTTTTCACTGCCAAGGCTGTAAAGGATATTACTACGCAGGAGCTGACTGTTTTCCCCGGAATGGAAGACTTGCTAAGTCTTCTCAGAATATTGAAATACTACAAGGAAGGCAGGTTTGAAGTTATAATTATTGACTGTGCACCGACCGGAGAAACCCTTGCCTTACTGAGCTTCCCCGAAATGCTCAGGTGGTGGATGGAGAAGCTTTTCCCCCTCAAGAAAAAAGCTATCAAGGTTGCAGGTCCTATTGCAGAATCCATCCTGAAAATACCGATGCCTTCAGGACAGGTTCTTGATGAGATTGACAACATGTATTATCAACTGGACGAGATGAAGAAAATATTCACCGACAGGGATGTCACAAGTATAAGAATTGTAGTTAATCCTGAAAAAATGGTTATAAAGGAAGCGCAGCGCAGCTTCACTTATCTGAACATCTATGACTTCAATGTAGATGCTGTGGTTGTAAACAGAGTGATTCCTGAGAATGTAACAGATGAATATTTCAAGGTATGGAAGGATATTCAAAGAAAATACAAGGAGGATATTATTGACAGCTTCACTCCCATACCAATATATTATGCCCCCCTGTTTGAGACTGAGGTTGTGGGAATTAAAATGCTTAAGAGAATGGCGGAAGAGGTTTTCAAGGGAGAGAGTCCTGTGGAAATAAAATATAATGGAAGAGCTCAGAGTGTTAGTAAGGATGGAGAGGATTATATCCTTGCAATAGCCATGCCTTTCATGGATAAAAAAGACCTTTCACTGAATCAGAAAGGTGACCAGCTCATTATAAAGGCCGGAAGCATCAAGAGAAATATCACTCTTCCAAGAACTCTTCTGGATTTTTCAATAAAAAAGGCCAAGTTCGAAGAAGAAATGCTGAAAATCTGGTTTGGAGGTGGTAATGATGAATGAAGTGTTTATAAAGGAAATAATCAAATATAAACTGCACACTGCAAATACAATAATCGGTCAGCTGCCTCCGGAGCTGTCTGAGGAAATAAGGAAAATAGGCAAGGTGATTCTTGAGAGCCTCAATGAAGGTTTCCAAGATATTAAAGACCAGCCTGCAAAAAAAGCAAAACCTTCAGATAAGCTTAATAATGTTTCAATAGAATAATTTATGCAGATAATAACAATTAGGAAAGGTTCTTTTTATAGGACCTTTTCTTGTTTGTATTTTTTTCATAATAGCATTTAGATATTTTGCGAAAAACATTTTACATTCTTAAATTCAAATTTCGCGTAAATGTTTCCTTGATTGTTATTGAATTCGCACTTTGCCCAATGTAAATACTTTTGTGCGTTCAATATAAAAAAAGGAATGTAAAAATTGGTATCAAATATTAGCCTTGTAGGGCTAAAGAGCTACTGGTATAATACAGAATAGGGTAAAAAAACTACATGTGATGTAATAGACAAATATGTGTTATCCTGTGGCTGGGGGGTGTGTTGATATGAAATGGAATATTATTGGGATAAAAGCTTTGTATGATTACACCTTGGTGTTTTACAGCATTTTTTTTGCGTTGTGTATGATTCAGATTATCGTTATTATTCGGCTGAATAAAGTAATCCGCAGCAGGGATAAGTCTGCAGAAGAGCTGGTTCAGCGGCAGAACCTGAGCTTTGAAGCTTTATTTAAGAATTCCACTGATGCCATTGTTCTTTTCAATCAGCACCATGAAATTATTGATATCAATGAGAAATTTACATCCTTATTTGGATATACAATTGAAGAAATCCGCAGTAAGGAATTGGATAGTATAATAGCTCCAGGAGAAAAGATGGCTGAGGCAAATCAATTGACAGATAATTTGCTTAATGGACAGGAGGTTATTCTGGAATCCGTACGTTTTGGCGTGGATGGGCAGCCCAGAGATGTAAGTGTAAAAGGGGTGCCAATTATCTTGAATAAAAAGATTATTGGCGGTTACGGGATATATTCAGATATTTCCGAGCGGAAAAAAGCAGAGAAGGAAATACTATATATGAACTACCACGACCAGCTGACAGGCCTCTATAATAGAAGGTATTTTGAAGAGGAGCTAAAGCGTCTTGATACAGTAAGGAATCTTCCGATTTCCGTCATAATGGCAGATGTTAATGGATTGAAGCTTATCAATGATGCATTTGGGCATACTATGGGCGATAAGCTATTGGTGAAAACAGCGGAGATAATCAAAAAGGAAAGCAGAGCAGATGAAATCGTAGCCAGATTAGGGGGAGATGAGTTTGTTATTTTATTGCCCAAAACGGATTCGGAGGGGGCAGAAAAAATAATTAAAAGAATAAGAACAGCCAGCTCAGGTATAATGCTGCAATCAATGGAATTATCAATTTCTTTTGGATGGGATACAAAAAAGAGTGCGGCACAAGACATAGATGAGATACTTAAAAATGCAGAAGACTGTATGTACAGGAATAAATTATTCGAAAGTCCCAGTATTAGAGGGAAAACAATAAAGGCTATAACCAATTCCCTTCATGAAAAGAATAAAAGAGAAGAACAGCATTCCCAGCGGGTAAGCTATTTAAGTGAAGCTATCGGTATTGCAATGAAGCGGAGCGACAGTGAAGTGAATGAGCTAAAAACATTAGGGTTGCTTCATGATATAGGTAAAATTGCAATTGATGAGAAAATACTTAATAAGCCGGATCGGCTTACAATTGAAGAATGGAATGAAATCAAGCGTCATCCGGAGATAGGGTATAGAATACTCAGCTCGGTGAATGATATGGCTGAACTGGCAGAATTCGTTCTTGCACATCATGAAAGATGGGATGGAAAAGGTTATCCCAAGGGACTAAAGGGGAAAGAGATACCATTGCAAGCAAGAATTATAATGGTTGCAGATGCTTACGATGCGATGACAAGCGAAAGAGCATACCGCAAACCCTTGGCTGAAGATGAAGTGATAGAAGAGTTAAAAAAAAATGCAGGCACACAATTTGATCCTGAAATTGTAAGAATTTTTATTGAAAAGGTGATGCATAAGGAATTCTTGTAGGAAAAAGTGAGGGCAGGTGAACTGATAAGTACTCTCAATTATTCGTAATGGCTCCATATGCTTATTATCTTTACTGTCCTTTCTTCTTTGTACACTGAGTATACAAGCCTGTGTTGAACGTTTACGCGTCTGGAATACGCACCAGCCATATCACCTAAAAGTTTTTCATACGGGGGATAATTCTTGAACGGATCATCTTTTACAACTTCAAGGAGCTGCTCTATCTTATCTTTAAAACCTGCCTCATAAGCTATTCTTTTATCTTTTAAAGCATCTTTTGTATACACTATCTTCCATTGCTCCGTCATAATCAATTATCCTCTACACATTCATCAAGGGGTATGTTAAGACCTTTTACTATCTTTTCCCTCATTCCAGGTATACCACAAAGATACATTGTTTCCTGTATAGAAAAATAGTCTTCTTCAGAAATAATGATAACGTTCCCATTTTTCCCGGTTACTGTTATAGGCTTATGTGTAGTTAATGCTTCTTCAATTATTCTAAAAAAGTTATTCCTTGCGCTAGTCGCATTTAATGTTGACATGGATATCTCCTCCTATATGTACATATTCGTGTACGTCTTAATTTAATTATAGTGTACATTATGCTGTACGTCAAATAAAATTTCAAATACTTTTCGATAATTTCCCTGGTCTTTTTCTTTCCTCTAAGATTCATACGAATTTCAGCCATTTTATCTACCCCGGAAACAATTAGCATATGTGCTGTTCTAATTTCTAATGCTTGCAATATAGGCCTTGACCAGAGCGGTCCGGGGTTGTCCATAATTTCGTATGAAAGGAGGTGCACATTTTGTCCTTGCCATTTTTAAAGCTGGAGCCTGAAAAGCAGGAGCGTATTGTGACATACTCCCACCACCTACGCTAACGCTTAGAGGTGGGGGCTTCTTGGGACGTACCGACTAACATCGGTATATTTACCAAGCTAACCCCGTCTGCCCAACGGTTTTATTCATTTATTTCAGGCTATCCCAAGTATCCTGCAGCCTTCATTTTTGATGTTGATCGCAGCATTTACATCCCTGTCCAAAATAGCTCCACACTTACAAGTCCACACTCTGTCCGCAAGCGTCAATCCTTCATTTACTGTATCGCAGAACCGGCATAGTTTGCTTGACGGATACCACTTATCTATAACTACCAGCTGCTTACCTTGCTCTGTCAGTTTATACTCCAAAAAGGTTTTCCGCATGCCGAAACCATTGTCATTTGTTGACTTTGATTGCTTTTCGATAGACAAGCATCTGATTATACACAAAGCGCACACATCCAAAGGTCTTATTGATTAGTTCCGCTTGTTCCGAGTTGGGATATAGACGGTATTTGTATGCTTTGTTCATAGTCTTTCTCCCTGACTTTCTATAATTATAACTTGCTGCTATTCTCTCGAATATCATTTTCAGTCTTTCCGATATTTTATTGTCGATTACGTTTCGTCGGTACTTTACCACTAGTACAAGATGATAATATAACAAGAATACTGAATGATTATTATTATCCAATTGCATGAATACACCTTCTTTATATGCTACACTGACGAACTTATGTTCTGGTTGGAGTATAACATATTTTAGGACATTCCTCAAGGGGTAACAATTCATTCCCCACCTATAGAGGAATAGGGGACTTCTTGTGCGTTAGGTTAAAAGAAGAAGTATTGGTTAAGGGTATAAGTTATCATGGTTATTTATCTTTATCAAAATATTATTAAAATATTTTCAAATTTTCTGTTGACATTGACGTTACGTAAAGGTGTATAGTTATGTTGTCAGGAGGTGAAAGCATGGAATACACAGTGCAAAAGCTGGGAAAGATGGCGGGTGTCAGTACAAGAACACTCAGATACTAAGATGGCGATATAATAGGACTATACCAAGGAAGCCCGAAAAACAAAGGGTTTCGCCGGTATAGTCCTATTTTTTACCCTAAAAAGGGAATCTATCGTCAGACGGGAGGTAATACAGCATCACTTCTAAAATGGTGTCTAAACTATCTCGCGTAACATATGGAGATGTCAGTATGGCAACAGGAATACGCCACGCTCCTTGCCGAGAAGAAAAAGCTCTATCAGGGCTACCGTCAGGCCAGGGAAAATATGAAAAATCTTTTTACGGCAAAAGAAATTACCGACCGGCTTTTGCGTTATTCACCTTCTGCACCAGGGCAGGAAAATCTGCAACGATAGGCTCGCTGCTCCTTCTTTTTCCCGCATGTAAAAAACGTTCTCGAAGGAACGTGCAGCAGCGCCGCAGGCGCTTAACAGACAGACGCGAAAGCGGACGTCTGACGGGGCTTGGGGCAGAGCCTCAACAAGCAGAGCGGAGCCATTCCGACCATAGGAAGGAATGAGTGCAGCGTGGGACTGGCGCGCCAGTCCCCCTGCTTGCCAGTATTATTATGCTCGAACGATAAAAACAGCTATCGTGCATTAAAAATTATCGTGTAGTGAGCCTGCAAAGCAAGTAAATGTAAGGAACTGTGTTCAAAGTCGTACGATAACTTTTGTTAAAAACATAGTCTATCGTGCCAACGCTTTTAGACCTTGGCAGGGCAGATGCACGATAACCGTTTTGCATAAAGCCGGAAATGGCATCGTTTTACCTAGTCAGGAACGAAAAACACAATGGCTATTATTCCCCGTTGCTTGGCTTTTTGAGTTTCTTGGTGACGAAATTGATGAACTCTGTAATTTGTTATATAGTATTCTTACAGCTTAATAAATTTTTCCTAAACCATTGAGTCCAAAATTTATATTTTTTTATATTTGTTTTACATTTATTTTAGATTGATTTGATAAAGTATAAAGAACAAAGCAATAAAGAGGTGAAAATAATGGATAAAACAGTTTTAGTTGTTGATGACGATCATGATATTGTAAAGCTAATAGAAAAAAGCTTACGATTTGAGCAATTTGAAGTAATTCCGGCTTATTCAGGAAAAGAGGCTTTGGATATTCTCAATGAAAACCGCATTGATTTTATAGTGCTTGATATTATGATGCCTGAAATGGACGGGCTGGAAGTCTGTAGAAATATCAGAAATACCTATAATATTCCTATTCTATTTTTGAGTGCCCGTGATAGGGACATTGACAAGATTATTGGATTAGAAATAGGTGCAGATGATTATATGACTAAACCTTTCAGCATACAAGAGCTTACCTCGCGAATTAAAGCACATTTTAGGAAGGTTGATCGCCTATACATGGAATGGAACGAACTCAAGCAAAATACTGATGCAAATGTTAGTCCTTCTGCTTCACCATTGGTTTTGAATGATAAAACCTTTGAAGCATTTTTAGATAACCTGAAGATTGATTTGTCAACTAAGGAATTTCAAATTTTATATTTTCTCAAGAATCATCCCAATAATGTCTTAACTCGTGAACAGATATATGAAAACATTTGGGGCGATGAATATGGAGAAATGAATACCGTCACGGTGCATATAAAAAATATTCGGAGAAAACTTGGCAGTCAGTATGACTTTATTAAAACAATATGGGGTGTCGGGTATAAATATGTTGAAGGGAAGGAAGGAATATGAAGCTGAAAATCAAACTTCCTTTACTGTTTCTGTTGATGTTTTTATTGATTGTCGTTTCCGGGGCTTTATATCTAAATATACTTATAGTACATGAAAAGCCTCCATTGTTAGAAACTGTATCAGGTCCAGAACATGTAAAGATGCTTCTTTTTTTGTTAGTTGCAGCAGGTCTCATATTTGCAATTTTAACAATATATTTCCATTTTAATATAACAAAACCGATTCAGATACTTAATATAAGGCTTAAAAGCGTAAATATAGGGCGTACGATTATCTCCCTATACTCAAAAAGGAAGGATGAAATCGGAGAACTGTACAATCATTTTAATGAAATGGAGGAAAGGCTTCATCAGGCGCATAAGGAACAGATTGATATGGTTGCCGCCATAGCTCACGATCTGAAGACGCCATTGACTACAATAACTGGATTTGTGGAACTGCTGGCCATGCAGAAAAACCTTTCCGAAAAGGAAAAACAGGAATATTATGAGCTTATCCTAAAGAAAACAAAGCATATCGCAGAACTGATCAACAGTTTTTCTGCGTTTACCAAGGATGAGCTTGAATTGGAAGCAATAGAAATGAAACCCTTTGAGGTATTGAGACTGTTTGAAAACATCGCTGCGGAATATGAAACCGAATTGTCAGGATTTGATTATCAACTTAGCTGGAAACATTCCTTCAGCGCAAACCAGCGCATAATAATAAATGAACATATGATACGCCGTGTTTTCGGAAATCTTTTCAGTAATGCCGTAAGATACGGTGGGAAGAAAGATCTGAAAGTCTATATGAGCGGCTATGCGAGTGGATACTATGCATATTTTCAGGTGGAGGACAACGGTGCAGGAGTACCGGATAATGAATTGCCTTCCTTATTTCAAAAATTTTTTACTATTGATAAGTCAAGGCAAAGTAAAAACGGCGGTACAGGACTTGGTTTGGCAAGTTGTAAATCTGTTATTGAACATCACGGCGGTCAAATTTGTGCGTTTCACTCAGATTATGGGGGATTGGGAATCCGTTTTATCCTTCCACTTGTTGTATAAAAAATTAGCGCTGTTAAACACATAAATCAAATGAGATATCAAAGAAAAAAAGGGCTGACCAAAATAACTTTTATTGGCCACCTTTTTTTTCTTTTAAGGCTGCTCTTATTTATTCATCACTTCATAATTTTTTATATTTGCTTTATAAATATTTATTTGCATTTCATCAGTGTTTTATTATGCCCCTGTATAATTTGTTTACAACAGATAAAGAAACATTCGTAATATCATCTTAGCTACAGTTAAATCCAAGGAGGAAGAAAGAGGATGAAACATATAAGTCGTATTTTTCGCAAATATAGAAATCCCCTTTTGTTAGCTACATTTGCAGTGCCAATTGTAACGCTGATACTACTGGCTGCATTTATAAATAAAGCTATTACCAGTTCTATTGTTGTTTTATGGATATCTTATATTCTTTTGGCTTTGTTATTTGGCAGAGCTTATTGTGGTTATATATGCCCGATTGGCTTGAAACAGCGGTTTTTCAACTTTGTAGGAGAGCTTATATTTAAAGAGCCTTTTGAAATTCCAAAAAGATTGGATAAGTATATGCGAATGTTTAAATACATTGTTGCATCGGTGCTGATAATCTGGAGTCTATTTAAATTGAGAATTTTAATCGGTGATAATCCTTTAAGTCAATACTCTGAGCTTTGGAATGAACTAGGCTTCATAGAAGGCATGCTTGATTGGGTTATGATTATTTTATTCCTATCAACAATTATAGGCTCAATTACGATTAAATACTTTTATTGCAAATATTTCTGCATCAAAGGCTCTGTATTTGGGTTGCTATCAAATGTATGTGCTTTTCGATTAAAGGTAGATAAAAATAAATGTACTGAATGTAAATCATGTTCGATGAATTGTCCTATGAATATACGAGTTCATACATTGGAAACGGTTAAATCGATGGATTGCTTGCGTTGCCAACAATGTGTGGCTGTATGCTCTGAAAAAGCAATAAATAACACTTTTATGGGAATGGCTATTTCACCTGCCGTTTTGATACCAGTTATCATAATAGCATTCATAATTTTACTGTATGTTTTCTCTTAAGTAGTTTTATAGTTAATAAAAAATTGAAGTGGAGTATTTCTTACCTTGATAAAGAAAGGAGGAATATACAATGAATAAAAAACGAATCATGCTGATAATAGCCATAGTTGTTGTTATCGTGGTAGTACTGATTATGTTTGGTGCAACTCTGGCAGATAAATTTATGGAGATACATGGTAAAAGCTTTATCGACATGCATCTTGGCAGATAACATGATAGCAGAGGAATTAAGAGGAGGTTTTGATAATGGTCAATCAGGAAAAAGAAAAAGCTTTCATCAATTTAAGAAATGTTGTTAAAAGGTTTGAAGGACAGGGAGGCGTTTTTACCGCTCTCAACGACATAAATCTCAATATTTCTTCAGGAGAATATGTAGGTATAGTCGGTAAATCCGGCTGTGGAAAAACTACCCTGCTCAATACGATTTGTGGTATAGACCGACCCACCTCAGGTGAAATCGTTGTCGATCAAAAGCTAATCCAGTCTTTTACCGAAAGCCAGATGGCTGTTTGGAGGGGAAAAAACATAGGCGTGGTATTTCAGTTCTTTCAACTCCTTCCTACATTGTCAGTGCTGGAAAATGTAATGCTTCCTATGGATTTTTGCAATACTTTTCCTATAAAGGAACGTAAAAAACGGGGATTACTTTTATTAAAAAAGGTTTGCGTAGAAGAACAGGCTGATAAGTTCCCATCGTCCCTATCGGGCGGAGAGCAGCAGAGAGTTGCAATAGCAAGGGCTCTAGCAAACGAACCGCAGATAATAGTGGCCGACGAACCTACGGGAAACCTTGACAGCCGAACAGCCGGAATGGTATTTGAGATTTTTGACAGGTTGGTGGCTGAAGGAAAAACCGTTTTATTGGTATCCCACGACAGAGATATAGCCAAAAGAGTAAATCGCTGTATAACTTTGGCTGACGGAAAGATCATTGATGACATCCAGGTAAATAAACAGGCCAGAAAGGATAACGGGGAGGTGCTATAAATTGTATAGATTCTGTATGGAAAAAGTAACACGTGACCTATTGTTCAATAAAACAAGGACAATCCTTGTCTTACTTGCCATGATAATAGGCGTAACCGGTGTTGGGGCGGTGCTTAATGCTAAGGCAATCCTCGACCGTGAAATGGATGTCAATTATATGCGCACAAACCCTGCATCCGCGACGCTCTTAGTTGAAGACCTTGATGATGAAATCGTCAGAGAGGTAATGAGTATGCCTGAGATTTTGGATGTACAAGTTGGAAGAACTGTTATAGGACGGGTACGGTCGGTTGATGGCGTTGAAAAAGAAATTGCCATGTTCGTTGTCGAAAATTTCGGTGACATGCGTATAGATAAGTTTGAACCTGAAGGTGGAAAGTGGCCTCCCGAAAAAGAAGACATACTTATTGAAAGAGCTGCAATGCGGGTTATCAATGCAAAAATAGGCGATAAATTGGATATTAAGTTACCGGGAGACTCTTACACTGAATGGAAGCTGGCAGGCACAGTACATGCTCCTGCTCTGCCCCCTGCTTGGATGGAAAATAAGGTATTTGCCTTTATAAGTCCGGAAACTTATCAGCAGCTTGGCGGCAGTAATGGTTTTAATGAGTTGAAATTCGTTGTATCAGAAAATAGGATGGATAAAGACAGCATCCAAAGTGTCGCTTACAACCTAAAAGATTGGCTGGAGCAAAACGGCAAAAAAGTGTGGAGGATTGAAATACCTGAACCCGGCAAGCATCCCCATGCAACTCAGATGGAAACTCTTTTATTTTTGCTGGGAAGCTTCGGAATAATTGCACTTATATTAAGCGCTGTGATTGTAGCCAATATGATTTCAGCACTTCTATCTCAGCAAATTCGCCAGATAGGAATTATGAAGGCTGTTGGTGCAAAAAGTAGCCAAATTGCAGTAATTTATCTCAGTTTCGCTATAATATTGGGTATTGCAGCAATTTCTATTGCCATTCCTATGGCAGTTCTTATTGGTAGAGCGTACGCTAATTTTAGTGCAAATATGTTGAACTTCCAAATTTTCAGCTATAGACTTCCTTTATCGACGTTTTTGAGCCAAATTGCAGTTGGCCTCCTGATTCCTTTACTGGCATCTGTTTATTCTATTGTAAAAGGAAGCCGGATTACTGTACGTGAGGCGCTACAAGATTATGGGGTTACTATAAAAAATAAAAGCTCAAACAACTATGATAGCATCAGTTCGGGAATAAGAGGAGTATCAAGACCTTTTCTACTTTCAATAAGAAACACTTTCCGAAAAAAAGGCAGATTGTTTTTAACTCTTGGGGTACTATCCATTGGGGGAGTTTTGTTTATTACCGCCATGAATGTTTCCTCATCAATGAATACCAGTTCGGCAGGGGTTATAAATTCTTATCGCTTTGATGCCTCCGTAAGTCTTGCCCGCCCTTATAATAATTCTGAAATAGAAGAGACGGTAAAAAAAGTCCCCGGTATACAGGATACAGAGGTCTGGGGAGGCTCGGAAGCAGTAATGGTATACGGGGACAGTATGATGGGTGACAACTTCAAAGTCATTGCAATTCCATCAAACTCAAAACTTGTAACATCCGTCGAACCTAACATGGGCAGATGGCTGGCTCCGGACGATACCAATGCTATCGTTATAAACCACCGTGTGTTGAACATGGAGCCAGATATAAAAATTGGGGATACTATCAAACTAAGAATAAACGAAAATGACTTTGATTGGAAAGTTGTCGGAGTTGTCCAAGAAATGATGTCTGAGCCGAAGGCATATGTAGTTCAACAATATTTTCAAGAACTTACTGGCCAGGAAGGTTTTGGCCAAGAAGTAGTTATCACGACTGAAAACAAAGATTCAAAAAGTATAGAGATTGCCGTAAAAGATGTGGAATCAAATCTTAATTCTGCTGGTTTTGAAACCGCAAGCGTTATCAAGATAGAGGATATAAGGCAGCAGATTGACGGCCATTTACTAATTATAGCCGCTATGCTGATTATAATGTCAACTTTGGGAGTTGTAGTCGGGGGCCTTGGCCTTTCGACCACTATGAGCATAAATGTAATGGAACGTACTCGTGAAATCGGTATAATGCGTGCCATAGGAGCCTCCACACGCTCAATATTCTATATAATCGTCGGTGAAGGAGTCTTAATTGGTCTTTTAAGTTGGTTGATTGCAACCGCAATGGCTATACCGGTTAGTATTTATATTAGTTATATGTTTGGAACCATATTTTTTGAAACACCGTTAGAAATAGCATTTTCCCCTATAGGTGTTTTTATATGGTTGGTATTGGCCATGACGTTTGCAGCGCTGTCTTGCCTCTATCCGGCATATAAGGCATCAAGAATGAGTGTCCGGGAAGTGCTTTCTTATGAATAGGATGAACTAGCAAGTCATTGCTCCTATAAATACCTGTAAATACTTGATGGTATTATTGTGGTGTTGATATAAATAAAAATTGAATGATCAGTGCTAAGGGCAAAGCCTCTGCATTAAATTCTCTATTAAGCTCATTTAGAACTTTAGAATCATTACATTTATCCACATGGGGCTTATATTGAGCAACTGTGTAATTAGATACCAGACCATTGGCTTTCATTACTCTGCCAATTTTTCTTCTGGATACTATAAAGCCCAGTTTCTTTAGTTCCACCTTGATTTTTCTAGTGCCATAGTTATTTCTACTAGCTTTAAAAATCTCCAGTATTCTAGGAGTTATTTCATCAGTAGATTCTTTGATTTTTGATTCATAGTAGTAAGTACTTCTAGAAAGCTGCAGGACTTTGCACATTGCTGATACACAGTATTTGTGGGCATTATTCTTTATCACATTTACTTTCGTCCTAATATCAGCGCTGCTTGCTTTAAAATATCATTCTCCATCTTTAATTGCTGGTTTTCTTTTTTTAGCTTGATTAACTCATTTTCCTCTGGAGTGCGATTATCTTTTTCCTTGAAGGAACCAGTTGTTATACTTCTTTTAATCCAGGTGTTAAATGCTGTGGGTGTTAAATCGTATTCAGCCATAATCTCATTTTTAGGCTTACCGCTTTCATAAAGCTTTACCATTTGTTCCTTGAATTCTTCAGTAAAAGTTCTTCTATCTCGTTTAGTCATATAAACCAATCTCCCTTAAATTATATTAGCTTAAAGTTTACATGACCTTATTTTTATTGTCTAGTTAATTG
>Ga0209643_1000745_pt1 | contig 43603 bp, 38 predicted proteins | sample AutmiccBRH37_all_FD_187383 | JGI IMG/M metagenome (GOLD analysis project Ga0209643, IMG submission 187383) | Deep subsurface microbial communities from Mt. Terri, Switzerland - Autotrophic microbial communities BRH/37_all (SPAdes) (version 2) | ecosystem: Environmental > Aquatic > Deep...
GGGCTGCAGCTCCACATTTTTGTCTGGATACATTAAATGAAAAGTCACTGCTCACTGCGAAGCAGCAGATTCAAGATCGTGGCTTGAAGGTGGTTTGCATCACACCGGAGCAGTGCTCCTACCCGATCAACATTGCAGCTGAGGAGCTTCCTCTGAGAACAAAAAGTATACAGTATTTTAAGACTGCAATAGACGCAGCAGCTGAACTGAATGCACCATATGTGTTGGTTACCGCAGGTTGCGGCTATTTCGATGCGGACATTCAGACGGCTTGGGAGCGTTCGCTTTCTGCAATGAAAGAACTCGTTGCACATGCAGAACGTAAAAACATTACACTCGTATATGAACCACTGTCAAGGTATTCATCCAATATTGTGAACAATGTTTTTCATCTTAAGAGAATGTTGGATTTAATTCCGTCAGATTACATTAAAGGGATGGTGGATACTGGACAGATGGCACTGGCCGAAGAGAATGTGCATGATTACCCCCGATTGCTGGGTGATAAACTGGCACATGTTCACCTGTTGGATGCTACCCCGATGGGACATCTTGCGCTAGGAGAAGGTCAGCTGCCAATCGGAGAATATATAGATGTTCTGGAAGACAGCGGCTATAAAGGGTGGTACACCTTCGAGTTTACTGCTCTCCAATATAGATATGTACCCGGGATTGCGGATGAGAAAAGTATTGACTGGCTGTTATCAAATAACAAGCTGATTATAGAATGATATGTTGCTAAACAATGAAATAGTAAAGAAAGGTGATATTATGGGCTACATGATTGGTGTTGACGTAGGTGGTACCTTTACCGACTTTTCTATGTTTGATACTAAAACAGGAAAATTACTGCATTTTAAACATAGTTCTACTCCGGAAGATCCATCCAAGGCAATTGTAAGTGGTATTTTACATGTTCTGACAGAACAGTGTATAAAACCGGAAGAGGTCAGCTATCTTGCACACGGCACAACCGTTGCAACCAATGCGCTGATTGAAAAGAAGGGCGCCCGCCTTGGCTTGATTACCACAAAGGGGTTCAAAGACCTGATGGAAATTGGGTGGCAGAAGCGTCCGTCCCTGTACGATCTTCTTAAAACAAAACCGGAAAGCCTAATCCCTGCCGGACTAAAATGTGAAGTGGAAGAGCGAATACTATATGACGGAACTATAAAAACGGCTATTAATGAAGATAATGTTCGCAAGGCAGTCCGATACTTAAAAGAACAAAAGGCCCAGGCCATAGCAGTTTGCACCCTATTCTCCTTTATTAATCCTTCCCATGAGCAGCGTATAAAGGAAATTATCAAAGAAGAATATCCTGAAGTATACGTTTCCATCTCATCTGAGTTGGTGCCTGAATTCCGTGAGTACTCACGTATGAGTACCACTGTTTTGAATGCGTATCTCGGGCCGGTTATGGAAAAGTACGTACATAGATTCGAAAAGTCCATTATAGATTCCGGTATCAAAGCAGCTCCTTATGTTACCCAGTCTAATGGTTCGGTTATTTCTATTGCCGAGACCATCGACTGCCCTATTAAAACTGCAGTCTCCGGACCAAGTGCAGGTGTTATAGGCGCAACCTATATTGCCGGACAATGTAACACCGATAAGATTATTACCTTTGATATGGGCGGCACCAGTATAGATGTCAGCTTGATTGAAGACGGCAAAAACCAGGTTTCCAACGAGCGTTTGGTTGAGGGATATCCTGCCCGTATCCCTATGATTGACATTATTACCGTAGGTGCCGGTGGCGGGTCCATTGCACAGATAGATGAGGGTGGAGCACTGAAGGTCGGACCTAAAAGTGCAGGCGCAACTCCGGGTCCTGCATGCTACATGCGAGGCGGCATACTTCCTACTGTTACCGATGCGAACATTGTATTGGGCAAGCTCAACCAGAAGTGTATCTTGGGCGGCAGAATGGAAGTTGACTTTGAACTGGCAAAAAAAGCTCTGGCAGAGCACGTTTGTGATAAATCTACTCTAAGCCTGCAGGAAGCTGCAGCCGGTGTGATTTCGGTTGTAAACTCCAACATGATCCGTGCAATCCGTGTTGTATCTGTTGAACGTGGCTACGATGTTCGAGAGTTCACTCTGATGGCATTCGGAGGAGCAGGTCCTCTTCATGCATGTGAGGTTGCACAGGAGATGGGTATTATTACAGTTCTTATTCCGCCATCTCCAGGTACACTTTGCTCTTTGGGTCTTTTGATGGCTGATACCAAATTTGACATCAGCCGCTCTAACGTAATGATTGCAGAAAAGGCAAATCTTCCAACTGTGCAGGGCATCTTCAAGCAGTTGATCGATGAGGGGAATAATATGCTCGGCAAAGAGAAGGTTGCTGAAAAGGACAGGAGTTTCTCCTGTACTATTGAATGCCGATACGAGCGTCAGAACTACGAGATTTCCATTGAGGTTGGGGACTCTATGACGGAAGAAGTCATGAAGGATATGATAGATAAGTTCCATAAAGAGCATAACCGTACTTATGGTTACTATAACGAGAATATGCGCATTCAGATGGTAAACTACCGCGTAAGTGCAGTAGGTACTATTGAAAAGCCGGACCTTACTGAAAGCGTGATTGACCCTAATGCAAAGCCACCGAAGGCAATCGAAATTCGGGAAGTACTGTTCGATGGTGAAAAGGCGTATCTGCCCACCAATGTATATCAGAGAACTGATATTAGGCCGGGCTGCACCATCTGCGGTCCTGCAATCGTCGAACAAATGGACTCCACCACGATTATCCCTCCGAAGTGGACTGCATATACCGATGGTTTTAATAACATAAAAGCAACCTATCAGGGAGGTGCAAAGGCATGAGTCATAAAATAGATGCTGTAACGGTTGAAATTGTTGGCAACCTTTTGCTTTCTATTGCAGAAGAGATGGGTGTTGCCATAATCAAGAGCGCATACTCTACCAACATAAAAGAGCGCAGAGATATTTCTACTGCCGTGTTTGATCCCGAAGGCAACATGGTTGCACAGGCAGAGCACGTACCGATGCACCTGGGATCTCTGCTCAGCATAATTAAAGAGGTATACAAAAAATATCCCCTTGCACAGATTAAACATGGTGATATGTTTATCGGTAATGACCCATACAGCGGTGGCGGCACGCATCTTCCGGACATTACCATTGTTGCTCCGGTTTTTGTAGGACAGAAGCTGGTCGGCTGGGTTGCAAACCTGGCTCATCACAGTGATGTCGGCGGCAAAGTTCCTGGTTCTACCTCCGGGGATGCAGTAAGCATATTCCAGGAAGGTATCAAAATTCCAATCTCTCGTGTATGTGAGAACGATAATGTCAAGGAAGACGTAATTGGTTTTATCATGGCAAACAGCCGTATTCCAGGAGAACGTTATGGAGACTTGCAGGCGCAGATTGCAGCAAATCGCGTTGGCATGCGTCGTTTGCTGGAAGCTTATGACCGCTATAAGGATTTGCTGATTGACAGTATGTATGAACTGCAGGATTACGCAGAGCGCCGACTGCGTGCAGGTATTTCCAAGTTGCCGGATGGTGATTATGAATTTACCGACTATATGGATGATGCAGGTGTTGCGTGCCCCGATCCGATTCCAATATCCATAAAGATCAGCATCAATGGTGATACGATGGACTTGGATTTTGCCGGTACTCATGCACAGGTGGAAGGCCCGATTAATGTAACCTATAATGGTCTGCTTGCAACGGTCTTCTACTGCCTGAAAGCACTGATTGATCCGGGTATTCCTTCAAATGCAGGTATATATCGTGCATTCAACATCATTGTTGAGCCGGGCTTGATTATAAATGCGCAGAATCCCGCACCGGTTGGTGAACGTATCGATACCTGCATGCGTGTTGCAGACGTTATCTTCGGCGCATTAGCAGCTGCTGCACCCGAAAGGGCAATTGCAGGCTGCAACAGCTCTTGTACTACTGCAGTATTCAGTGGCAGCGATCCAAAAGACAAGGATCACTTCTTTGTATACCTGGAAACGATTGCGGGTGGTGCAGGTGCAAGCCGCCACGCCGACGGTCTTAATGGTGTACAGGTACATCTGACCAATACCTCCAATCTGCCCGTTGAGGCACTTGAAATGGAATTTCCGCTAGTTGTTGTGAGGCAGTACTCACTGATAAGAGATAGCGGCGGTGCAGGTAAATTCCGTGGTGGACAGGGTATTTGCAGAGAGTTTGAAGCGCGTTTTGACAACGTTTCTTACACAGGACTCGGTGACAGACAGATCTTTCCGCCATGGGGACTAAGCGGCGGCGAAAACGGTGCATGCGGTGCTTATCATCTGACTCGTACAGATGGAACTGTTGAGAAGCTGCCCTCCAAGTGTACGGAAATCATTTTGAATGCCGGTGATATTGTGAGTGTCCAAACCCCTGGTGCAGGTGGTTACGGAGATCCCGGCAAGCGTGACCCTCAGGCTGTCCTGTCAGACGTTATTGAGGACAAGGTTTCTGTGGAAAAAGCAATGGAGTTATATGGTGTGAAGGTAGTACCCTCGGGAAACACCTATAAGCTGGCTGAATAATAACAATATATAATGATAGTTTAATAAATCTATGCAATAGAATACTACATCAAGGTGCGCTCCGCGTCTGTTGGAGCTGGATGGAAGCGTGCCTTTTAGAAAGCTAGGAGGCAAGTTATGGAGATCAAACAGATTATCAGCGAGGTGAAAGAGAAAATTAACGCGGCGGGGGAATTGAAACACGTTTATTTTGTAGGTTGCGGTGGTTCTCAAGCTGCAATATTCGCCGGATATTATATGTTAAACAGTGAGGCAAAAACTTTCGGCACATCAATCTACACTAGTAACGAGTTTGTACATGCCACTCCCGGCATGCTGGACGAGCACTGCATCTGTATTATCTGTTCACTGAACGCAACAGCAGAAACCGTTGAAGCCGTTAAGACTGCAAACAAAAAGGGTGCTATCACTATTGCTATGACCGGTTTTCCAACAACTGAAATGGCTAAAAATGGTCAATATGTTGTAGTATACTCTAATGGCGACAATCAGATCTACAGCCAGGCAAATCAGGCGAAATCTCTAGCGATTGGCTTTGAAATTCTCAAACAGTTTGAGAATTATGAGAAATATAATGCCGCTATGGATGCATTCACCAAGATTGATCAAATTGTTGCAGATGCTAAGAAGTATATCGACCCCATTGGCAAGAATTTCGCAGAAGAATACAAGGATGAGGAGCTCTTCTATGTTATGGCAAGCGGCCCCTGCTATAGTGTCGCCTATACCATGAGCTCCTGCCATTTTATGGAGATGCAGTGGAAGCATGCAGTTACCATGCATACCGGCGAGTATTTTCATGGTCCCTTTGAGACCACCGACAAAAATCTTCCCATCATTCTGTTAATGAGCGAAGGCCGTACCCGTGCGCTGGACGAGCGCTGCCTGACATTTTTGAATAGATATGCGAAAAAGGTTACTGTAATTGATGCAAAAGAGCTTGGTATAAATGTGATTGATGACAGTGTTGTAGAGTTTTTCAACTCTGTCATTATGATCCCCATCGAACGTGAAGTTGTTTGTCGTATGGCAGAAATGCGAAATCATCCTATGAGTCAGCGCAGATATATGTGGAAAGTGCAATACTAAATCTTCCATTTAATTAGATTCAGTTATAGTTGGGAAAGTGTAATGAACACTTTCCCAACTGCTATTTTATAACGAATAGGAAAGTATAAATTTCCTTAGTGTACCACTTGACCTCAATGAGTTTCATAAAAGGCTTCCTTGGTCGTTAAAATGCTTTAATTGAAGCCTTTTTTATCTTTCAGCAGCTATAACAAAATGAGCAGCCTTTTTTTACTACCAAACACCAAGTGAGCGCTATCTTTACGTTAAAATATCTTCGTGCCCCGTTTCGGGTACACTTATAATCCTACCTTAATTCTAGCAATATGGGCTTTTTGTGTCTATACAGTGTCTCCTTTTTGTCCCGTTTTTTTTCACTATAGAGTTCAGGGGGTTTTACATATTCGACTTTTCTATCCCCTATCATTTCCTTTACCTTGTTTTCTGAACCATACATACATTGACAACCCCACACTGTATTTCCATCATCTAATTGAATTATAGGATTATGCATACCCATCTCTCCCATATCCAAACCAAAAGCCCCTATCGTGCCTAGAGGCGGTATTTTCTTGCCCTGATATGTACCGTATCCGAATAAATAAACTGTTGTTTTGTCGGCATTTCTTATAGCACCAACTCTACCTCCTATATTCATACAATATATATCCTCCTTAAATTATTAGCTTATGCCGTCAACCTCTGCATTATATTATTCGAAACCTGCTGCAATTCTCCAAGGTAATCCTCTAATCTGTCTTACAAAGATAAGAAGATAAGTGCCAGGCTAAAGACTGGCACTCCATATTTATGGGCTTTAGCCTGTTGAGCTCGCAAAGCAGCGAAACAATGAACCACCCGCTATGCGGGTGCGCGACAGATGTTATACAAAAAAATCACCTTTCCAGTATAATAGAGTTGTTCAGGCTACTACTATACGAAAGGAAAGGTGATTTAATAGCTAATAAAGAAAACAGCTTAGCACACACGAAATGGATATGTAAATATCATATTGTATTCACTCCCAAGTATAGACGAAAAGTAATATATAATCAATACAAAGAAACTATACGGGATATTATTAAGCAGCTATGCAGTTATAAGGGAGTAGAAATAATTGAAGGACATCTGATGCCAGATTATATACACATGATGGTGAGTATACCGCCGAAGATAAGTGTATCAAGTTTTATGGGATACTTAAAAGTGAAAAGTGCATTGATAATATTTGATAAGCATGCAAACTTAAAATATAAGTTTGGAAACAGACATTTCTGGGCAGAAGGGTATTATGTGAGCACAGTAGGACTTAATGAGGCAACCATAATGAAGTATATACAAGACCAAGAGAAACACGATATCATGGTGGACAAATTAAGTGTGAAGGAATATGAGGACCCCTTCAAGGGGTAGCCGGTAGTACATTCGTCCCCTTAGGGGTGGCAAAAGCGGCAAGGGCGTAGTGGTTTGAACATGTGAAAGCCAGCGTCTTTAGGCGCTGGCCGGTAACAGAGGCTTATAGCCTCAGTGCAAACCACCCGTTGGACGGGTGGTTATGATTTTTATTCATTTGTCTAATTTAGTCACTGACAACTTTTTTTCGGTCTAAATGTAACGATATATGGTTATTTGAAAGGAGAAGCTTAATAATTATCTTTTATATATTTAAGTGCAGACTGTTTAGCCTTTGTAAGATGCTGTAAATCTATCCTCCATGCTTCATCTACATTTCCACATATAATACTATCAATTATTTCCGTATGCTCAATAATGGATTCTTCATATCTTTGAGCATTAAGCAAAGATAGATGTCTGAAAGGGTATAAAAGTCCAAAAATTTTATTTTCAATATCCGCTAACACGCTATTACCACTTAAAGCAATAATTGTTTTATGTAATTCATTATCATAGATGGTATATGATTTTAAATTACCTTTTTTGTAGCTTGTATTGAGATTTCTTTTAATTCCTAGAAGCAGGTCTTTATTTTCCCGGGTTAAATTATTTTTAGTTTTATAGATTGCAAACTGTTCAAACATAATTCTAATTTCGTATATTTCTTCAACATCGTGGTCGGCTAATTTTTTGACAAATACTCCTTTGTTAGGAATATTAACAAGAAGACCATCTCCAACCAACTGTTTTAGAGATTCTCTTATAGGAGAGCGACTAACACTGAATCTTTTTGCTAGATCCTGTTCTTGTAGCCATTCACCCTGCTGAAAGGTACCATCCAAAATACCGGATCTGATAATATTGTATACTTGATCTTTTATTGTTGAAATGGGCTTTATTTCTTTTTCTAACATTTAATTGCCTCCACAAATATATTCAAACAAGTTAATTGTACCATAAAATCCCAGAAAATACATGCTAATTTTAGCGAAAATTCCAATTTGAATAAATGGTATTGGAAAAATAACTATTGTATACAATATCATAATATAGAGATACAAAAATGTCAAGAAGTTTATCATAGTGGAACTTTTTTTATAATTGTAAATATGCTGGAACGCAAGTAATTAGAGTACCTATTATTATATTTATATATTCAGAAAATTCAAAATGCATATTGACATTGTATACATGATTTGGTAAGATTTTAATCATAGTAATGTATGCATCATACATCACTATAAAACTTGAATGCTACACCGAAGCTATTCCTATTTCATTGTTAAGTCTGATGGTTGTATTCAATATTGTTTTACATTTATCACGTTAGAGATATATATGATGAGGGAGGAAGAGATTTATGCCAAAGATCAAACTTCCATATTTCAAGGGAAGTATGGAGGTTAATGTAGAAGAAAATAATCTAAAAGCAGTACTATATCCTAAAATTCATGATTATTTTGTCGAATTGAGTGAAGAAAATTTGGTAAAGCAAGCGCTTAACAATCCAATAGGAAGTCCAAAACTTCATGAACTTTCAAAAGATCGAAAAAATGTTCTTATCATCACAAGTGATCATACTAGAAGTGTTCCGAGCAAAATAACCTTACCACTTATTTTGAAAGAAATACGAAAGGGAAACCCGAATGCAGACATTACAATACTCATTGCAACGGGGCTTCATCGTAAAACAACTAAGGAAGAACAAAGAGTTATATTTGGTAATAACATAGTCAATAATGAAAAAATTGAATGTCATGATGCTATGGATAAGGCGCAAATGGAGTATATATGCGATTTGCCATCTGGTTCATCGTTTGAAGTGAATAAGCTCGTTGTCGAAACGGACCTTCTTATTACTGAAGGCTTTGTTGAGCCACATTTCTTTGCGGGATTTTCGGGCGGCAGAAAAAGTATATTGCCAGGTGTTTCATCGGAGGTTACAATCAGACAAAATCATTCTGCAAGAGCTATTGCCCATGAAAACTCTAAAGGGGGCATATTAATAGGGAATGTCATTAATGAAGATATGATTTATGCAGCTAAAAAGGTTAATGCTCAGTTTACACTTAATGTTGCCCTAGATGCACACAAGAGAATTATTGCAGCATTTGCAGGCGATATTATTCAATCCCATGAGGGAGCATGCGAATTTGTTACTGAATTATCTTCAAGGGAGAAAGTTATTGGAGATATTGTTATTACTTCTAACGGGGGGTATCCTTTGGATCAAAATCTTTACCAGTCTCCTAAGGCAATGACAACTGCAAAAGCTTGTGCTGGTGAGGATGGAGTAATAATAATTCTGTCATCATGCTGCGATGGTTTAGGGGGAAGTGAGTTTGAAAGGTTAATGCTCTCCGGGCCTATGGATAAGGTTTTAAAAGAGATACTGGCAACACCGGATAAACAAACAGTGTCGGAACAATGGTGTGTTCAGGTATTGGCTGATTTACTTCAAAAGCATAAAGTCATCCTTGTAACAACATTTTTAGATCATGAAATTGTTAAAAAGGTTGGTATGATACCTGCCAATAGTCCTGATGAGGCTTTGAAAATAGCTTATGACTTGAAATCAAAGGACGCTTCTGTAGTTGTTATTCCTGATGGTGTTGCAGTTATGATAAATTAATTAACAATGGAGGTAGATGTAATGGTAAAATCGGTTGCTCTAAAGGTAAATGATTTGGATAATGTTGCTACGATTTTTGCGGATGTACAAGTTGGCCAAGAGGTTGAGATAAGGGATAAAAAAGGAGATATATATACTATTAAAGCTTTGTCGGACATTCCCTATGGCCATAAAATTGCCACTAAACCAATTCAAAAAAGTGAAAAAATATATAAGTATGGTGAGGAAATAGGAGTAGCCACAAGTTCTATACACTTAGGGGGCTACGTTCATGTACATAATCTGGATAGTGCAAGGGCCAGAGGAGATTTAAAATAAGGGAGGGGTGATAAAAAATGTCGAGTTTTATGGGGTATAAAAGAAAAGATGGTTCAGCCGGTTCAAGAAATTATGTAGGAGTAATTCCAAGTGTTGTTTGTTCAAATGAAGTAGTAGAAGCAATTATTGCACAGACAACAAGTACAAGGGGATATTTTCATCATCAGGGTTGCTGTCAACTTCCTCCTGATTTAGATAGAGTTACAGATGCACTGATAGGACTGGGACAGAATCCTAATGTCGGAGCTGTCCTGATTGTAAGTCTAGGCTGTGAAGGGGTTGATAATGAAAGGTTGATCGCAGAAATAGAAGCTATGGGAAAACCCGTGAAATTTATAGGTATTCAGGAATTAGGAGGTACATCCAATGCAATCCGTGCTGGTATAGATGCTGCACAAGAGCTTGCACTCGAGATATCAGCTCAACAGAGAGAACCTGTCGATATTTCGAAAGTTGTAATGGGAATAAAATGCGGTGCCTCTGATACAACATCCGGCATTGCTTCAAATTGCGTTATCGGCTATGTTGCAGATAAGATAGTTGATTTGGGGGGGACCGTAATGTTTGGTGAAACCACAGAATTCATTGGAGCCGAACATATATTGGCAAGAAGGGCTATTAGTAATGAAGTAGGAGATAAAATTTACGAACTTGTAAGAAATATGGAGAACAGAGCTAAATCAATGGGAGTAGATATGAGAAAAGGTCAGCCTACACCCGGAAATATCAAAGGGGGATTAAGCTCAATAGAGGAAAAATCACTTGGAGCAATTGTAAAGTCTGGTACAAAACCAATACAAGGGGTTTTAAGCTATACTGAAAGACCACCATACGCAGGACTCTGGATTAAAGATACTCCCGGAAGAGAAATAGAAGTTTTAACGGGAATGGCTTCTGGAGGCTCACAATGCATGCTGTTTTCAACTGGAAGAGGAGCTCCTCAAGGATTTCCTACTGTTCCTGTCATCAAAATATGCGGAAATCCTAATACATATGAGAGAATGTCAAAAGATATGGATGTAAACGCCGGGAGAATAGTTTTGGGCGAAAAGTCAATTGAACAAATAGGAGAGGAGGTATTTGAACTACTAATCAATGTTCTATCAGGCCGGGTTACCAAAGGTGAAGAAATTAAGTATACGAAATCAATGGACATCTACACCTTGGGACCTGTAATATGATTACTCTAATTTGTTAGTTTGAAATTTTACTAAACACAAAAAGAGGAGGAAAATTATATGTCTAAAAGAAACTTATTATTAAAGGTAATGGCTATTTCTATGGTGGTACTGTTAGGCTTGACAGGGTGCAGCAGCAAACCGGCTCCAACTGCGGCTCCATCCAATGTAGAAAGCACTCAGGCGGCGAAGGCTGACTTTCCTACAAAACCTGTTGAACTTGTAGTACCATTTGCAGCCGGTGGCAATGTAGACCTCTCATGTAGAATTTTAAGTTCAGAGGCTGAAAAAGCGTTAGGTCAGAAAATCGTTATTCTTAATAAAGAAGGCGGCGGTGCAGTTATAGGGCAGACATACGTTACAAAAGCTAAACCCGATGGTTATACACTGCTTGCTCTTACCAGTTCTTATGTCACAAATATTATTTTGAAAGGTGCGGAATATACCTTAGACTCTGTGGAACCTGTAATGATGTATTGTTTTGACCCGGAAATAATGCTTGTTAACGCCGATTCAGACATAAAATCTATAGACGATTTGATTGAAAAATCAAAAGAAACTCCTCTTCTACATTCCACACCAGGGAATGGAACGTCTCATCATATTGCAGGTATGCTGTTTACCCAGAAGACGGGAGCACAGTTTGATTATCTACATACCAACGGCTCTGCAGAACAGACTGTTCAAATTGCAGGGGGACATGCAGAAGTCGGCTTTAGTACATATGCTGGAGCAGCGTCTCTTATTGACCAGGGAAAGATAAGAGTCTTGGCTGTTGCCAGTGATGTAAGGTCGGAGGAATTTCCTGATGTGCCGACTTTCAAAGAATTGGGAATTGATTTTACTTATGGAGCTTATAGAGGTATTGCAGCACCAGCCGGAACTCCAGCAGAGGTAGTTGATATTCTTGAAAAAGCCCTTGACGATGCTTTAAATTCAGAAACAGTTAAAGAGCAATTTAAGAATTCAGGGCTTCCTGTAACATTTAAGAACTCAGAAGATTTTAAAAAGATGTTAAAAGATGATTATGACGGAATGAATTCAATGAAAGATATTCTAACAAAATAATTATTCTAATTTGTATGAGTTAAATCAATGTGTAACGGGCTTTAATAAAGGTGAATTTACCGGATTTAAAGCCCGGAAATATGAAAGCGGAGGGGGGGGAATCTTTGAAAATCAACGATTTAATTTTATCTACCGCTTCAATAATTATTGGAGCTATTGTTATTATATCATCATTATCCATGAAGGCCAGTGTAGCTTTCTTTCCAAAACTTTCAGCAAGCTTTTTAATGATTTTAGGTGTAATTCTATTGGCTACAACCTTGCTGAAAAAGCTTGAATTAAGCAAAAATGAAAAAGTTAATAAATTTGATGTTCAGAAGGTTATCAGAGTTGCATTAGTAATTGCGATATTATTCGCGTATTACCTTGCAATCAATTTTCTAGGATATACTATTCCAACTTTCTTATTAATCTTTACTATTGTCTATGTTTTGGACTACAGGAACCTCAAGGCAAATTTAATGACTTCTTTAGGTGTAAGCATTGGATTATATCTGATTTTCACATATATTTTCCAGGTGCATTTTCCTAAAGGTTTATTCTTTTAAAGAAAGGAGGGAATTTACAAATGTCTTCAATACTTATGGGACTTCAAGCCATAATGAATCCGCAGACGCTGCTATTTATACTTGCCGGTGTTCTGATAGGATTTATTATAGGTGCTCTCCCAGGCTTAACGGGAAATATGGCAATAGCATTAATGGTTCCGGTTACATTTACGATGGAGCCTGTCGCCGCATTAGCATTCCTTGGAGCTATTTATACATCATCAATATTTGGTGGCTCTGTTTCTGCAATTCTTTTGGGTATACCCGGAACAGTATCCTCTATGGCCACTACGTTGGACGGTTACCCTATGGCTTTAAAGGGTAAAGCCGGACAGGCACTCGGTATTGCTACACTTAGCTCTGTTTTTGGAGGTTTATTTAGTTCGTTTGTACTAATGTTTTTTGCTCCGATGCTTGCTGAACAGGCATTGAGGTTCGGACCTTCTGAATATTTTGCAGTTGCTGTTCTTGGTTTGTCCTGTATTGCAAATATAGGTGGCGGGTCAATGACAAAAGGGTTAATATCTGGAGCGTTAGGGTTACTGCTTGCAATAATAGGAATGGACCCTCAGACAGGATTTCCTAGATTTACATTCGGCAGTGTTAACTTATTGGAGGGCATTGAACTTGTACCTGCTCTGATAGGATTATTCGGTATTGTTGCCATATTGAAAACTGCTGAAAAAAGCAATGAGCCTGACCGCAGTGTACCTATTCCGGATGTAGGTTCGGTATGGATCGGCTGGAAGATGTGTCTAAGACTTATACCTACATGGCTAAGAGGCTCCGTTATAGGAACTATTATCGGAATTATTCCCGGTACGGGAACAAATATAGCAACTTTCCTATCTTATGACATGGAAAAGAAGTTTTCTAAGAATGGTCCTAAATTTGGAGAAGGTGAACCTGAAGGCATTGCAGCGCCGGAATCTGCCAATAACGGTGTAACAGGTGGCTCATTGGTTCCGCTTTTGGCTTTGGGAGTACCAGGCAACGCTACATCCGCTTTATTTTTGGGAGCAATAATGATACACGGGCTGAGAGTAGGACCAGTATTGTTTTCGGATCAGCCTGAAATTGTTAATGGTCTGTTTATAAGCTTGTTTATATCAAATTTACTTATGGCACCAATAGGATTATTTATTCTTAGATATATTAAATCAATTTTATCTATTCCTGATAAGTTATTGTCTGGTGTTGTAGCAGCCTTTTGTGTAACGGGGGTTTATGCATTAAATTCGAATACATTTGATTTACTTATTTTAATTGTATTCGGATTTTTAGGATATGTTTTTTATAAATTTAAAGTGCCAACAGCCCCTTTGATAGTTGCAATGGTATTGGGCTCCATGGCGGAATCAAATTTGAGACAGGCTCTGGTAGCTAGCAGAGGCAGCTATTCATTCCTTTATACTCAACCAATAACTTTATTTATTGTTTTAGCATCTCTGGCAAGCTTTTTATTCCCGGTTATCAACAATATAATTAAAACAAAAGCAATGTTCAAAAGTGCTGCAGCAGAGGCAACAAGTGAAATGGCAGTAGAGGATGATGATTAAAATATGATTGGTACAGCGCGTAATATTATAGAAAAAATTATTATAGGACATCTGGTTTATGGGGATTTGACCAAAGAAAATGAAATAGGGATAAAAGTCGACCAGACGCTCACCCAGGATCCTACAGGAATTATGGCATTATTACAGTTTGAAGCAATGGGTGTTAGCCGGGTAAAAACGGAAAAATCCGTAGCGTATATAGATCATAATACATTGCAAACGGGTTTTGAAAGTGCTGATGATCACAGGTATATTCACTCTATGGCTAAAAAACATGGTATGTACTATTCCCGGGCAGGTAACGGCATTTGCCATCAAGTTCATCTGGAGCGTTTCGGAAAGCCGGGTAAAATTCTCCTGGGAAGTGATTCACATACTCCTACCTGCGGAGGGCTCGGAATGCTTGGAATAGGAGCAGGAGGCTTAGATGTTGCCAATGTTATGGCTGGGGGAACATATTATATAACAATGCCTGGGATTGTCAGAATAAATCTCACAGGTAGACTGGCTCCATATGTAACAGCCAAGGATATTGCATTAGAGGTTTTGTGTCGGTTAAGCACAAAGGGAAATGTAGGTATGATGGTTGAGTATGGAGGTGAAGGCATAATAAACCTTACTGTGCCTGAGCGGGCAACCATAGCTAATATGGGAGCTGAGCTGGGAGTTACATCCTCGATATTCCCATCAGATGAGCAGACGAGAGAATTTCTGAAGTCACAGGAAAGAGAAGAGGATTTTGTTGAGCTTAAGGCTGACTCTGATGCACAATATGATAAGGTTATCGGTATTGATCTGGGCAGCATTGTGCCTCTTGCTGCATGTCCTCACAGCTCTGATAATGTAAAGACTGTTGAGGCTTGTAGAGGGCTCAAGGTGGACCAGATATGTATAGGAAGCTGCACAAATTCCTCCTATCTTGATTTAATGAAGGTTGCAAATATATTAATGGGGAAAACCGTATGCCAGGGTGTATCATTAGCTATAGCACCGGGTTCTAAGCAGATTTTATCAATGCTTGCTCAAAACGGGGCACTTGCAGATATGATAAACGCTGGAGCAAGAATATTGGAAAGCGCATGTGGACCGTGTATAGGGATGGGCTTTTCGCCGTCATCGGGAGGCGCTGTATCACTACGCACATTTAACCGTAATTTTGAAGGAAGAAGTGGAACGGAAGATGCTCAAATTTTTCTTGTCAGTCCTGAAACAGCAGCAGCTTCAGCTATAACTGGATTTCTTACGGACCCTAGAACATTGGGAGAGCCTTTGGATATAAGGCTCCCTGATAAATTTATCATAAACGACAATATGATTGAAGCACCTGAGCCAGAGGGAAATAGCGTAGAAATAGTGCGAGGACCAAATATTAAGCCCTTACCCGTAAATGCAGAGCTTAAAAATATACTTTCCGGCAAAGTTCTTCTGAAAGCAGGAGACAATGTAACAACAGATCATATTATGCCGGCAGGCGCAAAGCTTTTGCCTTTCAGAGCCAATATTCCGTATCTATCGGATTACTGTTTTGCAGGTCTTGATTCGGAATTTCCAAGTCGGGCTAAAAAATGGAATGGCGGCTTTATAATTGCAGGTTCAAATTATGGTCAGGGATCATCACGGGAAAGCGCTGCTCTTGTGCCTCTTTATCTTTCTGTAAAGGGAGTCATTGCAAAATCCTTTGCCCGTATTCACTATGACAACCTTATTAATTCTGGGATATTGCCTCTAAGCTTTGAAGATAATGCCCATTACGAAATAATAGATGTGGGTGATGAACTTACTATGGACGGCTTAAAAGAAAAAATAAAAAACAGGCAGCAGCTCTATATTAATAATGTTACGAAGGGTTTGTTATTGCCTGTCAAAATGTCTCTTTCAGACAGACAGACATATATAATACTTGCCGGAGGACTTCTTAACTATACAAAATTAAATAGTACATGTTAAATGATAGGCAATATCTAACGCCAATTGCGTCTTACAGGCTTTTCAAAATCAAGTAAAAAGGCGGTTGGAAGCTATGGATGAATTAAATATAACTTATGAATTATCTAAAGCCTTGGCTGGCTTAAAGTACTCGGACCTGGACAACGAGACCATTACTGATGTCAAATATAAAATATTGGACTGGCTGGGTTGTACAATCGGAGCGGGACAAAATAAAACGGTTGTAAATATCATTGAAATATATAAAGAAATGGGGGGGCGTGAGCAGTCAACAGTTATCGGCGGGAAAAAAAGAGTACAAATGGTCAATGCAGCATTTGCAAACGGAATGATAGGTCATGCACTGGAATATGATGACGTAAACAAGCCCGCAATAACACATCCCGGAGCAATAGCTGTTCCTTCAGCTCTTGCAGCGGCTGAATGCATTAATGCAAGCATAGAGGACTTCATATTAGGGATTGTTGCCGGTTATGAAGTTATGATAAGAGTAGGTACGGCCCTTAATCCATCTCATTATAAATACTGGCATACTACAGGAGCTTGCGGATCTCTATCTGCTGCTGCTGCGGTCGGAAAGGTCAAGGGATACAGCATAAATAAGATGGAAAAGATACTCGGCATTGCCGGTACAATGGCATCAGGTCTGGTTGCTGTTTTTGGTACTGATGCAAAACTGGTAAATGCCGGACATGCATGTTATGCAGGAGCTATGGCTTCTGAATTTATTGACAGGGGACTGACAGGGGCTCGAGATATAATAGGTAGCAAAAACGGATTTGCAAAAGCTTTCTCCCAAGAAGAAGATTTGTCATCTATTACAGATGAGTTAGGAGAAAAGCTTATGATAGGCACAGCATTTTATAAGATTCATGCTTCCTGCGGACATACACACTCAGCCATTGATGGAATCCTTTCAATTATTAATGAAGAAAAACTGAATGCTAAGGATGTTCAAAGCATAAAAATTGGTACATATAAAACAGCTGTAGAGCTGACGGGAGAATTCAATAATAGTTCGGAGCAGACGGCAAAGTTTTCTTTGCCCTATTGTGCTACATGTGCTTTATTATACGGGCAGGTAACGCTTGCAGAGTTTTCCGGGAATATCTTAAACAATATGGAAATTCTTGAAACTCAGAAACAAATAGAAGTTTATGAGGACGATGAATGTTCTAAACTGTATCCTACCAAAAGAATGGCGAAAGTGAAAATAACTGCAAATAAAATGGACTATGTAAGAACCATTCCTCTGCCTTTCGGGAAGCCCCCCCATAGTTTCTTGGAGAAAAAGTTTATGTCACTTGCTGCAATGACAATACCTGTAAAACTAGCAGAGGAAATTAAAGATGCAGTATTAAATTTGGAAAAAATGAAAAAGATGGATGAACTAAGTATAATATTAAAAAAGATATAGATAGGAGTGATAATATGGCTTCAAATATGGTAGACTCAATGTTGTTTAAAAACGTTTTCAGTACTAAAGAGATGAGAGATATTTTTGATGATAAAAGGATAATTCAGAACTGGTTGGATATTGAGGTTGCCCTTGCAAAAACTCAGGCTGAGTTTGGAATAATTCCAAAAGAAGCTGCGGAGGAAATTGAAAAGAAAGCAAAGTTTGAAAACCTGGATATCGACGAAATAGAAGAAGGTATCAGGAAAATAGGACATTCTCTTGTTCCAACATTAAGAAACCTGGAAAAAATATGTGATAACGGATACGGTGAATACATACATCTCGGTGCTACTACTCAGGACATTATTGACACAGGCTTTATGCTATCCATTAAAAGTGCATTTAAAACAATATACAATGACCTGAGAGATGTTGAAGAGGTACTTCTCAAGTTGATTGATGAGCATAGAGATACAGTTATGGCAGGAAGGACTCATGGGCAGCAGGCTCTTCCAATCACTTTCGGATTTAAGGTAGCCGTATGGGCAAGTGAGATAAGAAGGCATATTGAACGAATAAAGGAATGCAAGGACAGAGCCTTGGTTGGGCAGATGAGTGGAGCTGTCGGGACTATGGCGGGATTTGGATATAGGGCGGTGGAGGTTAGTAATAAGACTATTGAAAGATTAGGTCTTAATATCCCTGAAATTTCATGGCAGAGCAGCAGGGATCTCCCCATTGAGATTGTAAGTGTACTTGCACTTGCAGCAGCTACTCTTGGTAAAATATCCCATGAAGTGACTACTTTGCAGAAAACAGAGTTTTCAGAGCTGGCTGAAGGATTTGTCAAAGGTATGGTTGGAAGCAGTACAATGCCCCATAAGAGAAACCCTGGACTTTCTGAAGGAATAACTACTATATCCAAGATTGCAAAATCAAATCTGCTATTGGCTTATGAATCCATGTATCAGGAACATGAGAGGGACGGAGCGCTGTGGAAAGTTGAATGGTATAGCGTTAACCAGTCAATTATAGCTTCCGGTACTGCTATTGCAAAGTCTAAGAAATTATTGGGTAATCTTGTAGTTAATAAAGAGAAAATGAGAAAGAATCTGGAAATGCTAAAAGGCTTAATGCTTTCAGAGCCCCTCATGCTTGCCCTTGGCGAGAAGATTGGCAAGCAGACGGCACATGAGATTATTTACGAGATTTCTATGGAAACCTTTGAGCAGGATGTCATGTTTAAGGATAAACTTTTAGAAAATAATATCGTTGCACAAAATCTCACGTTAGAAGAAGTTGGAAAATTGCTTGATCCTTCTGAGTACACAGGAGAGAGTAAATATTTTGCTGACCAGGTAGCAAAAAATATCAGAGCTAAAAGGGAAGCTGAAGAGGAATAATCCATATATAAAGCTTGCTATAGTTCAAAGTTGTAATATGGAGGATATAAAATGGAATATAGAATTGAAAAGGATACAATGGGAGAGATAAGGGTTCCTGCAGATAAATACTGGGGAGCCCAGACTCAAAGAAGTCTTGATAATTTCAGAATTAGTACAGAAAAGATTCCTGTTGAGGTAATAAAGGCATTTGCAATTTTAAAGAAGGCAGCAGCAATCTCGAATAATATATTAAAGAAGTTAGATGATAAGAGGACAGAAGTAATTGCAAGAGTTTGTGATGAGATTTATGAGGGCAAGCTCACCGGACATTTTCCTCTTTCGGTCTGGCAGACGGGAAGCGGTACCCAGTCTAATATGAATGTAAATGAAGTGATTGCAAACCGGGGTAGCGAAATATTAGGGGAAAAGCTTATCCATCCCAATGATCATGTTAACATGTCTCAAAGCTCTAATGATACTTTTCCCACAGCGATGCATATTGCTGCGCTTATATCAATAGAAGACAGCCTTTTGCCTTCCATAAAGATTTTAAGGGAAACTTTCTTAAGATTGGAAAGAGAGAATGAAGGTATAGTTAAACTAGGAAGGACACACTTACAAGATGCTGTCCCTATAGCTTTCTCACAGGAGATAAGCGGATGGAAGACAATGCTGGAAAAGGGCGAAGAAAATATTAGGAGGACTCTTGATAACATAAGGGAGTTGGCATTGGGAGGAACGGCTGTAGGGACCGGTCTTAATGCACATCCTGATTTTGGAAGGATATCAGCAGAACAAATAAGTGACATAACAAACAAAGCTTTTGCGACTGCCAAAAATAAATTTCACTCTCTTACCAGTCAGGATAGTTTAGTATTTTCTCATGGGGCATTAAAAGCCCTTGCAGCAGATCTTATGAAAATTGCCAATGATGTAAGATGGCTTGCGAGCGGTCCGCGCTGCGGAATAGGTGAAATAACAATTCCGGAAAACGAACCGGGAAGCTCCATTATGCCGGGCAAGGTTAATCCGACACAGTGTGAATCACTTACTATGGTTGCCTGCCAAGTTATATCAAATGATGCGGCAGTATCCTTTGCTGCATCGCAAGGCAATTTTCAATTAAATGTATTTATGCCGGTTTGTATTTATAATTATCTTCAGTCAGTAAGGCTTTTAAGCGACGGAATAGTTTCGTTCAACAATAATTGTGCCTCAGGAATCAAGGTAAATAAGAGCAAGATAAAAGAAAACCTGGATAAATCCTTAATGCTGGTTACCGCACTGAATCCTTATATAGGATATGAAAATGCCGCAAAGGTTGCAAAGACAGCTCATGTGGAGGGAATCACACTTAAGGAAGCCGCAGTGGAGTTAGGACTCCTTACAGAGGAAAAATTCGACAGTATAGTAAAACCGGAAAACATGGTGTAAGCTGCTGTAATATTTATAAGGGGGTAAGTAATGGATATTCAAAAAAAAGCATTGGAATTACATGCAAAAGCAAGAGGGAAAATTGAGATAGTAAGTACAGTATCGGTTAATACAAAAGAAGATTTAGCACTTGCTTATACGCCCGGTGTTGCTGAACCGTGCAAGGAAATCAATAAAGATGTGGATAAAGTATATGAATACTGCCGCAAGGGGAATTTAGTAGCGATTGTAACAGACGGTACTGCTGTACTGGGTCTTGGAGATATTGGTCCGGAGGCTGGCATGCCTGTTATGGAGGGAAAGGCAGTATTGTTTAAAACCTTTGCAGGTGTTGATGCTTTCCCTATATGTCTAGCTACGAAAGATGTTGACGAAATCGTTAAAACGGTAAAAATGATTGCGCCTACATTTGGTGGAATAAATCTGGAGGATATTTCTGCACCACGGTGTTTTGAAATCGAGAAAAGATTAAAAGCGGAACTTAACATACCAGTTTTCCATGATGATCAGCACGGAACCGCAGTTGTTGTTTTGGCAGCAATGATTAATGCGTTAAGATATGTTAGGAAGGAAATTAGTGCGATCTCTGTCGTTGTAAATGGATCTGGTGCAGCCGGTATCGCTATAACTAAACTTTTATTAAGCATGGGTCTCAAGAATGTTGTTTTGTGTGATACAAAAGGTGCTATCTATAAAGGCAGAGAGGGCTTGAACCAGGCGAAAGCAGAGATTGCTGAAAAAACAAATTCATTAATGAAAAAAGGTTCTTTGTCAGAAGTTATGGTCGGTGCAGATGTATTTATCGGTGTGTCAGCACCCGGCACTGTAACTAAAGAAATGGTTCAAAGCATGAATAAAGATCCTTTGCTATTCGCAATGGCAAATCCGGTTCCTGAAATATATCCTGATGAAGCAAAAGCAGCAGGTGCAAAAATTGTAGGAACGGGAAGATCAGATTTCCCAAACTAGATCAACAATGTACTTGCATTTCCCGGAATTTTCAGAGGTGCACTGGATGTAAGAGCGAGAGATATCAATGATGAAATGAAAATTGCTGCTGCTGAGGAGATAGCATCTTTGGTTAGTGATGAAGAACTGAATTCTAATTATATTATTCCTGCAGCCTTTGATGAAAGGGTAGGACCAGCAGTTGCAGAAGCGGTAAAAAAAGCAGCAAGAGAAACCGGTGTAGCGAGGATATAGCTCCAAACCATGCTAGGTGTGTATAGGCATAGCTTAAGTATCTATGAATAGAGGATGGTTCTGGCTATAATCTTAGAAGGTAAGATTATAGAAGTCGTATAATATTAGGAGGTTTCCCTGGCACAGAGCAAAAGAACATATTAAAATATGATGGCACAATAGTTTTTTGTATTCTGCATAGATAGTTTCAGGGATGGCAGAACATTTGACTCCTAATCAGCGGGTTGGGGCTTCGAATGACTCTGACCCACCATACATAAGCAAATTAGAAGAACCTTGATAATTCAAGGCTCTTTTTATTCTATTTATATTGTAACAGTACTAGAATGCAAGAGGAAGTAGTAAGTTGACAAATTGACAGACTGACACTCCATATTGTGGCATACAAAATTCTGTATAGATAGCAAACCCAATGTAGGAACAAGGATAAATATTATAGTTTCAAAAGATATTAATATTAACAGCTGAAAACAAGTGTTTTCCATTTATATAGTTAAAGTCTTGAAATTCAAGGCTTTTCTGCTTTTTCGGAAGTCAGACTGGTACTTCATATTCCTATTGACAAATTGTACCTTCTAGAATAATATATAACTGTATTAACTGTATTACTATATATAATACAGAAAGAGGTGCCTATGATACATCTTGATTTCAGAGAACGTAAACCCCTTTATGAGCAAATCAGGGAGAAAATGAAAGCTCTGATTATAAGCGGTGCTTTAAAGGCAAATGAAAAAATCCCATCGGTGCGTGAGCTTGCCCAAATGCTTACCATCAACCCGAACACTATTCAGAAAGCTTACAGGGATCTTGAAACCGAGGGATTTATTTATTCAATCCGCGCCAAGGGAAGCTTTGTAGCACCGCTGGAGGACGCGCTCAATATGGCAAGGAAGGAGACGCTTATGATTGAGTTTGAAAAGATCTGTAAGGAGCTTAAGTTCATAAACGTTTCCAAAGATGATTTGGTTGATAGTATTAATGAAATATATATAGGGAAGGAAGGTGGGCTTAATGATTGAGGCTAGGGGTCTCAGTAAGAGTTTTGGCAGTTTCAGAGCCTTGGATAACATGAGTATCCATGTAAAGGAAGCTTCGGTTTACGGGCTTCTCGGCCCCAACGGTGCAGGGAAAACTACACTTATAAAACATATCATGGGTTTATATAGGCCTGATAGAGGGACAGTACTTGTGGGAGGAAAACCAGTTTATGAGAATATAGATATGAAATCCTCTATCGTATATATACCGGATGAACTATATTTCTTCTCGTTATACAGCATTGAAGACACAGCAAGATTTTATTCCACTATATACAAATCATGGAACTGGGATAGGTATGAACATCTGAAGCAGGTTTTTCAGATTGACCCTAAAAAGAAGATAATACGGTTATCCAAGGGTATGCAGAAGCAGGTGGCTTTCTGGCTTGGCATATGCCAAATGCCCGGGTTGATGGTGTTGGATGAGCCTGTGGACGGGCTTGACCCAATAATGAGGAAAAAAGTGTGGAGCTTGGTTTTGCAGGATGTATCTGAGCGGAAAACCAGCGTACTGGTCTCATCTCATAATCTTCGGGAGTTGGAGGATGTTTGCGATCATATAGGGATACTTCATAATGGAAAGATAGTGGTTGAAAGTGAACTGGATAGCTTAAAGTCCGACATACATAAAATACAGGTCGCATATACAGGGGGGATCCCTGCAAAACTGCCGGAAGGAGGAGAAATACTTCATCATTCTCAGAGCGGCAGTGTTTTGCTGATGATAGTAAAGGGAGACGTGGAAAGAGTACTTTCATCCATTAAAAGGACCAATCCAGTAATTATGGATGTTCTTCCTCTGACATTGGAGGAAGTGTTTATTTATGAATTGGGGGGACTGGGTTATGATATTCAAAGCGTTATCATCTAAAAGCATAAAAGGGAGGCTGCCTAAAGATCAGGTGGGATTCACGGCCTTTATAAGCTCCATGATAAGCAGGGGGCTCTTGTTAAGCGACTTCAAACGCTATTGGTGGGTGTCTTTTATTTTTGGTATTGCATTGATCGCCGTTCTTCCGCTTCAGGTATTTCTTCAGGGGGCTCCACTTCCCGGAGAGCCATGGAAAAAGGAAATGTTTATGAGGATTCTGGATTTGGATATAGATGGAAATGGGCTTTCGATGATATTGCTGTTGGTGGTACCGGTAGCCCTTGCCACCTTGCTCTTCAACTATATGCAAACTGCCAGATCGGCCACAATGGCCCATGCTCTGCCTATCAGCCGCACTACGCATTTTATGACGCATAGTCTGGCAGGTATAATTCTGCTCACTACACCTATATTACTGACGGGGATGGTGATGTTTTACACCATTAGAACATCCTTCCTGGGACAGTTTATTACAGTTGGTGATATTCTGCAGTGGGCTTGTTTATATTTTATTTTTTCTCTTTTTCTGTTTGCTTCTGCAATATTTGCAGGAATGTTCACCGGTAACTCCATAGCTCAGATGATATTTTCCTATCTGCTCAATGTACTTCCTTTCGGTCTGGGCGTACTTATGCAGTATTGTCTTGGCAGTCTTCTCCGCGGATATCCCGCGGGTTACAACAATGCCACAATGATCAGGCTGTTACCGGTTGTAAATTTGTTTGAAGGGGATAGGAGCAACTATATGCAGTATTTTGAAGCCGGAGAAACAAATAACCGTTTTGGCGGTTATATACTGGCCTGTTATTTTATCCTTTCAGTTGTACTGCTTGCCGTTTCGCTGTTTTTATACAAGCGCAGAAGGCTGGAAGCTGCAGGGGATATAGTCTCCTTCGTCTTTGCACGTCCTGTGTTCAAATACGGTACCGCCTTTTGTTCGATGCTGCTATTTGCTGCATACTTTTCTGCCTTTTCTGATAATCAGTCCGGCGCCTTGTTAACAGGCTGCGCAATAGGCTCATTTGTAGGCTATGTGGTTGCAGAAATGCTGCTTCAGAAATCCTTTAGGGTACTGAAATCATATAAAGGCTATCTGGCTTTCGTTGCAATAGTTATAGTGATGTCCACAATAATAAAACTGGATGTAATCGGATATTCAAGCCGGATCCCGGTTCTCTCGGAGGTAGAAAGTGTTTATTTCGGGAAGAGGTCTTATGACATCGAGGCGGCCAATAAAGTCGAAAGTGAGAATGTTGAACCTGGTACCCAGGAGCAGTATATAAAGAATTTCACCTTCATGAGTACAGAGCTGAATCGCAGTATCATTGAACTGCATAAAGCCATGGCGGACATGAAGGAACTCGGACAGGAGTCACAGGGTGTGTCTTATACATTAGGGTACCGCATGAAGGATGGAAGCCATTTAATACGTGAATACCTGGTGGATGAAAAACAGATAGAAACTCTCTTAAAGCCCATAATTGAAGCTCCGGAATATAAACAGGCTTTATTTCCCATCACCGGGAAAAAGTCTGAAGAAATAACCGATATCAGGCTACAGGACCGGCTTACGGGAGGAGCTCCGGTCATTCTGTCCGATTCTGGGGAAATAGAAGAATTTATTGATGTGATAAAGCTGCAGGTTGCCGGATATTCTTATGAGGACATTAAGGGAGGCCGTGCCCTTTCCGCTGCTGAGATCTCATATCGGAACAGCAGTAGGGATACTTATGAGTACTACCCAATCCGAAGTAAAGATGAGATAGTAATTGAATGGTTAAGAAGCAAAGGGTATTACGAAAAGGTTATGCCCATTCCCGAGAAAGTTGATAGTATAACCCTGGAAAACCAATATTCACGGGGCAGGAACCCCAAAAGTGTGGAGATAACAGACAGGAAGCTTATCGAAAAGCTTGTGAATCTTGATTTCGATGAGGGGTATGACCCGAGGGAGGAACAAGTTCATATGGTATTCCATACCAGCAGAAGCAGAACAGGCTTTAGCTACCCGAAAAAGACCCTGCTGGAGGCAGGGCTTGTAGAGTATATATTGGAGCTTGATCAACAAAAATAAGCCGCCTGAGTTTATAGGAAAGTGGGGAAACTATATTTTATCATAATATTAGTTTCCCCACTATTTTTATAGCAAAAGAATCGGTTTGAACCGTCTCTGCCGCTTTATTATGTCAACATGTCCAATGCTGCATATATTACTGTTTATTCGGCATGCCCACCGTAATACACATCACTGGTTAGCTCTCCTTAACCCTTGTGTCGTAAATTTTTCCCAATCCGCATATCATATATGAGAAAGGGGCTTGCAATGTCCGGCGGTACATGCGGTCCTTTATTCTGCTTAAGAAATAAACGAAGCTTGTACAAAATGTACTGGACAAAAATCTACAATATTCGATATACTCAAGTTATGTTAAAAGACTTTTTTTGAGTTGGGGGTATAATGGTGAAAAGCTATATAAAATGGATATCAATTCTTCTTGCTATAATTCTTATTTTCTTTATAGGATTTAAGTTTGATATATTTGATATAAGGAATCCTTTTTCCTTTTCCAGGCAAGAGGAAAAAAACTCAGCGATAATTACTGAGGGAATTGAAAGGCTCTGCAATTTGTCCACAGTAAAATATCGTTACCAGGAAATACTGGAATATTCCAATACTGTTAAGCTTGGGGAAATGAAGCTGCCCTTCGGCTTGGGTGACAAAAAGGTACTGATTACCTATCGGGCATATGCAAATGGGGGATGCCGGTTTATAAAGCTTGAAGAAGCAAGTGAAGAGTCTATAAAAGTCTACCTTGGTAAAGGTCAGATTCTGGATAATGTTCTTGATCTGGACAGTGTCAATATTTATGATGTACAACAAGGTATTTTCAACCGGTTTAATATCGGAGATGATATAGTATTAATAAACGAAGACATGAAAAAATACATAGAAGAGAATAAAGAAGAAATCATCAGTTCGGCAGAAAAAAATGCCGGGGAGCTGATAGAGAATTTCTTGCAAACCTTGGGATATACAAGCATAGAAGTTATTTTTGAAAATCAGGTATAGTATTGGGTGCTTATATCTGATAGTATTGTTTGCAGCATAATTGTTATTATATTCATATAAGGTATCAGCTTTACTGAAGTGCCTTTTATACTATATAAATCGCACAAAGAAGATTACATAGAATAGCCGCGATTTATAACATCAATGAAAACGTTTCGCACTATTGAACAATTATATAATGAATTTAGTGCGAAACATATAGGAGGAAGAAAAGTGGAAAAATTTGCGAAGCTGCAGGAATTATTAAGAGGCTATGGAAAAGTCACCGTAGCATATTCAGGGGGAGTGGACAGCAGCTTTCTTTTGAAAGCAGCCCTGAACACCCTTGGCAAGGAAAATGTTCTGGCAATAACTATACTTTCCAGTGTGACGCCAAGGGAAGAACTGGCTGAGACAGAAAAATTCCTGGCTTCTATGGATGTAAATCATATTTTTGTTAAGAAGGATGTATTTGAAATCCCGGGTTTTAAGGAAAATCCAAAGGATAGGTGCTATATATGCAAGCATAAGGTATTTGAAGAGATCCTTGAAAGATCAAAAGAAAAGGGGATATCTGTGGTAGTGGATGGCACCAATGCGGATGATGAGGGAGATTACAGGCCGGGGCTGAAAGCACTGCAGGAGCTTAAGGTATTAAGTCCTCTCAAGCTTAGCGGCCTGGGTAAAAGTGAGATAAGAAAGCTTTCCAAAGAAATGGAGCTCAATACCTGGAACAAGCCGAGCCTGGCATGCCTTGCCTCCAGAGTACCATATTATGAAGAAATAACAGAAGAAAAGCTGAGCATGGTAGACAAAGCAGAAGCTTATCTAAGAAGCCTTGGCTTTATGCAATTGAGAGTGAGATGTCACGGCAGGCTGGCAAGAATTGAGCTTCTGCCTGAGGATATTAAAAGAGTATTTGCAGAGGATTTAAATAGAGTCATTAATGATAAATTGAAGGAAATAGGCTTTCAATATGTTTCTCTGGATCTGATAGGCTACAGAACAGGCAGCCTGAACGAAGTATTGCACAAATACGGGAAATGAGGTATTGAATATGGACGAAAGATTTCTTAAACAGCTTCTGGTCAGCGTAAAGAATGGGGAGCTTGAGGCCGATGAAGCTGTTAAACAACTTAAAAAACTTCCTTATGAAGATATGGGCTATGTGAAAATTGACCACCATAGGAAGCTGAGAACAGGCAGCGGGGAGGTAGTTTATTGTGCCGGCAAGACTCCGGAGCAAATTGTGGCTATATATGAAAAACTGCTGGAGTATAATGGCAAAGCTATGGGCACCAGAGCCGACCCGGCCGCTTACGAAGCTGTAAAGGCCAGAATCCCACAGGCAAAATATTATGAGCAGGCTAGAATAATCACAGTGGGTGATAGTGAAGAGCACCAGCTTGCGGGCAAAATCGTAATTGCTACAGGGGGAACCTCGGATATTCCGGTAGCTGAGGAGGCTGCTGTTACAGCGGAGTTTTTCGGAAGCAATGTAATAAGGCTTTATGATGTAGGTGTTGCAGGAATACATCGTTTGCTGATGAATACTGATAAACTGGAGAATGCAAATGTAATTGTAGCAGTAGCAGGTATGGAGGGAGCTTTGGCCAGTGTAGTGGCAGGTCTGGCAGATTGTCCTGTTATTGCGGTACCCACCAGTGTAGGTTATGGAGCAAATTTCGGCGGCTTATCCGCACTGCTGACAATGTTGAATAGTTGTGCCAATGGTATTTCTGTAGTAAATATTGATAATGGGTTTGGGGCAGGCTTTTTAGCAAATATGATAAATAAAAGATAAGTGAATAGGAAAGAAGTTTCCTGAGTGGCTTTGATTTTGCCAATTATTTTGGCGATCAAAGCCATTTGTTTTTGTTCTGTTGCATTGGTGTGAAACCCTGAAAATATGATCAGGTATGAATTATTTAAAAATTAACAATGGTTAGAATGTATTGACTAATCTATTTACTGGTACTATACTGGTATTATCGATAATACCAGTACAATATCAAATAAGAATGGCGTTACATAAAAACTTTATATAAATGATTAAACTAAGGAGGTTATACAATGAAAAAAGGGAAGAGAGTCTTATTTCTGGGACTTGATGCAGCAATGCCTGATCTGGTTAAAAAGTTTGTTGAAGAGGGCAATATGCCAAACACAGCAAAGTTAATGGAGCAAGGCATTTTTTCACGGCTGGAGACAGTTTTTCCGCCTCTTACTGCAGCAGCATGGACTGCTATTGTAAGCGGTGCCGGAGCGGGAACAAACGGAGTTCCGAGTTTGATGGTAAAGCATGCCGGTGAGGAATTGGATTATTGGCATACTTCCTTTGATAGAAATGAAGTGCTCTGTGAGACACTTTGGGATGTTGGAAACCGAAGCGGTTTAAAATCAGCTTTAATCAATTGGCCTGTCACATTTCCTCTCGGAGGAATAGAAGAAAGTCAGGGAGTGCAGTTAGCAGGCTCTCTAAACCCTCCATTCAGATATTTTTACATGCCTCTTTGGGACGTAGCTTCCAGTGCTGTTTTCTCAGACAAGCTGCTTAATTGCAACCAGATACCTGGAAGAGCAGTGCAGCTTGAGACAAAACCGGCAGAGGGCTGGTCTGGTCTTCCAAACAGTTATATGCCTGTTCTCGAGTTTGAAATAACAGTACCGCCGACATATGTGAAGGGCTATAAAATGCAGGTAGCAATGTACGCCTCCACAGCAGAAGGCTATGACAGAGTATTAATATCCGAAACAAAGGATGCAGATAAGGCAATAACAGATATTGCCATGGGTGACTATGGTCCATGGATTGTGAAGAACTTTGAAGCAAGAGACGGCGTGAGAGACGGTTGTTTCCGTTTTCAGCTTTTCGAGCTGTCTAAAGACGGTAAACACTTCAAACTATATCAGTCTTCCATTAATACGGCAGAAAGCTATTCAGTACCAGCCAGCTTGACTGAAGAGGTCGTAAAGGTGGCAGGAACCTTCATGGAGGTTGATGATCCCTGGGCGTTTATGGATGGCTGGATGCCTATGGAGCTCTATATGGAACAGCTTGGGCTTCATGCCAACTGGTGGGGCAATGCGACAAGGTATGTCCTTGCCAACAAGGAGTGGGACTTGGGCTTCTCATGGGTAGGAACTGTAGACCATATTGAGCATGTACTTTATTCCGGTATAGTCCCTGAAGCAAGAGTATATGATCCGAACAAGGCAGAATGGTGTATGGATCAAATCAGAACGGCTTATAAGCAGGTTGATGACAATATAGGCAAAATTCTTGAGGTTGTAGATCTGGAGGAAACAATTGTAGTTCTGATCTCTGACCACGGTATGACGCATCTGGACTGGAATCCATATGTAAAAGAGCATTTGTCCAGAAATGGTCTGCTGGATTATGTACTGGACTTGACAAATGACGACCCAAGTAACCTGAGCATCAACTGGGAAAATACAAAATGCCATCCCCTGGAGCCGTGTCATGCGCATATTTTCATTAATTTAAAAGGAAGAGATCCCCAGGGAATTGTTGAGCCGGAGGATTATGAAAAGGTTCAAGGCGAAATCATAAGAGCATTAATGAACATGAAAAATCCCGAAACTGGCGAAAGTATAGTATCAGTTGCAATAACCAAGCAGGAGTCCGGAACATTAGGCATTCAAGAAGGTCCGGGCTACGATAGGGTCGGTGATGTTATTTATGCCTGGAAACCGGGATATATGTCCCATCCATTCGTTTATAGAACCGAGGTTAAATACAGAGACGGATCTTCAAGGATTATCAGGAATCCGGAGCTTTATGAACCGGCAGTATTGTGTAAGAACTTTACAGGTGTTCATCTTGCACTGCCATCCTTGCACGATATGCATGCATTATTGATAATGGCAGGTCCCGGTATAGCCAAATATGAACGGAAATATCCTGCAAAGATTATTGATGTAGCTCCTACACTTTCGAAAATTATAGGGATGGATGTTCCAAAAGATGCAGAAGGAGGCGTGCTATTTGATGTCACCGACCGAATTGAACAATAAAGTAGAAACAGTAGGATTAGTTGGGATTGGAACAATGGGAAAATGCATGCTGGAGCGTTTGATGGCAAATGGCTTCAAGGTTGCAGCATATGACGCATTCTCTGAAGCTCAAGAGTATGCAAAGAAAAAAGGAGCTATAGTTGTTTCAAGTCCCGCAGAGCTTGCCAAGGCAGCAAAGCTGATTATTATGTCACTGCCTGCAGCAAAGCAGGTAGCTGATGTAATCAACGGAGAAAACGGCTTATTGGATGCACTGACAGAAGAACACGTAATAGTGGATACAAGTACAGTAAGTCCCCAGACCTCCCGGCAGGGAGCGGAAATGGTAGGGGCAAGGGGAGCCAGCTATATAGATGCCCCCATACTAGGCAGGCCCAGTGCCTCGGGAAACTGGCTGCTTCCATGCGGCGGCACTGAAAAAGCAATAGAATTTGCATCTCCTGCATTATTAACCTTTGCAAAAAAGGTGATCCGGGTTGGCGAAAACGGTGCAGGGAATGCATTAAAGCTGCTGAATCAATTGATGTTTTCGGTTATTAACGGTGTAAGTGCCGAGGTTATGGCTTTAACAGAAGTGGTAGGAATAGATAAAAAAGCCTTCTATGATGTAGTAGCAAACAGCGATGCTGCAACGGTAAGCGGATTGTTCAGAGAAACTGCAAGGAGAATTGTTTCAGAGGAATATGACAATCCAACCTTTACTGTAGAGCTGTTATGCAAGGATGCGGCCCTTGGTATCCAGATGACGAAGGATGCCGGTGTAACACCGCTGATTGCGGGATTTGTACAGATAATTAATGAGAATGCAAAAGGTAAGGGTCTTTCAAATCAAGATACCAGTGCTATTACAAAGGTCTTTTCAGAACATTTTTCTAAAATTGACTAATCATTTACGTTAATAGCAAAACTAAAAAAAACAGTAAGGAGTGTCTGAAAGTGAAATTACAGTTTGAGTATGGCCAAGGTTTTATGGGAGCCGAGCTTCCCGATGAAACGACAGATGTTTTTGTTCCCGGAGTTGATTATTTGGATCCCCCTCATATCCCTTTTGACAAGCTGGTTGAGGAAACAAGAAAGTCAATTCTGAATCCTGTTGGAATGCCGCCAATTTCTGAAAGTGTAAAGAAGGGGGACAAGGTGGCAATAGTATTCCCCGACCGGGTAAAGGGAGGGTTCCAGGCTACTGCACACAGAAAGGTTTCTATTCCGATAATACTTGATGAGTTATACAAAGCCGGTGTTGAGAAAAAAGATATTAAACTGATATGCAGCAATGGGTTACATAGGAAAAATACCGAGGCAGAAATCCGCAGTATATTGGGAGATGCAGTTTTTAATGCATTCTGGTATTCCAAGCAGATTGTAAACCATGACAGCGAAGATTATGATAATCTAATCGATTTAGGCTATGACGACATTAACGACAAGGTTATCATGAATAAGGAAGTTCATGATTCAGACTTTGCCGTAATGATCGGGCACTCAATGGGCAATCCCTATGGTGGTTATTCCGGCGGCTACAAGCATTGTGCAACGGGTATCACTCATTGGCGCAGTATTGGAGAGCACCACTGTCCACATGTAATGCACCGGGAAGATTTTACACCAACATCAACTCACAGCTTGATGAGAAGTAAATTTGATCAAATAGGCATGCATATGGAAAAGTGCATGGGCAAAAAATTCTTTACCTGTGACGCAGTATTAGACACAAGTGCAAACCAGATTGCTATAATTTCAGGGTATGCTCATGATATTCAACCACTTTGCTGGGAGATTGCAGATAAGAGAACCTATGCAAAATGGGCCGACAAGAAGTATGACGTTATGGTATTCGGTATGCCTCAGGCATTCCATTATGGGAATGGTATGGGAACAAACCCTATACTTATGATGCAGGCTATATCAGCTCAGATACTTAGACATAAGAGAGTCATGAAAGATAATTGTGTAGTAATCTGTTCTTCAATTTGCAATGGATACTGGCATGAAGAAGAGTTTCCTTCCTATGAGGAGACCTATAACATATTCCAGAAGAACTATAACAATGTTTTGCCTGATGTGGAGAAGTATGGAGAATACATGTCGACCAGAAAAGAATATACAGACAAATACAGATTCAACTATGGATATCATCCGTTCCATGCATTCTCAATGATTTCATGTGGGCATATTGCAGAAATGAACACGGCAGCAATTTATATAGTAGGAGCTATTGAGCCGGGTCTTGCCAGAGGAATGGGACTGAAAACAAGAGCAACCTTTGAGGAAGCCCTTGAGGATTCAAAGAAGAAGTATGTTGGCAGTAATCCGGACATTCTCGCGCTCCCCAAGACATTTACTACAGCTGCAATGCATATCTGCATGAAGGATGATAATGTATAAAGAAAAGGAATAACAAAGGGAATCCTGAAGCAAAGAGGCACTCTGGAAATCTAAAGGCTAACCAATAAAGGGTATCAGTCATTAATATAAATCTTTCTTTTAGAGTGTACTCAGGCTTCATGTTCTATAATTGTGCATTAAATGCACGAAAAAATAAGGGAGAGGATTGATAAAATGAGAAAGATGTCAAAGTTAGTAGCCCTTCTATTATGTATGGTATTAGTTGTTGGAGTGTTTGCAGCTTGCGCTAAAGCCCCAGATCCGGCACCCGGCACTACCCCGGCAGGTGATCCCACAAAAGAGGGAGAAACAACCTTTGGTCTGGTTCCCTTTGAACAGAAGCAGACGCTTAGAGTTGGTTTCTTTACCGGTTCACCGCTGTCCTATCCTTTCTTGTTTGCAGACAAATTAGGATATTTTGAAGAACTCAACATTGAACTCGTTTATGAGCCGTTCACAAATGGTCCTGCAATGATGGAAGCAAACGCTGAATGGGATATCGCAGGTGCCGGTCTTGGTGGACTCGCAAATGGTATGAGAGGCTATGGAGTTAAAGTTATCGACATAACAGACTACGAAGAAAACCTTGCTTTGTTTGCACGCCCTGACACTCCTCTCGCCAAGGATCCTTCAAACCCTGACAACTGGAAGGGCACAGAATGGATTTATCCAGCTGGAACAACTGCACAGGCAACACTTGTTAGCGCACTTAAAAAAGTTGGATTATCCCTTAGCGACATCAAGTCAACCAACATGGACGTAGCTAATGCTCTTACCGGATTCAAAGGCGGTACAGGCGACGGACTTGGGGTTTGGAATGCTATAGCTTTTGACGCTGAAGACGCCGGCTATGTAAGAATTGGCGATGCAGGGTCACTCGGATTCAAAGCTCCCTGCGGAACAGTTACAAAAGCTGAGACTCTTGAATCAAAAAGAGAGCTTATCGAAACAGCAGTTGCTGTATTCCACTTCACAACAGAGTGGCTCTATGAGAGTGAAGAGAACATGGAAAAAGCAGCTGCCTGGTATCTTGAAGACTGCCAGAACGAAGGTATCAGAAGTAATGAGAGCATAGCTGAACGCGTTATGGATTGGTACAGGGGTCCAACAATGGCTGAGTACATTGACATATTTACAGCTAAATCACCTGATGATGCAGGCCTCTATACAAAGAGAGATCTTATACAGGCTGAAAAGGACATCCTCATAGGACTTGACTTCTTTATCTCCCAGGGTAACTATACTGTTGAAGAACGCACCAAATTCCTGGACGATGGTCTTATCGATCCGTCCGTTGCTCTCGGTGTGAAGGAAATGATCGAGGGTCTCAAAAAATAGTTTATTAAACAGTAAAAAGTTTATATACTCCCCCGCCGCCTTGTGGGGCGGGGGAGTATCATGGCTTTTATGTCTATAACAATTAAGGCAAAGGGTACTTATTTGTCTTCTGAAAGTGAGGATTAAAAGGTGGAACATGATATGAACCCTAAATCTCTAAGCAACAGTGAACGCGTCGCACTTATTCAAAAACAGAGGAAGAGAACACAATATCAAGATGCTGTACTGTCAGTTGTAGGAATTTTAGGATTTCTGATATTTTGGCAGGTAATAACTGTGACTGGAATAGTCGAAAGTAGATATCTGTCTACTCCGGTTCAGATTGCAAGCCTTTTTATTACAAAGCTTACCAGTCCGAATCCGGATGGTGCGGTTATAGGAGTTAATATTTTATCGAGTCTTACAATTGCCTTGTCGGGCTTTGGCCTTGCAATAGTAATTGGAATTCCTCTGGGACTTGTAATGGGCTGGTATAAGGGTTTTGACAGCTTTATGAGACCGCTGTTTGAAATAATAAGGCCAATACCGCCCGTATCTTGGATTCCGCTCACAATTGTCTGGCTTGGAATAGGTCTTACAGCTAAAGCTATAATTGTATTTTTCGCGGCATTTGTGCCGTGTTTGATTAACTCATATACCGGTATCAGGCAGACAAGCGAGGTTTTAAAAAACGTTGCGAAAACCTGTGGTGCATCAAATTTTACAATATTCTGGAAAATTGGCATACCCTCATCCATGACCTTGACCTTTGCCGGAATCAAGGTTGCCATAGGTAATGCATGGGCAACTCTGGTTGCGGCAGAAATGCTTGCTGCCTCCAGTGGACTTGGCTACATGATTCTTATGGGCAGACAGTTCGGCCGGGTAGATCTGGTTATACTGGGAATAGTGGTTATCGGCGTAATCGGAACCATAATCACAATGCTTATAGGTATGCTTGAAAATAAAGTATTGGGGTGGAAGAAGCTATGATTAATAATAAGACCGCGGGCATGAGTGCGGCGGAAAGAAAAGCCTTCTACCTAAGCCGGCTCTACATGATTTTGCCCATTATTTCTGTTTCCTTATTAATTTTACTATGGACAACTGTAGCGCGTAACTCAGAGTTTCCTTCTCCGAAGGATACTTTTGACAGACTTATACTCTTATTTCAAAAACCCATTAAAGGCCTGAATATCTTCGGCCATGTTTGGGCGAGCTTAGTCCGAGTGTTCGCCGCTTTGACCTTTAACTGGACATTTGGTATTGCCTTCGGTATTCTCATCGGTTGGAACAAAAAGTGTAAAGTTTTGTTCACACCTCTGTTTAATGCTTTTAGGGCAATTCCTCCTCTTGCATGGATTCCACTTATCACGATCTGGATGGGAACCGGCGAGCTTTCCAAGATACTGATCGTTATCTTCGGCTCACTGGCATCCATCGTTGTAAATACCCAGGCCGGTATGAGCAACGTAGAACAGCTCTATCTCGATGTCGGTACTATCTTTAATGCAAATGCAAGACAGAAGCTGTTCCAGATTGCTATTCCATCTGCACTTGACGCAATTTTTGCGGGTGTCAGAACATCTACAAGTGCTGCGTGGATGGTTGTACTGGCTGCTGAAATGCTGGGTGCCAAATCGGGTGTCGGTTTCCTCATTACCAGAGGAATGGACTCGATTGATATGCCGCTCGTACTTATGTCGATGATTGCGATAGGTATTGTCGGTGCGTTACTTTCAATCATCACACAATTTGCAGAAAGGTTGATGTGTCCATGGACGAGAAAAAGATCAGATTAAAACTTGAAAATATATCCCAGAGTTTTGTCGTAAATAATGAAGTGCAGGATGCCGTATCAGATGTTTCGTTAGAGGTTTATGACAATGAATTTTTGGTTCTTCTGGGCCCGGGACATTGCGGCAAAAGCGTATTGCTCAACATAATCGGTGGATTAGAAAAGCCGGTAAGCGGAAATTTGTATCTTGACGGCGAGAAGCTTTCAGGCAGTGATACAAGGATCAGCATGGTATTTCAAAGGCTTGCTCTTATGCCATGGAAGACTGTTATGGGAAATGTAGAATTCGGTCCACAGATTGCCGGTATTGACAAGGCGACCAGAAGGAAAAATGCGCAGAAATATATCGATCTTGTGGGACTTACCGGCTTTGAAAAATCTTATCCCAATCAATTATCCGGTGGTATGAAGCAAAGGGTTGGTATTGCAAGGGCTTACGCAACTAATCCGGAAATTCTTCTGATGGATGAGCCCTTCGGTCAATTGGATGCCCAAACGCGATACGCCATGGAGGAAGAAATCCAGAGGATTTGGCAGCAGGAGAAGAGAACTATCATCTTCGTCACGAATAATATCGAAGAAGCAGTGTATCTTGGTGACAGAATTATTCTGTTGAGCGAATGCCCGGCAACAGTTAAGCAAATCTATGATGTAAATCTGCCGAGACCCCGTAATACTATAGATCCTGAATTCTTGAGGATTCGTAAAGAAGTGTCTGAAAATACCGATCTTGCATTATAGAATTAGTATTAATAAGCACCAGGAGGGAAAAAACCATGAGTGAAACCAAGCAGGAATTTAAGGTAGAGGTCAAAAATCTGACTAAATATTTTGGTGATTTACATGTATTGAATGATATTAGCTTCAATATCAAAAAGGGCGAGTTTGTCTGCGTTGTCGGACCGACCGGATGTGGAAAGACGACATTTCTTAACCTGCTTACCAGAATCTACACGCCGACAAAAGGCGATTTGTATATAGATGGTGAGCCTGCAGATCCCAAAAAGCACAATTTGGCATTTGTATTCCAGGAGCCTTCATCTGTTCCGTGGCTGACCGTTGAACAAAATCTCCGGTTTGGACTGGAAATCAAAAAACTGGATAAGAAAGAAATTGACGAAAGAGTAAACAATATTATATCATTATTAGGGTTGGAAAAATTTAGAGATTCATACCCCCACCAGTTGTCCGTCAGTACGGCTCAAAGAATTATCATCGGAAGAGCCTTTGCTATGAATCCGGACCTTCTGCTTATGGATGAGCCTTATGGACAGATGGATGTCAAGCTTAGGTTTTACCTGGAGGATGAGGTTATCCGGCTGTGGAAGAAGCTGGGGAGTACAGTTGTATTTATTACCCATAACATTGAAGAGGCTGTTTATCTGGCTGAAAGAATCCTGATCCTTACAAATAAACCGGCTACCATTAAAGAGGAAGTCATTGTTGACCTACCGAGGCCAAGAGATGTTGTATCTCCTGAGTTTGTTGAGATCAGAAAACATGTAACAGATCAAATAAAGTGGTGGTAAAAGAAGAAAATGTTTCCATCAGTGACTTGATCTGAAAGGAAAAAATCATGGGCAATGGAGTTACAAAATTACTATATTTAAAATTAAAGACGCTGCTGGTGGGGCAAATTAATTCAGGCAAATATCCAGAAGGTCATGTGCTGCCTGGAGAGCGGACTTTAGCAAAAGAGTACGAAGTAAGTAGAGTTACAGTTCGGAAATGTATTGAAGTTTTGGCTGAGGAAGGCTTCGTGACAAGAATTGAAGGGAAACAAACTGTCGTTAAAAGAAGGAGAATCAGTCACAGTCTTGGTGATTTGCTGGGGATAAGAGAAGAACTGCTTAAAATCGGCAAGGAAGTGAAGGTTGTGGAGCTGTACAAAGGTTATGAGCCTGTACATTATGAGGTTAGAAGGTCCCTGGATCTGGGGGATTTTAACCAGGTATATGTATTCGTACGACTGTTTCTCGTTGAAAACAAGCCTATACTGATCAACTATTCATATATTTCCCCGGATAAAAGCAAATTGATTGATGTCCTGGATTTAAGCAAAGTGGTGATATTTTCTTATTTGGAAGATTGCGGATACAAGATCAGCTTTGCGGAACAGGAGATTAAAGCAGGTATCGGCAGCACTAATGAAGAAAGGTATTTGGATTATGCTGCCGGCCTTCCGATATTGATAAGAAAGAGAACCACATTTGTGGAAGGGGGATATCCCATACTTTATGATAAATGCATTTATCGTGGGGATTCATATGAGTATAGTATTAAATTAGCTCGCAGCAACGCTAGGATATAGTGTAAAAATTCAGTCTGAACTATGGCTTCTGCTAAAACAGATATTCTATAATACAGGGTTATTGGATGAAATGCTGTATAAATACTGTGTTGTTTTAATTTTATGTCTTACTGATTATTGAGCCTATTGTATTTTTTTCTATAATGATGCAGAATTATAGTAAATTAGAGTGTAAGAGGGAGAATGCCGATGATTTATCATGGAATTAACAAGCTTTTATACCTTCAAGTTAGAGACATATTGGTAGAACAGATTGAAAGCGGGAAATTAGCTCCCGGAGATGCATTGCCGGGGGAAAGAACACTTGCAGAAATATATGATGTGAGTCGAGTGACAATAAGAAAATGCATCGGCAATTTGGTTGAAGAGGGTTACCTGATCAGAAACAGAGGAAAAGAAACTGTTGTAGCAAGCCGTAAAGTAAGTCATCGCCTGGGTGCCTTATTAGGTGTCGCTGAAGAACTGTCAGAGGTTGATAATACAATCACAACAGAGGTTCTCAAAAAGGGTTATGAGAAGATTACTTCTGATATCAGAAAGCATTTAAACATAGAAGATGAGTCTCAAATATATGCATTTTCAAGATTAATACTTAAGGATAATAAGCCTTTGATTATCAACTATTCCTATGTCCCGGAGGATATCGGCAAAATGGTAGAGACCCTTGACCTGAATAGTGATAAGGTATTTGCATATTTGGAGAACTGCGGATACAATGTAAGCTATGCGGAGCAGGTAATTACTGCAGGCATATGCAATAAGAAGGAAGCGGAGCTTTTGGATTATAGGCTGGGAGCACCTGCTCTTGTTATTAAAAGAACTACCTTTTTAGAGAACGGTTATCCGATACTTTATGAAAAATCCATTTATCGCGGAGATGAGTACCAGTACAGCATTAAGCTGCTGCGAAAGCAACGGATTGATAAATAACTATGCAGAGGAGAATTAGTGATTGATTATTTTCATACTCGCACTTATCAATACATTCTCGGCATTTATACAAGCAGCAAGCGGTCTGGGTTATGCAATTTTTGCAATGTTCTTTATGCCTATGTTTATTCCATTTCAGCAATGCTCTGTAATCAGTGCAGCAGTTATTGTTGTAATTGGGATTCAAATGACTATATCGCTATATTCTCATCTCAGAATAAAAAAGATAATTCTGCCTATGGCATTTTGTCTCATGACAACCTGGCTGGGTATTTATATTATAAGAGTGGCAGATGAAAATAGGATGAGAATGATTATGGGCATTTTTCTCATTCTCCTTGCAATATATTTCTATATAACCAATAAATATAATTTCAGAATGAAAGCAGGGCTCGTTACTGCGGTGATAATTGGCTCGTTAACAGGACTTTCAACTGGAATGTTTAATATTGTCGGACCATTTTTATCACTGTATTATTATGATAATTGCGAAGATAATCTTGAGTTTAAAGCAAATATTGAATTCAGCTTTTTAATTGCAGGTATTTATTCACTGAGTCTGAACCTTATATATATAAAACCGGATGCTTTTCTGATCAAGGCTATTGCATTATCTGCATTAGGAGCCGTTCTTGCCGGAATAATAGGGCTTCATGTTTTTATGAAGATTGACAAGGTAAAGTTGAAATATATTATTATAAGCGTATTGCCGGTCATGGGGTTGATATTGATTTTTAAATAGTAAAGATTGAAGCTATTTTTGTTTGGAGCCGCAACAAAATGTTTAATTTTGACAGGAGGAGCATGAACTATGCACATGGCAGATGCACTAATAACACCTTTGGTTGGGGGAGCAATGTATATTGCCGCTGCAAAGGTGGGAACTGATTCTATTAATAAAATCAAGGATGATATGGATGAAACCAAAGTACCTATGATGGGAGTCATGGGGGCCTTTGTCTTTGCAGTTCAAATGATAAACTTTACTATACCGGGCACAGGGTCCAGCGGTCATTTAGGCGGAGGTATGCTTCTGGCAGCTGTATTAGGCCCTTATGCGGGATTTTTGACTATGGCAGCCGTACTTATCATTCAAGCCTTGTTTTTTGCAGATGGAGGCTTGCTGGCTCTGGGCTGCAATATATTTAACCTGGGCTTTTATACTTGCTTTATAGCCTATCCCCTTATATATAAAAGGGTGTTAAAAAAGGGCTGTTCCACAGTTCGTATTACCTGGGCAGCTATGCTGGCTTCTATAGTCGGACTGCAATTGGGAGCCTTTAGTGTTGTTGTTCAGACAATGCTGTCAGGAAAGCTTGAGCTTCCCTTTACATCCTTTTTATTGATGATGCAGTCAATACATCTTGCTATCGGTATAGTTGAAGGTATGATAACAGCAGCTGTGATCAGCTTCATTTGGAAGGCCAGGCCTGAATTGGTAGAAAGCGCCGGTGCAGCAGAGCCTGGCGGCTCCAAGTCTTCCCTTAAAAGAATTTTGCTGCCGCTATTAATAGCAACCTTACTAATAGGCGGTATATTATCCTGGTATGCTTCCGGCAATCCTGACGGATTGGAATGGTCCCTGTATAATTCAACAGGGCAGGAAGAGCTGGAACAGACCGGAGAGCTGCATAAAAAGCTTTCTGATATACAAAACAAGCTTGCTATTCTGCCGGATTACAGCTTCAAGGCAGGTATAGAAGCACCGGAGCAAGCCGGCACCAGCACATCAGGCATAGTGGGGTCGGTAATAACCTTGCTGCTTACAGTAAGTGTAGGCATAATTATAAAGGCATTTACCAGGAAAACAGCCAAGAATAATACATAGAAAATAATTGTGGGAACTGATGGATATGGGAAATATGACACTGGTATACTATAAAATGTTTATATTGGATGAACTGGCAGAGAAAAAGACTGCTATTCATAGGATCAATCCTGTGATAAAGCTGGCTGTAACCTTAGCATACCTATTACTTGTAGTATCTTACGGCAAGTATGATATATCGGGACTTATACCTTTGTTTCTTTATCCTGTTATTATACTGACAGTGGGAGATATTTCACTGGGACCATTACTGGTAGGGCTGGCAATAGCAGCACCCTTGGTAATCGGAGTTGGAGTATTCAATCCATTCCTGGACAGAACTATAGTGTTTACTGTACAAGGCATGGATATAACGGCAGGCATGCTGTCCTTTATATCACTGCTTATAAAATGCGTATTGACAGTAACGGCAGCTTTGCTTCTACTGGCTACAACAGGTATGAACAGGATTGCAGCCGCGTTGCGAAGGCTGCATGTACCTCAAATATTCATAATGCAGCTGCTTTTAACCTATAGATATATATCGGTATTGATGGGAGAGGCCTCCAGGATGTATAATGCCTATACCTTAAGAGCACCGAATCAAAAGGGGATAAGCAGAAATGTCTGGGGTTCCTTGATCGGATTGCTGCTGCTGAGGACCTATGACAGGGCAATCAGGCTTTATCAGGCAATGAAGCTGAGAGGCTTTGGAAACCAGTACTACGGAGTAAGCATTGATAAGCTTAATAAAATCGACATAATATATTTATTTGCATGGACAGCCTTTTTTTTAACAGCAAAGTTTATTAATATATCTACGCTTTTGGGGTTATTAGTGACTGGAGTGATAAAATGAGTCATCATATAATTGATTTTATTAATATTTCTTATTCCTACCCTGACGGAAATAAGGCTTTGGAAAACCTTAATGTCCGTATTCATCATGGAGAATCAGTAGCAATAGTAGGAGCTAACGGAGCCGGAAAATCCACCATGCTGAAGCTGCTGGTGGGTATTTTCATGCCGGAGGAAGGAGAAATAAGGCTGGGGGATATGCCTGTTACAAAGAAAACCTTGAACATGATAAGGCAGCAAATAGGGTTTACCTTTCAGGACCCGGAGGATCAGTTATTCAATACAAGTGTATATAATGATGTTGCTTTCGGTCCCAGAAATTATGGCCTGGATGAGCCGGAAGTGGAAAAAAGAGTAGTAAGGGCACTCCAGACAGTAGGAATAGAGCACCTTATGCATCGTGCCCCATATAAACTGTCCGGGGGAGAAAAAAGAGCAGCTTCCATTGCAACAGTGCTGTCAATGGAGCCAAGTGTGTTGGCTATGGATGAACCTACCGCTGCTTTGGACCCCAGTTCAAGGAGAAGATTGATAAAGCTACTGCAGGGCTTTCTTCATACAAAGCTCATAGCGACCCATGACTTGGATATGGCGCTGGAGCTATGCAGCAGAACCATTGTACTGAAGAATGGAAGAATAGAATACGACGGACCTTCTGCTGATGGCATGACAAATTCCAAGCTGCTGGAGCAATGCGGTCTGGAATTGCCTTTAAGGCTGCAAGGCTGTCCGATATGCGGGCATAAGCAAGTGAATAAAGTATAAAATGGAGGTAAACATATGAAGAAGTTATTCAAGGGAAGAATACCAAAAATAACTGCACACATGAAAAAGCTGTTCAATGTAAAAAAGCCAACAAAAACTACACGTGTAAAGAAGTCATTCAAGCTGAATATATCAGCAAGAATTGTATTGGGATTTTCATTGGTGATTTTCCTTACAATAGCAATCGGAGCAATTGCCTTTTTCAGCCTTGGTACTGTCAATGACGGTGTGGAGTCAATGTATTCTCACAATCTCATGTCGGTAAGATATCTGGGAGAGGCCAGAAGTGAACTGTTCTCAGTCCGCGGCGACGTTTTTAAATATGCCGGAACTGAGGATTCCTCAGAATACCCTGAATTAGGGAGAAGCATAAACAACAGCTTTAAAACAATCAAGGAGTCCATGGAAAAGTTTAAAGAAATTGCATTTGATGATGAAGAAAAAGATGAAATCCAAAAATTCGAAAACTACTTGTTACGCTATGAAAAAGATATAGCATCTTCAGTTTTTGCTAAAAAGGGTGAAGTTACGGATTTATCTTCGATTATAACGGATAATGCAGCGGCAGTCGCCGCACTTGATAAATTGGTGAATATAAATATAAAAGAAGCCGAGAAAGAAGAAGTCCTTAGCAAGGAAACCTATAATAGAAGCTCAATGCTCATGCTTGTATTGCTTTTGGCGAGTATCATAATGAGTATCATTGTAACTATTTTAGTAACCGGATCAATCAAAAAACCTATTGCA
>Ga0209643_1000747_pt1 | contig 43312 bp, 50 predicted proteins | sample AutmiccBRH37_all_FD_187383 | JGI IMG/M metagenome (GOLD analysis project Ga0209643, IMG submission 187383) | Deep subsurface microbial communities from Mt. Terri, Switzerland - Autotrophic microbial communities BRH/37_all (SPAdes) (version 2) | ecosystem: Environmental > Aquatic > Deep...
GGGCCGTGCGGCGCCGGTCGCCTTCAGATCCACCACATAACGATAATGAGCCACCCCGTCGCCGGGGGGCAGCAGGAAGCGACGTTCGATCTCGCTGCCGCGCGCCAGCTCCAGTTGAAGCCGCGAGGCGCCGCCGGCGGCGGAAACCTGATAGGACCGAACCAGACCCGAACCGCCGCCGTTCAGGCCGCGGCCGGGCGCCACGCCGGTCAGGGCCAGGGTGACCCGTCCGTCAGCGCCCGTATCGATGACCCGCCCCTGGGTCGACTTGTCCAGGTCGATGACCACGCGTGTCCGATCGCCGTCGGCGCCGAAGCGTACGCCGATGACATCGCCCTGGGCGCCCCAGGCGAATCCACGCGTCGCAAACAGGACGACCGTGCAGATGACGACGAAGGCCAGGGCGGTCATCGCCCATTCCCTCGCGCCCCAGCGCCCCAGACCTGTCAAAATGCGACCGCCCATAACGACGTCGAACCCATCCTACGCGAACTTGAACCTCATCATGCCAGAGGCTCGTATTCAGGGGGTTAAGGCCGAACACCTTTTAATTCGCGTGCGGCGTGACTATGCTGTGTACCGCTCGCGAAATGATCGCGCCTTTTCGTCTTATGCGAATCCCGGCGCGCCCTCCTCGCGGCGATGACTTTCACCAATCCGAGAACCGCCCCGGCGCCGCCGATGGTTCGAAGAGCGGACCAGGGACGCGGCCTTCCCGAGGGATTGGCGCGCCCGGTTCAGGACCGACGACCCCCATGGGCCTTTCCGCCTGCCTTCCCCAACGGCTTGACCAAGCCTGCTTCGCCGTTCTCGGCGAGGGGATGTCGCGTGCGCCGGCCCCTACCCCCATTCGGCGAGCCGCCATGACCCTGCCCGGTGTTCCGGGACGGTCGGCCAGTGCGCGCCAGAGAGAGACTATTGATGTCAAAGACAATGCTGATCGATGCGGCGCATCCCGAGGAGACTCGGGTCGCCATCGTGGATGGACGCCAGATTGAGGAATTCGATTTCGAATCCCGTGCGAAGCGTCAGCTTCGCGGCAACATCTACCTCGCCAAGGTCACACGCGTAGAGCCCAGCCTGCAGGCTGCGTTCATCGAATACGGCGGCAACCGCCACGGCTTCCTGGCCTTCAACGAAATCCACCCGGACTATTACCAGATCCCGGTCGCCGACCGCGAAGCCATCATGGCCGAGGCGCACGACGATGAGGACGATGACGATCTGGGTCGTGAATCGACTGACGACGACGCCGATCCCGAAGCCGCCCTGGCTGACGAGGAGCGTCTGAAGCGCCGCCTGATGCGTCGCTATAAGATTCAGGACGTCATCAAGCGTCGTCAGATCCTGCTGGTCCAGGTCGTCAAGGACGAACGCGGCGCCAAGGGCGCGGCCCTGACCACATGGCTGTCGCTGGCCGGCCGTTACTGCGTCCTGATGCCTAATACGGGCAAAGGCGGCGGCATCAGCCGCAAGATCACCAACACCTCCGACCGTCGCCGCCTGAAGAGCGCCGTCGCGGCCCTGGAAGTGCCCAAGGGCATGGGTCTGATCATCCGTACGGCCGGCGCCAAGCGCACCAAGGCCGAGATCAAGCGCGACTATCAGTATCTGCTGCGCCTGTGGGAGACGATCCGCGAGACCACGCTGAACTCCCACGCCCCCTCGGTGATCTACGAGGAGGAAAACCTGGTCCGCCGCGCCGTGCGCGACATGTTCGACAAGGACTTCGACGGCATCCAGGTCGAGGGCGTCGAAGGCTTCAAGGAAGCGCGCGACTTCATGCGCGTTCTGATGCCGGCCCAGGCCAAGAAGGTTCACCTCTATCGCGGTTCGCGCCCGCTGTTCGCGGCCAACGGCATCGAGGAACTGCTGACCCAGATCCACCAGCCGGTCGTGCCGCTGAAGTCCGGCGGCTATCTGGTCATCAACCAGACCGAGGCCCTGGTGGCCATCGACGTCAACTCCGGCCGCGCCACCAAGGAACGCAACGTCGAACAGACGGCGTTCAAGACCAATATGGAGGCGGCCGTCGAGGCCGCCCGCCAGCTGCGCCTGCGCGACCTCGCCGGCCTGGTCGTCATCGACTTCATCGACATGGACGAGGGCAAGAACAACCGCGCCGTCGAAAAGGTCCTGAAGGACGCCCTGTCCGCTGACCGCGCCCGAATCCAGATGGGCCGCATCTCGCCGTTCGGCCTGATGGAGATCAGCCGCCAGCGCCGTCGCCTGGGCGTGATCGAGGGCGCCACCGAGGCCTGCCCGCACTGCCAAGGCACGGGCCGCATCCGCTCGGCCGAATCCGCCGCCCTGATGACCCTGCGCGCGGTCGACATCGAGGCCGGCAAGAACGGCGCCGGGGTCGTGGTGCTGAAGGTCTGCACCGCCGTCGGCCTGTACATCCTCAACCACAAGCGCGCCTATCTGCAGTCGCTGCTGGAACGTCGCGGCCTGAACGTCATCGTCCAGATCGACGACAGCCTGGGCCAGGGCGAACACCACATCGACCGGACCGAGACGAACGAGGACTTCGTCGCGCCCGAGATCGAAACGCCCAATCTCGACGACGATTTCGACGCCTCCCTCTACGACGACGAGGATGAGGACGAAGACGAGGAAATCGTCGGCGACGACGAGGACGACGAAGACGAGGACTCGCTGGAACGCGAGGACACCGACGACGACGAACCGCGCGAACGCGCCGAGCGCGCCGAATCCGGCGGTCGCGGGCGCAACCGTCGCCGCCGTCGCGGCGGTCGTCGCGACGAAGAGCCCACCGATACGGCGGAATCGTCCGATGCGCTCAGCCCTGACGACGCTTCGGACGACGAAGAAGACGAGAACGGCCGTCGCCGCCGCCGGGGCCGTCGCGGCGGTCGCCGTGTCCGCGAGGACGGCGAGCGTGACGTCTATACCTGGGTGCGCGGCCGCACCCCGTCGCTGGACGATCCCTATGTCTGGTTCGACCCGCTGAACCCGGGCCGTCCCGAACCGCGCGCCGAGCGTCCGGAACGGGCTGACCGTCCCGTCGCGGCCGGCCCCGAGACCGAAGGCCTGAACGCCGTGGCCTCTGATGACTCCGGAGAGGAAGGCGGCCGTTCGCGTCGTCGTCGTCGTCGCGGTCGCGGCCGTGGCGGCGACTCCAGCCAGGAGATCAACGCCGAGACCCGCGACGCCGACGAAACCGCACCGGCTGACGCCTCGCCCGCGACGCCCGAGACTGAAGACGCCGAACCGGCGGCTGTCATCGAGGCCGACGCCCCCGCCGTGGCGCCCGAGCCCCAGCGTCGTCGCGTTCGCCGCAAGTCGAAGACAGCCGAGGTCAATGTTTCCGAAGACGCCCCCGCAGAGGTCGAGGCGTCGGCTGAGGCCCAGCCGGACGCAGACGAGCCCGCAAGCGAAGGCGCGCCGGTCGAACTGGACGTCACGCCGCAGGAGGCCCAAGCGGCCGAACAGGCCGAGGCCGCCCCGGTCGAACAACTGGCCCCGCCTCCCCCGTCCGAGCCGTTTGTCGCCCCGACGCCCGAGATCGACGTCGAGGCGATCATCGCCGAGGATCCGAACCAGATCGTCGCACCGCCCGAAAAGCCCAAGCGTGGGTGGTGGCGCCGCTGATCGGTCACGATTAGATTGTCAGGATGCAGGCGGGGGCCAGTCGCTATTGGAGTACGCCATGACGTGGCTTCCCCGATCTGCATCTAGATTTCTGACCGCGGCGGCGGCGGGCCTTGCGCTCCTCGCCGCCGCCGGCCAGGCGTCGGCGCAAAGCCTGATCCGGGATACCGAGATCGAGGGCATCATCCGCGACTGGGCTGATCCCGTCTTCGTCTCCATGGGGTTGAATCCGGCCGATGTCGAAGTCCTGCTGGTCAATGACAACGAGCTGAACGCCTTCGCCACGCGAGGCCGGATCATGGGCGTCAACACCGGCCTGATCCTGCGCACCCGCAATCCCAACGAGCTTCTGGGCGTGATGGCGCACGAGGCGGGCCACATCAAGAACCGCCACACCCTGCGCGACGGGGCCCAGAACGCCGGCAAACAGCCGATGTTCATGACCATGGCCCTGGGCGCCCTGGCTATAGCCGCCGGCGCGCCGGACGCGGGCGTGGCCCTGCTGGGCTCCAGTCAGTATTTCGGCGCCATCGGCGCGCTGCAATATATGCAGAGCCAGGAGGGCGAGGCCGACCTGACCGGCGCCCGCGCCCTGGAAGGCGCCGGTGAGTCCGGCGCGGGCCTGGTCTCCTTCTTCGAGAATTTCCGTTCGCAGGAAGTCTTCTCCGACGCCCGCCGCTATCCCTATTTCCGCAGCCACCCCCTGTCGTCGCAACGGATCGAGTCGATGCGCCGCTTCGTTCAGGACCAGCCCCATTACGACCATCGCGACAGCCCCGAACGGATGGCCCAGCACGCGCTGATTCTGGCCAAGATCCACGCCTTCATGGATTCGCCGAACACCACCCTTCGCGCCTATCCCTCGACCGACGCCTCCCTGCCCGGCCGCTACGCCCGCGCCATCGCCTGGTACCGCGACGGCCAGACGGCCAAGGCCCTGGCGGCCGTCGACGCCCTGATCGCAGAGGATCCCGAAAACCCGTATTTCGCCGAACTGAAGGGCCAGATCTTCTTCGAGGAAGGTCGTCCCGCCGAGGCCGTGACCGCCCACCGCGAGGCCGTTCGCCTGGCCCCGGACGCCCCCCTGCTGCGCATCAACCTGGCCCACGCCCTGATCGGAACCGACGATCCCCAGAACCTCGACGAGGCCGTGAACCAGTTGAAACATGCCCTCGTGGCCGAGCAAGACAACACCATGGCCTGGCGACTTCTGGGCCAGGCCTTTGGCGCCCAGGGCAAGGAAGGCGAGGCCCGTCTGGCCACGGCCGAATATTATTTCGCCGCCGGTCAGGCGCGCGAGGCGACCATGTTCGCCCTACGCGCCCGCAGCATGCTGGATCCCAGTTCGATCGAATGGCGCCGGGCCGTGGACATCGTGCTTGCGTCCGGGGCCACGCCGGACGATCTGCTGGACCTCGACCGCCGCGAATCCACGCGCAAGCCTGGAATGCTGAACCTGCCCCCTCCGCCCGTCCTGCCTTACCGAGAGCCCTGATGACCGACGAAGCCCCCGCGCCCGAAACTGCGCCCGTTCGTCCTGTCCGCTTCTCGGGCGCGCTCGCCGGTTATCTGGCCCTGGGCGTCTCGGTCGTCGCCCTGGGGCTGGCCGCCGCCCCCTATGTCACCGGCGGCTTTGGCGGCTCCGGCGACAATGTCCGGGCCTATCTGCTGGAACATCCCGAGGTCCTTCAGGAGGTCAGCCTGGCTCTCCAGGCCAAGGAGGGTCAGGCCCGCGTCGACGAGACCAATGCGGCCGCATCGTCCAACGCCGCCCTGCTGGCCCCCGACCGCCGCGATCCGGCCTTCGGCCCCGCCGACGCCAAGGTTACGGTGATCGAATTCTTCGACTTCCGCTGCCCCGGCTGCAAGGCCGTGGCTCCCCAGTTCCGCGACCTGATGGCCGCGCACCCCGACGTCCGTTTCGTCTTCAAGGACTGGCCGATCCTGGATCGCGGCGAGGACGTGGCGTCCCAGTACGCCGCCCGCGCCGCCCTGGCCGCGCACCAGCAGGGCAAATATCTCGAGGTCTACGACGCCCTGATGACCGAGCGCGCCCTGACGGTCGAGTCCATCGACCGGATCCTCGCCCAGCACGGCGTCGACATGGCCCGCGCCAAGGCGACTCTGGTCTCGCCCGAAACCACGCGCCACATCGCCGACATCCACACCACGGCCGCAGCGCTGAAGCTCCAGGGCACCCCGACCTTCTTCGTCAACGGCAAGGCCGCCGCCAGCATCGACCCGGCGGAAATCGACCGCATGATCGAGGCGGCGAAAAAATAGCCGCCGCGCGCGCGCGCCGGCCGTATCTAACCCTACGCCTCCGCCAGGCTCATCGGCCCGCCGATCCATTCCACCCCGGCGCGACGCAAGGCTTCGTTCGCGGCCGCCTCGTCGCCCCGCGCCAGTTCGGCCCGGTACAGGACGTAATAGCTGTAGGGGTCGTTGGGCCAGTCCTTCAGCAGTTCCTCGATCTTGACCTTGGCCCCGGCGGCGTCGCCTGACGCCAGCAAGGCGGCGGCCAGGCTGCGGCGGGTCGGATACCAGATCAGCGGCGGATCTCCGCCCTCGGGGTTCATCGCCTGGATCGCGGCGGCCCGGCCATAGGCGGCGACGGCGGCCCGATAATCGCCGTCGATCATGGCCGCCCGGCCCTCCAGCACCTTCTGGAACAGCTCGGCGAACCCCTTCTGGCGATCCGCCATCTCGCCCTTGAATCCATCCTGCGCCAACAGGTCGGCGATGGCCTGCGCCTCAAGACGCACGGCAGAAGAATCGCCCCGCCGCGCCGCCGCTTCGCCACGCGCATAGCGCCAGCCCGTTCGCATCAACGGCCGTCCCGCGTCCGGCTCGGCCAGAGCGGCGACCTGGGCGGCAGTCCCGAACCGGCCGTAGAGGGCATAGGCGTCGGCGGCCATGATCTGGCGATAGACGATGAACCCCTCCTCTCCGGCTCTCGGCGCGGCGACCAGACCCGGATAGGCGGCCATATACCAGTCGGCCAGCTCCAGCCCCTTCTCGGCCCCGCCGGCCATCAGGGCGCCGCCCATGCCGAAATGGATATTGTGGGCGTGCAGCCTCATCGCCTTCACGCCGCCGGGCGGGCTGGCCAGCCGATCATAGGCCTTGTCCAGGGCCACGGCCTGGACATTGGACATCATCGCGTCCTTGTACCGCCCCACCCGGTAGAAGGTGTGCGACGGCATATGCACCAGGTGGCTGGCGGCCGGCGCCAGCCGGGCCAGCCGCTCGCCATAGGCCAGGGCCCGGTGCGGATCGTCGGACCACTCGGTCAGGTGGATATACAGATGGATGGCGCCCGGATTATCCGGCTTGACCGCCAGACTGTGTTCCAGGATCTCCATGGCGCGGGTCACCGCCGGATCGGCCGCCTTGCCGTTCTCGTCCCACCAGTCGCCCTGCGGCTGCAGCATCCAGGCGTCGGCGGCGATATTGCCGACCGAGACGTCGTCGGGATTGCGCTTGGCGATCCGATCCATGGCGCGGGCGAAACGCAGGGCGCGACTGCTTTCCTTGCCGGAGTAGCGCTGGATCAAGGCGTCGATCATCTGGCGCTGCATCGGCGTGGCGTCGCGCGCCAGACGCCGGGCTTCGCGCGCGACCCTCAGGCCCGTGGCGATCGAGAGCTCGTCGGTCCCGCCCCCGTTAAGGTTCGGCCCCATGGCCCAGGCTTCGCCCCAGGCGCACATGCCGCAATCGGGATCCAGTCGCCGCGCCTTGTGGAAGGCGCGCACCGATTCCGTATGTTCGAAAGCCCAACGCAGCCGCACCCCGTGGTCGAACCAGGCCTGGGCCTCGGGGTTGGTCGTATCGACCGGGAAGCCGTCGGTCCCGAACCCGGGAACCATGACCATGTCCGCCGTCGGCTGGACATCTCCGGCCGTCTCGGGCCGCCCACAGACCTGCGGATTTTCGAGCAGGGCCAGGGTCGCCCCCGTCGCCGTGGCGTCCGCCACCGCGATCGGCGCGATCAGACAGGCGACACAGGCGGTCGCGGCGAGAATGGCCTTGTTCATGGAAGCTCCCCCGTCGCCAAGCGCCATAATGCGTTGAAAACCCGGAACCGCCAAGACCGCCCCCTCTCGCGGACAAAAGCTCGCACAGCAAAACGGCCCCGGAGTTTCCTCCGGGGCCGTTCTGTTACGCATACACTGATTGGCCTCAGGTCGCGCGTGAGCGCCTTAGGCCGAACAAGAGAGACCTTCGATTACTCGATGATCTTGGCGACGACGCCGGCGCCGACGGTGCGGCCGCCTTCACGGATGGCGAAGCGCAGGCCCTGGTCCATGGCGATCGGGGTGATCAGTTCGACGTTCAGCTCGGCGTTGTCGCCGGGCATGATCATCTCGACGCCTTCCTTCAGGTGAACGATGCCGGTCACGTCCGTGGTGCGGAAGTAGAACTGCGGGCGATAGTTGGTGAAGAACGGGGTGTGACGACCGCCTTCTTCCTTGGTCAGGATATAGGCTTCGGCCAGGAACTTGGTGTGCGGGGTGATCGAACCCGGCTTGCACAGAACCTGACCGCGCTCGACGTCTTCACGCTTGGTGCCGCGCAGCAGAACGCCGACGTTGTCGCCCGCCTGACCTTGGTCCAGCAGCTTGCGGAACATTTCGACGCCGGTGCAGGTCGTCTTCTGGACCGGGCGGATGCCGACGATCTCGACTTCTTCACCGACCTTGACGATGCCCTTTTCGACGCGGCCCGTGACCACGGTGCCGCGGCCCGAGATCGAGAAGACGTCTTCGACCGGCATCAGGAAGGGCAGGTCGACCGGACGTTCCGGCTGCGGGATATAGGCGTCGACGGTTTCCATCAGGGCCAGAACGCGCTGTTCGCCGATTTCCGGGTTCACGCCGTCGGTCGCGGCCTTGGCCGAGCCCTTGGTGATCGGAATATCGTCGCCCGGGAACTGGTAGCTGCTCAGCAGCTCGCGCACTTCCATCTCGACCAGTTCCAGCAGTTCTTCGTCGTCGACCAGGTCGACCTTGTTCATGAAGACCACCAGGGCCGGCACGCCGACCTGACGGGCCAGCAGGATGTGCTCGCGGGTTTGCGGCATCGGGCCGTCGGCGGCCGAAACCACCAGGATCGCGCCGTCCATCTGCGCCGCGCCGGTGATCATGTTCTTCACATAGTCGGCGTGGCCGGGGCAGTCGACGTGGGCGTAGTGACGGTTCGCCGTCTCATATTCCACGTGCGCCGTGTTGATCGTGATGCCGCGCGCCTTTTCTTCCGGCGCAGCGTCGATGTCCGCATAGGCCATCGCCTTCGCGCCGCCGGCCTTGGCCAGCGTCATCGTGATCGCCGCCGTCAGCGTCGTCTTGCCGTGGTCAACGTGACCAATCGTGCCGATGTTGCAGTGCGGCTTCGTGCGTTCGAACTTTTCCTTGGCCATGGCCAAACTCCTGATGGCCCGGGTTGAGGGGCGCGATGCTGATCAAAAAACCTGGAGCGGGTAGACGGGATCGAACCGACATCCTCAGCTTGGAAGGCTGCTGCACTACCATTGTGCTATACCCGCGCGGAGACTGCGGAAGTTCTTTGGGAACGCCGCAGCCGGTTCCTCTCCGTCGTCCTGATCCGCCGTATCCGTCAAGGCGCGTGGTGGGGGAAGAAGGACTCGAACCTTCGAAGCTTACGCAGGGGATTTACAGTCCCCCCCCTTTGCCACTCGGGACATTCCCCCAGCGCGCCTTGTCGAACCGCGGACCCCTCGTTCCGCCCATAATCAAGCGGGACGAAACAAAAGCCTTCGGCTTGTCGCCTCCTCTAGGATAGAGGGGGCGCCCAGACCCGAAAGCCCTTGGGGCTCCAAATCGGAGGGCGTCTTATAGTGTCGTCGAAAACAGAACGCAACGACCGTAAAAGCGGTAAAAAACCGGTCTTCGGAAACCGGCCTTCCGGGCCGCGTGAAAAGGGCCAAAAACCTGTTTCGCAAGGATTTTCCGCACGTGAAGACGCGCCCCGCGCGCCGCGTTCGGCGGATAGAAGCAAGGCGGACGCCGATAATTTTCTCTGGGGCCGTCACCCGGTGCTCGCCGCCCTGGCGAATCCCGCCCGTCGCGGCATGGGCCGTCTGCTGGCGACGGCGGATCGGGCCACAGAGATCGAGGACGGCAAACTGGCCCACGGGCACAAGATCGAAGTGGTCGACGCCCCGACCCTGACCCGGATGCTGCCCGCCGGCGCGGTCCATCAGGGCCTGGCCTTCAAGGTCCAGCCGCTGGAAGGCGTGTCGCTGGAAGAGCTCGCTGATCCGGCCGAGGGAATCATCGTCATGCTGGATCAACTGACCGATCCTCAGAACGTCGGCGCCATTTTCCGCTCCGCCCTGGCCTTCGGGGCGCGGGGAATCATCGTCCAGGACCGCCATGCTCCGGCCCTGGCCGGCGCCCTGGCCAAGGCGGCGGTCGGCGCCACCGAACGCCTGCCCCATGCGCGCGTGACCAATCTGTCGCGAGCTCTCGAACGGCTTGCCGATCTGGGCTGGCGCGCCGTCGGCCTGGATGGCGCAGGCGAACAGACGCTGGAAGAGGCGCTGGATCGGCAGCCGACGGTTCTGGTCATGGGATCCGAGGGCGACGGCATCCGGCGACTGGTGGCCGAACACTGCGACGTCCTGGCCAAGATCCCCATGCCGGGCGGCTTCGAGAGCCTGAACGTCTCCAACGCGGCTGCCGTCGCGCTTTATGAGGCCGCGCGCGCGCAACGCGGCTGACAGAAGGCCGCGCCGGCGTTAAGGAGCGGGCATGGAATTCTTCTCTTCTCCCGAATTCGCCAGCCAGGCCACGGCCCTGGGCCAGGTCCTGCTGATGGACCTGGTTCTCGCCGGCGACAACGCCGTCGCCGTGGGCCTCGCCGCCGCCGCCCTGCCCCAGGATCAGCGTAAGAAGGCCATTCTGATCGGCCTGGCCGCCGCCGTGGTGATGCGGATCGGTTTCGCCCTGATCACCGTCCAGCTTCTGGCCATGGTCGGCCTGCTGCTGGCCGGCGGCCTGTTGTTGCTCTGGGTTTGCTGGAAGATGTGGCGCGAACTGCAGGAGCAGCGCACGCACGATCAGGCCGAGGCGGAAAAAGAGCTCGAACTGGCCCTGAGCATCGAACACGGCTCCGGTCCTTCGCCCGAAGAACTGGGGATCAAGCGCAAGAGCTTCGGCGCGGCCCTGCTGCAGATCATGATCGCCGACATCACCATGTCGCTGGACAATGTGCTGGCCGTCGCCGGCGCGGCCCACGAACATCCGTGGATCATGGTCTTCGGCCTGGTCATGTCGATCGCCCTGATGGGGCTCGCCGCCAGCTACATCGCCAAGCTGCTGCATCGCTATCGCTGGATCGGCTATATCGGCCTGGTCGTGGTTCTGTACGTCGCCCTGCACATGATCTGGGACGGCGCGCGCCAGGTGGTGGTCCGGACCGGCAATATGGAACAGTTCAACGCCTCCGCCCCCGCCTTCGTCGAGATCAGTCCCAAAGAAGCCGCCCACCACATGGGTGGTCAGCGGAGCGAGGACAGCCACGCCCCCGCCGGCGCAGGACCGACGGTCCCGGCGAAGTGACCGTCGCCACGGTAAGCGTAGAGGAGGCCGCCGCGTGGCTCCAATCCGGCGAGGCCGTGCTGGTCGATGTACGCGAGCCGGATGAGTTCGCCGCCGCCCGCATCGACGGCGCGATCCTGGCGCCGCTCAGCCAGATGCCGGCCGCCTGGGAGGCGCTGGATCTGCCGGCGGATCGCAAGGTCGTCGTCATGTGCCTGAGGGGCGGCCGCAGCCATCAGGTCTGCGCCTTCGTCGGTCCGGCCGGGCCGGAGGGTCAGCCCCTGTTCAACCTGACCGGCGGCATCCAGGCCTGGCACGTCGCCGGCCTGCCGATCATTGAAGACGCGGACTAGGCGTTTCGACGACTGTCGACTGGAGCGTCAGTGGAGGCCGGCGCTATTCCGCGCCGCCGAAACGTTCGGACCATTCGGCGACCTGGGCGTCCTCGATCTTGGCGAAGAGCACGCCCTGGGCCGCTACGGCCTGTCCCACTGGCAGCCGGTTCAGCACATCCTCGTCCGCGCCCGGCCAGCTGAGGTCGGTCGAACCGACGGAGGCCGCGATCTTCTCGGCCGAGAAGGGCAGGATCGGCGCCGCCAGTCGCGCGAACAGGGCCACGAGGTTCAGGCCGGTGCGTACGCCCACGGCCGCCTGGTCGCGGTCGGTCTTCAAGGCCGTCCAGGGCGCCGCGACCTGCAGATATTCGTTGCCCAGCACCCAGACGGCGCGCAGGGCCTGGGCCGCCTTGCGGAATTCCATGGCCTCGAACTGTTCGGTGGCCTCGGCGATCCCCGCGCGGATATCGGCTTCCAGCTTCAGCTCGACCGGCCCGGCCTCGCCGCCGTCCGGCACGACGCCGTCGAACTTCGACTCGGCGAACTTGACGATCCGGTTGACGAAATTGCCCAGCACATCGGCCAGATCCTTGTTGGTCGAGGCCTGGAAATCCTCCCAGGTGAAGGCCGAGTCCGCGTGTTCGGGGCCATAGGCCGTCAGACGCCAGCGCCAGTAGTCGGCGGGCAACAGTTCCAGCGCCTGGTCCATGAAGACGCCGCGCTTCTGGCTGGTCGAGAACTTGCCGCCGTACCAGTTCAGCCAGTTGAAGGCCTTCAGCTGGTCCACCGTCTTCCACGGCTCGCCCGAGCCGATGATGGTGGCCGGGAAGCTGACGGTGTGGAAGGCGACATTGTCCTTGCCCATGAACTGGACATAGCGGACGTCCTCGGCCCCCTCGTCCAGACGCCACCAGTCGCGCCACGAACCACCGGTCGCCTCGGCCCATTCCTCGGTCGCGGCGATATATTCGATGGGGGCGTCGAACCAGACGTAGAAGACCTTGTCCTCCATACCCGGGCGGGGGAAGCCGTCCTTCAGCACAGGCACGCCCCAGGCCAGGTCGCGGGTGATGCCCCGGTCGATCAGCCCCTCGTCCAGGTGTTTGTAGGCGATGGACTTGGCCAGGAGCTGCCAACCGGTCTTGCCGTCGACCCAGGCGCGGATCTGGGGCTCGATCTTCGTCTGCAGCAGATAGAGGTGCCGCGTGTCGCGCACCTCGAGGTTCCGCGACCCCGACACCGATGAATAGGGATCGATCAGATCGGTCGGGTCCAGCAGGCGTCCGCAGTTGTCGCACTGGTCGCCCCGCGCGCCGACGTGGCCGCAGTGGGGGCAGGTCCCCTCGACATAGCGATCGGGCAGAAACCGGGCATCGTCGATCGAATAGATCATCCGATCGACCCGCTCTTCGATCAGGCCGTTCTTCTCCAGCGCCTCGGCGAAATGCTGGGTCAGGCGATGGTTCTGCGGGTTCGAGGACCGGCCGAACCAGTCGTAGCTGAGGCCGAAAGCCTGGCCGGCTTTCTTCTGAATCTCGTGCTGTTCATCGCAATAGGTCCGCACGTCCTGGCCGGCGGCGGCGGCCGCCAGCTCGGCCGGGGTGCCGTGCTCGTCGGTGGCGCAGATATAGAGGACCTCATGCCCCTGGGCCCGCTTGAACCGCGCCCAGACATCGGCCGGCAGCATGGACCCCGCCAGATTCCCCAGGTGCTTGATGCCGTTGATGTAGGGCAGCGCCGAGGTGATGAGGATGCGGGCCATGATCGTCCAGGAGTTCGGGGAAGCGCAGGGATATAGAGCGGCGAACCCACGGCGTCACCTCCCTGCCCCCCATGGGGCCGAAAACCCTAAGCCATACGCCGGGCCACTCGCACGAACCGTCCCGTCAGAAGGGCAGACGACGCCAGGCTGGCGATGATCACCGCCCAGACCAGGCCGTCGACGCCCATCCGATGGCCAAGAACCCAGCCCAAGGGCATCATCACCGCGCCATAGGCGGTGAAATGCATGATCGTCGGCCACCAGACGTCGCCGGCCGCCCGGTTGGCCTGGGCGGCCACCACCTGAATCCCGTCCGCGACGAAGAACAGGGTGGCCAGCACCAGGGCCGGGGCGGCGATGGCCAGCAGGCCGGGATCGCGATTATAGGCGCCGACGATCAGATGGGCGCTGGGCCAGACGCTCAGGGCCACGACGAAGGTCATGGCGGTCACCACTGTCAGGCCGACCAGACCGGCCCTCAACACCCCGCGTCCGTCGCCTGCGCCATAGCTGCGCCCCACCAGCACCGCCGTCGCCGACGACAGGCCCATGGGCAGCATGAAGACGATGGCTGACACGTTCAGCACCACCGCCCAGGCCGCCGTCTCCACCGCCCCGATCTGGGCTGCGAAGAAGGTGAAGCCCGAGAAGGCCCCGACCTCGATGAAATAGGAGGCGCCCGCGCCCAGACCGACCTTGACCTGTTCATGCGCCGCCTTGGGATCGCGTGCAGGTCGGTCGAACACCCCCAGCGCCCGCGCCTCCGGCAGACGCAGGATATAGACCACCAGAAACAGGGCCAGGGCCGCGCGCGCGCCGAAGGTCGCCCAGGCCGAGGCGAAAGCGCCATCGAAACCCACGCCCAGCAGGTCCGGCACCAACAGTAGATTCAGCGCGAGATTGACGCCGTTGGCGATCCACATGGCCCACATGCCCGGCTTGGGCCGTCCCAGGGCCTCGAGGAAGAACTGGCCCGTCACCGAGATCAGATAGAAGGGCATGGACAGGGCGAAGACGATCAAGGCCGGTCCGGCGCCTTCCGCCAGTCCGTCTTCCAGGCCCATCCTGCTCAGTCCCCACGGACCGACGGCGATCAGGGCGACCATGGAGACCAGGCCGATCTGCAGCGAATAGACCATGCCCCGCCGCAGCACCGCGCCGACGGCGTGCCTGCGCCCCTCGCCCAGCATCCGCGCCGTCATGACCTGAACGCCCAGCATCAGCCCGACCGCCGTCGTCACCACGATCGAGGTCGGCGCCCAGGCCAGGGAGTGGAAGGCCAACTCCCGGCTGGAGAAATTTCCCACCACTATGGCGTCGGTCAGCCCCATGGTCATGATGCCGATGCGCGCCAGCACCACCGGCCAGGCCAGGGCCAGCAGGTCACGGAAGGCGGAACGGGTCTTGAGGCTGAGCGCGATCATCGGACGCGGCACAGGCCACGCCGTCCCGTCGCGGTCAACTCCCAAAAACTTTGTGGATTTGGCCTACCAGGCGCCCAGTTCGCGCAATTGGCGCACCAGTTCTTCCGGCGCCTCGCCCGCGTCCAGTTCGGTCATGTCCGCCGGGGCGTCCTTGGGTTCGAAATAGCGCCAGCCCTGGAAAGGCCGGCGCGCCATCGGAGCGGTGCGGATCACCTTGGGCTCAAGCGTGATCTCGCATCGGCTCTGCTTGCCCTCGCCCAGGGTGGCGATGTCCAGCACGGGCTGACGGCAGACGATCACACCCTTGACCACCCAGTACAGCGATCCGCCGTCCTCGATCTCGGTCGCCCGTTTCGGCGTCATCCGCGTGTGGACCACCAGGGGACCGCCCCTCGCCGCGCGGGCTTCCAACCATTCGACGTCAGACACGCCGACGCACAGTTTGATCATGTGAAGCGGCATGACGGCGATCTAGGCGTTCGCCGTCACGACCGCCAGGACGGTCGCCTCGGTCACCTGATCGCCGACGGTCGCGACGCTTTCGACCACGCCGTCGAACGGCGCGGTCAGGGCGTGCTCCATCTTCATCGCCTCCAGCACCACCACCGGCTGGCCTTTCGTCACGGCGTCACCGACCTTGGCGGGGGCGGCGACGATCTTGCCGGGCATCGGGGCGCGCAATGAGCCGTCGGAGACCGCGCCGACCCCGACCGTGGCAGCGCGATAAGGGGTCACGCGGCGCGCCTCGCCATCGACGAACAGAACGAAGCCGTCATCAAGGGCCTGATAGCTGAACAATCGCTCGCCCGCCTGAACCTGGTCGAACCCGACATGCGCCACGCCGCCATCTGCCCCTTGCCACCCCGTCTCGACCGGCGTCACGGACGCGGAGACGCCAACGCCGTCGACCTGGGCCCAGACTGTCGTTTGCAACGGCGCGTTCAGACGCACCCCATAGGACAGCCCCGGTTGACCGCCCCACGGGCTGAATAAATCGGAGGACCGGGCCTCGCCCCCTTCCGCCGCCGCCTCCGCAATCAGGGTTAGGGCCGCCAGCGTAGCCTCGTCGGACGCGGCGGGCTGCAAGGCCGCCTCCTCCGCCGCAATGAAGCCCGTGTCTACATCCCCCGACACGAAACGCGGATGCTGCAGGCAGCGCTTCAGGAAGCCGGCGTTGGCCTTTACCGGCCAGACCTCGACCTCGCCCGCCGCCTCGGCCAACCGCGCCGCCGCGGCCTCGCGCGTGTCTTCATGGACGATCAGCTTGGCGATCATCGGGTCGTAGAACTGGCTGACCTCGCCGCCCTGCTCCACGCCCGTATCGACGCGGATTCCGTCCGGCATGACGAAATGGTCCAGACGACCGATGGACGGGAGGAAGCCGTTCGCCGGGTCCTCGGCATAGAGGCGCGCCTCCATGGCCCAGCCGTTCAATCGGATTTCGTCTTGTTTCAGCGGCAGGGGTTCGCCCGCCGCCACGCGGATCTGCCATTCGACCAGATCGACGCCGGTGACGCTCTCGGTCACTGGATGTTCGACCTGCAGCCGGGTGTTCATCTCCATGAACCAGATCCCGTCAGACTTCAGCCCATCCGAGGCGTCGGCGATGAATTCGATGGTCCCGGCGCCGACATAGTCGACCGCCTTGGCCGCCTTGATGGCCGCCTCGGTCACCGCCCCCCGCACCGCGTCGCTCATGCCCGGCGCCGGAGCCTCTTCGATCACCTTCTGGTGACGGCGTTGCAGCGAACAGTCGCGTTCGAACAGGTGGACGACATCACCGTGCCGATCCCCGAACACCTGGACCTCGATATGGCGCGGCCGGGTGATGTAGCGTTCGATCAGGACCCTGTCGTCGCCGAAGGCCGCCGCCCCTTCCCGCTTGGCGCTGGCCAGGCCGGCGGCGAAATCCTCCGGCGCATCGACCCGTTTCATGCCCTTCCCGCCGCCACCCGCGACCGCCTTGATCAGCACCGGATAGCCGATCCGCGCCGCCTCGGCCGCCAGGGTCTCTTCCGACTGATCGGCGCCCTGATAGCCCGGCGTCACCGGCACCCCGGCTTCGATCATCAGCTGTTTGGCCGCGTCCTTCAGCCCCATGGCCCGGATCGAAGCGGGGTTCGGCCCGATCCACACCAGACCCGCCGCTGTAACAGCTTCCGCGAAGTCCGCGTTCTCGCTCAGAAAACCATAGCCGGGATGGATCGCCTCGGCTCCCGCAGCCTTGGCGGCCGCCAGGACCTTGGCGCCGTCCAGGTAGGATTCGCGCGCCGCCGCCGGGCCGATCAGCACCGCCTCGTCGGCCTCGCGCACATGCAGGGCGTTGGCGTCGGCCTCGGAATAGACGGCGATGGTGCGGATTCCCATCCGCTTGGCGGTTCGGAAGACGCGACAGGCGATTTCGCCGCGATTGGCGACCAGGACAGACTTGAACATGTCCCGGTCTTAGCTGGATCGTGCGGGTCAGGCGAGAGGGCGCACGCCCACTCGCGTGCTGCCAAAGACGGGGGAGTTTCCGTCGCCCTCGCCTTCCGCTATCCCCCCTCCATGTCCCTGCGCCCCCTCTTCGTCACCCAGGTCTATGAAGCCTCTCTCGCGGAGAGCCGAGGCTGGGCGGAGTTGAATCAACAGCTGATCGACGTCGTCCGCATGATGGCCGAGGAGGACGCGGCCGGCCGACGCTGGTGCCGCGACAACGCCTATCGCGGCTACACCTCCTACGCCTCGTTGAACGACCTGCCCCTGCGTTTTCCGGAGTTCGCCGATCTGAAACGTCATCTGGACCGGCACGCCGTCGCCTACGCCAAGGCGCTGAACTTCGATCTGGCCAGAAAGCCCCGGCTGGACAATCTGTGGGTCAATATCCTGAAGCCCGGCGGCGGCCATACCGGCCATATCCACCCCCATGCCTTCCTGTCGGGCACCGTCTATGTTGAGGTTCCCGACGGCGCTTCGTCGCTGAAGCTGGAAGACCCGCGCCTGCCCTTCATGATGGCGCGCCCCTCGGTCTGCGACGACGCCTCCGAAGCCGAACGCCCGTTCGTCTACCTGACGCCGCGCGCGGGCACGGTCCTGATGTGGGAAAGCTGGCTGCGCCACGAGGTCCCGACCAATCAGGCCAAGTCCGACCGCATCTCGATCAGCTTCAACTACGCCTAAGCCTGGCGCGTCAGCGGCTCCCAAGCCGCCATGGCCGCATCGACCAGCTTCTGCAGATCCGTCTCGGTCACGCCCTCGCGCGCTTGCAGACTCATGCCCTGGTGCACGGCCACATAGAAACGGGCCATAGCCTCCAGGTCGGCGGCCTCTGAAATCTCTCTCTCCGCCTGACCGCGTTTCAGACGCTCCAGAAACGTCGTCAGGCCCGCCCCTCGCCGCGCGGCCATCTCGGCGCAGAGTTCGGCGCCCAGGTCGTCGGGCTGCGCCGCGCTCAGCGAGGCCATGCAGCCGGCTGGCTGCCCTGGCTGCGTCATGACGCGCGCCGCCTCCCGCAGCACCGCCTCCACGCTGCCCCGCGCCGTCGGCTGCTCGAGTTGGGCCCAGACGCGACCGCCCGAGGTGGCGATGTAGCGATCCATCGCCTCGCGATAGAGATCGGCCTTGCCGCCGAAAGCCGCATAGAGGCTGGGCGCGGCGATACCCATGGCCTGGGTCAGTTCCGCCACGGACGCGCCCGCATAGCCGCGCGCCCAGAACAGCTCCATGGCCTTCTGCAGAGCTTGATCGCGATCGAAACTGCGGGGGCGTCCACGTTCGGACACAGGTATTCTCCTTTTTTTTAGCGATCGATAGATAAGCCCCTTGCGGCGGCCGGACAACGCACCACCTTTTTTGTATCGATCACTACAAATAAGGTTCTCTCGCATGTCCCTTCCCCTTTCCGGCAAACGCGCCCTCGTCACTGGCGCCAGCCGAGGCATCGGCGCCGCCATCGCACGCAGGCTGGCCGCGGACGGCGCCGATGTGGCGATCACCTATGAGAAGTCCGCCGACAAGGCCGAGAGCCTGGCCGCCGAACTGCGCGCGCTGGGCCGCAAGGCCGTCGCCGTCCAGGCCGACGCAGGTTCGACGGAGGGCGCCAATGCCGCCGTGGACGGCGCGGTCGCGGGCCTGGGCGGGATCGACATCCTGGTCAACAACGCCGGGGTCGCGCGCATGGGCGATTTCGCCGAACAGCCGCTCGAGGACATCGACGCCCTGTTGAACGTCAATGTGCGCGGTGTCCTTCTGACCACACAGGCGGCGCTGAAACATATCCCTGACGGCGGCCGGATCATCACGATCGGCAGCAATGTCGGCCAACGCGTCCCCTTCGGCGGCCTGACCGTCTATTCGGCGTCCAAGTCGGCCCTCGAATCCTTCAATCGCGGCCTCGCCCGTGAACTGGGTCCGCGCGCCATCACGGTCAATATGGTCCGCCCCGGCCCGATCGATACCGACATGAACCCGGCCGACGGCCCGCTGGCCCCCGCCGTTTTGCCTTCGGTCGCCGTGGGCCGTTACGGGCGAGGCGAGGAAGTCGCCGCCGCCGTCGCCTTCCTGGCCAGCCCTGACGCCGGCTTTATCACCGGCGACGGCATCCTGGTGGACGGCGGCGCCAACGCCTGATCTGAAGGAACGAGGCGGCGGCGGTCAGTTCTCCGTCGCCGCCAGCGTATCCTCGACCCGGCCGTCGCCCTTCGGCGCCGTGACGCCCAGCATTCGGGCGATGAAGGGCTGGACGTCGACGCTGTCGAGATCGGTCAGACGACGGCCGGCGACCACGCCGGGCCCGTGGACGATGAAGAGGGCCTGCATCTCGGGCGCCTGGTTGTCATATCCGTGTGCGCCGCCGGGGCGAGCGACCGGCCGGTCGCGGGTCGCCGCCAGCCATCCGGTCTCGATCAGACAGACGATCTGGGCCACGCGCGGGTTGGAGCCGTACACCAGCCGCGCGGGGACGTCGGCCTTGTTCCAGCATTCCATATGGGGGTGGCGACCGACCAGTTTCTGCTGCACCTCGGTCTCGCGGCCCGGCGCGGCATCGGTGGTCAGGACCGCGCCGGAGTAGCCGATCCGCAGCGCGGCCGGGTCTATGATGTCGTCGATCCACACCACCCGGTCCGGCGAGGTCGCGGCCATGCCGTGGTCGGATGTCAGGACCAGCAGTGTGCGTTCAAAGAGCCCCCTCGCCTTCAGTCCCTCGACCAGCCGACCGATGGAGGCGTCGACCGAGGCCGCAGCGGCGCGGGTTTCACGCCCTTCGGGTCCGTAGCGGTGGCCGGCGGTGTCGACGATGTCGAAATAGAGGGTCTCCAGCTTCGGCCGCTCCGCCGCCGGCAGGTCCAGCCAGGACAGGACGCGGTCCACGCGGGCGTCGCCCGGCATCGACTGGTCGAAGGGAACCCACTGGCTGGGTCGAACCCCGTGGATCTCGACCTCGGAGCCTGGCCAGAACATGGTCCCGGTGCGGATTCCCGCCTTTTCCGCCGTGACCCAGATCGGCTCGGCCTGATCCCAGAAGCCGCTTTCCTTGCTGGCCATGGTGAAGACGCCCAGCTGAGCGTCGGTGAAGCGGTTGCCGACGATTCCGTGGTGGTCCGGATGCAGGCCCGTCACCAGCGTATAATGGTTGGGGAAGGTCACGCTTGGGAAGGACGGACGCATGGGGCCAAAGGCGCCCCCAGCCACAAGACCGTCCATGACCGGCGTCGCCCCCTGCCCCAGATAGTCCGGGCGGAAGCCGTCAATGGAGACCAGGATCACCAGATCCGGACGCCCCGTCTGAACCGGGGACGAGGAGACGGCCACCGGGGCGACCGGCGGAGTCTCTACCGCCGGAGCGGCGCAGGCGGCGGCGAACAGCGCGAGAGCCAGAGGCCAAGAGCGATGCAGGGGGCGGGACAAAGGCGAACTCCGAAGCGACACGGAACCATTGCCTAAACTTAATGGACGACAGCCGCGCGACGACTTGTGGGAACGGCGTTCTCGCGCCAAGCTTGCATCATGGAAACCGTCATCGAGATACAAGGCCTCACCAAGACCTATGGGACGGTGAAGGCCCTGGACGGCCTGACCCTCTCGATCCCACGCGGCGGGGTCTATGGCATTCTCGGCCCCAACGGCGCCGGCAAGTCGACCCTGTTCCGTACCCTGCTGGGCCTGATCAGACCGACCGAAGGCACGGCCACGGTCATGGGCGGGCGGATCGGCGATCCGGCGGCGACGCGCCGCATGGGCTCGATGATCGAGACCCCGCGCTTCCCTCCTTTCATGACCGCGCGCCAGGTTCTGGTCTGGCTAAGCCACGCCCACGGCGGCGTGCCGGCCGCCGAGATCGAGGCTTGGCTGACGCGCGTCGGCTTGGCCGAGGCGGCGAACCGCCGGGTGCGCGGCTTCTCGGTCGGCATGTTGCAGCGACTGGGCGTGGCGGCGGCCCTGATGACCAAGCCCGACCTCGTCATCCTCGATGAACCGACCAGCGGCATGGACCCGCCCGGCATCCAGGAGATGCGAGCCCTGATCCGCAGCCTGGCCGACAACGATGGTGTCACCGTCATTCTGGCCAGTCACCAGTTGCAAGAGGTCCAGCGCGTCTGCGACCGCGTCGCCATCTTCAACAAGGGCAAGGTGATCACCGAGGGCCGGGTCTCCGACCTCACCGCATCCGGCGAACGGCTGCGCTTGTCGGTCACGCCCCTGGCCAAGGCGATGGCGCTGCTGGGCGATCGGGCCAGCCTGGACGGCGACGCCCTGATGGCCGCCGTGCCGCGCGCCGAGGCCGCCGCCGTCATCCGCGCCCTGGTCGAGGGCGGCGTCGACATCGACGAAGCCCGCTGGGTCGGCGCCGATCTCGAGGACGTGTTCATGAGCGAAACCGGATGGACCGGCGTGAAGAGCGTTTCCGTTACGGGCGCTTCTGTTCAGGGAGGCGACTATGCTGGCTGACGCGCTCAAGTCCGAAGCCTATCGCCTGTCCAAGAACCGCGTCGCGGTGTTCTGCAGCGTGCTTCTGACACCCCTGTTGTTCGCCTTCGGGGGGCTGTTCTACCACATCATGGTCAAGTCCAAGGGCGACGCCCTCGCGGCCAAGGCCAACCTGCCCGCCGCCGTCGGAAACCAGCCGGTAAACCTCGCCGAGAGTTTCGAATTCGCCGCAAGCAACGGAGCCAACGGCGTCCTGCTGGTCTTCATGCTACTGGCGGCGGCGGCGGTCTACGCCGGCGACTATCGTTGGGAGACCTGGCGGTTGATCAGCGCCCGAAACGGCCGGCCCTGGCTGCTGCTGGGCAAGATCGGGGTGATGAAGGTTCTCGCCATGATCGCCATGCTGGCCATGCTGGTCGCCGCCTTCGCCTTCCATCTGTCCGAAGCCCTGGTGGCCGGTCGCCCGATAAGCTTCGACCTGTCCGACTTCGAGCTGGGCCGTTTCCTGCTGCTGTGGCTGCTGTCCTATATCCGCATCGTCCAGTACGGGCTGATCGCGCTGCTGGCGGCGGTGGTCAGTCGATCGCTGCTGGCCGCCCTGTTCGTGCCCTGGGCCCTGGGATTCGCCCAATCCATCCTCGGCGGACCGCTGCTGCCCCTGATCGGATGGGAGCCCAGCGACTGGGCCGCCCAGCTGCTGCTGCCGGGCCTCGCCTATGACAGCCTGAAGGCCGCTGTCGCTCCCGCCGGCCAGCCCCTGCCCGAAGGCGTGGTGCTGAAGGCTATCGTCAGCCTGATCCTATGGAGCCTCGTACCCGTCCTCGCGGCCATCGCCTGGTTCCAGCGTCAGGATTTGTCGAAGGAATGAACAGGCGGCGGAGGGCTTCGTTCGCCCTCAGCCACCAGCCAGTCGCGAAACGCGTCCACCGCCGTATCCCTGCGCCCCTCGGGTCGCAGGAAGGCGAACCAGGATGGTCGCTCCACAAAGCCGAAGGGCGCCGCCAGACGCCCCGCGATGACATCCGGCGCGACAAAGGCCCAGGGCGCGATGGCCACGCCCATGCCGGATACCGCGGCCTCGACCATCGAATGATTATGGGCGAACTCCCGCTCCACCGTCGCCGCGGGCAGGTTCAGACCCATTAGCTCGGCCCAGGCCGACCAGGCCCGCCGGAAGGTGGCCGAGCGTAGCCGGGGCGCCTCGCTCAGGGCGGAAAGCGTCGGCAAGGTCGCCATCAGATTCGGCGCGCCGACGGGGCCTTGATACTGAGGCATGAAGCGGGTGGCTTCGGCCCTTGGATGAAGTTCATCCGATTCGATGATGCGGATGGCGCCGTCGAACCGATCACGGCGATAGTCGACCGACTGGTAGGATTCCGACAGCCTAACCCGCACCTCCGGGTGCGCCTCCAGAAAGCCCGGCAGACGGGGGATCAACCATTTCAGCGCGAAGGTGCCCAGACAGGAAATCTCGATCTCGCGGGCCTCGCCCTGTCGCGTCGTCTGGACCGCATTGATTATGGAGCTGAAGGCGGGTGTCAGGCGCTCGGCCAGCTGAACGCCCGCGTCGGTCAACATAAGGGCGTGACGAGGGCCCGAAACCAGAACCACGCCCAAGGACGCTTGCAGGGCCGCGATCTGGCGGCTGACGGCGCCGTGGGTGACGCACAGTTCGGCGGCGGCGCGGGTCATGCTTCCATGACGGGCGAAGGCCTCGAAGGTGCGCAAGGCGTTCAGCGGAGGTAGCGCGGCGGACTTGATGTGACTTCCCCTCACAGACCTCCGCCCTCCTAATCGATTTCGACGTTCGAGGAAATCGGCTCCAACCCAGCCATGCCATTTCTCGATCCGCCCCCACGCCCGCCTCGCCGCACCCCATTGGACAAGATCGCCTACGGCCTGTGCATATTTCTCATCTGGATCCTGGCCCTAAGCGAAGTCTTCGCCCGCTAGAGACGCTTCTCCATGAAGACGTCGGCGCGGGCGTAGGGGGTCGGGCGGGCTGGCAGGTGGACGAAGCCGAAGCTTTCGTACAGGGCGATGGCGGGGGTCAGGGCGCTGTTGGTTTCGAGATAGAGCAGCGCCGCCCCCGCTTGCCGCGCGGCCTCCTCGCAGGCCTGAAGCAGACGCCGCGCCAGGCCCAGGCCGCGCGCGGCGGGCGTGACGGTCATCTTCGACACCTCGAAGCCGTCGGGGATACGGATCAGGGCGCAGCAACCGACCGCTTCCCCTTCCCGCTCGGCGATGAAGATTCGGCCGCCGTCCGCGATGAAGACCCCATGCGGATCGTCGATGGAGCGCCGGTCCTTGGCCTCGATGGCGAAGCCGCCTTCGGTCAGCCAGGCTTCGTTCAGCCGCGCCCAGGCGGCGGCGTGGTGGGGGCGGTAATCGACGATGGCGACGGACATGGCCGCCTCTTGCCCCATGTCTCGACAAAGCAAAAGGGCGGCCGGATCGCTCCGGGCGCCCTTTCGGCGTTCAGTCTTGTCGAAAACGCGAGGCTCAGGCCTCGCCGTCGCCTTCATAGGCCATGACCGGACCGGAGTCCTTGCCCTTGGCTTCGACGTCGCGATCGACGAACTCGATCACGGCCATCGGGGCGTTGTCGCCGTGGCGGAAGCCGGCCTTCATGATGCGGATATAGCCGCCGTTGCGTTCGGCGTAGCGAGGGCCGAGCGTTTCGAACAGCTTGCCGACCTGCGGCACGTCGCGGACCTGGCTGATGGCCTGACGACGCGCGTGCAGATCGCCCTTCTTGGCCAGGGTGACCAGCTTCTCGACGAAGGGACGCAGTTCCTTCGCCTTGGGCAGGGTCGTGGTGATTTGCTCGTGCTTGATCAGCGAGGCGGCCATGTTCGCGAACATGGCGGTGCGGTGGCTGGTCGTGCGACCGAGTTTACGATGGGCGGCGCCGTGGCGCATCTGGGTCTCTCCTACTCCGAGCCCGGTATCTTCGTTGAGGAAGACCTAGGCTCGTAATCTTCTAACCGCCCCGTCATTCTCCCTGGGGGAGACGGGCGGAGGGTTGAACTTAGATCTGGTCGTCGAACTTCTTGGCCAGATCTTCGATGTTTTCGGGCGGCCAGTTCGGCACGTCCATGCCGAGGCTGAGCCCCATGGTCGCGAGAACTTCCTTGATCTCGTTCAGCGACTTGCGGCCGAAGTTCGGGGTGCGAAGCATTTCGCCCTCGGTCTTCTGGATCAGGTCGCCGATGTAGACGATGTTGTCGTTCTTCAGGCAGTTGGCCGAACGGACCGACAGCTCCAGCTCGTCCACCTTCTTCAGCAGGGCCGGGTTGAAGGGCAGGTCGGGCTTGCCGTCCGACTGCTCGACAGCCTTCTTGGGCTCTTCGAAGGTGATGAAGATCTGCAGCTGGTCTTGCAGGATGCGCGCGGCGTAGGCCACGGCGTCAACCGGCGAGACGGCGCCATTGGTTTCGACTTCGAGCAGCAGCTTGTCGTAGTCCAGCGACTGGCCCTGACGGGTCGGCTCGACGCGATAGGCGACGCGCTTGACCGGCGAATACAGGGCGTCGACGGCGATCAGGCCGATCGGCGCATCTTCCGGACGGTTCAGCTCGGCGGCCACATAGCCCTTGCCGTTCTGGACGGTCAGTTCCATGCGGATCGACGCGCCGTCATCCAGGGTGCAGATGACGTGATCGGGGTTCAGAACCTCGATGTCCGCCGGCACGTCGATCTGGCCGGCCGTCACGGCGCCGGGGCCCGTGGCGCGCAGGGTCATGCGCTTGGGGCCTTCGGCATGCATGCGCAGCGCCAGTTGCTTGATGTTCAGGACGATGTCCACGACGTCTTCGCGAACGCCTTCCAGCGACGAGAATTCGTGCACCACGCCATCGATCTGGATGGCGGTCACTGCCGCGCCTTGCAGCGAGGACAGCAGAACGCGACGGAGCGCGTTGCCGAGCGTCACACCGAAGCCGCGCTCCAGAGGTTCGGCAACCAGACGCGCCTTACGTTGGGCGTCGGAACCGATCTCGATCTGCGGCTTCTCGGGACGGATCAGCTCTTGCCAGTTTCTTTCGATCATTTTGTCCCTCGAACGGGTTTCGCCTGCTCCGGCCTTGTCGACGAGGCCATGTGGAGCGGACGGAGATGGGGGTGCTTAGGCGGCGGCGGGTCGCTTAGACGCGGCGACGCTTCGGCGGACGGCAACCATTGTGCGGCATCGGGGTGACGTCGCGGATGGTCGTGATCGTCAGACCGACGGACTGCAGCGCGCGCAGGGCCGATTCACGGCCGGAACCCGGACCCGAAACGTTCACTTCCAGCGTCTTCACGCCGTGTTCCTGCGCCTTCTTGCCGGCGTCTTCAGCCGCCATCTGGGCCGCATACGGGGTCGACTTGCGCGAACCCTTGAAGCCCATGTGACCGGCCGACGACCAGGAAATCGCGTTTCCTTGCGCGTCGGTGATGGTCACCATGGTGTTGTTGAAGCTGGCGTTCACATGGGCGACGCCCGAGGTGATGTTCTTGCGCTCGCGCTTCTTTACGCGACCCGGTTCCTTAGCCATGTCTATGTCTTACTTCTTCTTGCCGGCGATCGGCTTGGCGGGACCCTTGCGGGTGCGGGCGTTGGTGTGGGTGCGTTGACCGCGGACCGGCAGGCCCTTGCGGTGACGCAGGCCGCGGTAGCAGGCCAGGTCCATCAGACGCTTGATGTTCATCGAGGTTTCGCGGCGCAGGTCGCCCTCGACGGTGTGATCCTTGTCGATGGTCTCGCGGATCGACAGCACTTCGGCGTCGGTCAGTTGGTTCACCCGGCGAGCCGGCTCGATGCCGACCTTCTCGGTGATGTCCTTGGCGGCGGCGGGGCCGATGCCGTGGATATACTGAAGCGCGATTTCAACGCGCTTGTTGGTCGGGATGTTGACGCCAGCAATACGGGCCACGAAATTCTCCAGATACGCGTTAGTCAGACGCAACAAACGCTCCGGTTAACAAACCAGGAGCGTGGCGCCCTTCGCGGGAAGGCGCCCTTATACAGATGATTCACAGGGCGTCAACGCCTACGTCGAGGCAAGTACGCCGACGTCGCCGAGGCGGACGCTGAATAGCACGTCCTAACGCGCTGGTGGACGTCCGAAGTCGACCCCGACCGTCACCTGCTGCCCCTCGACCGGACGGCCGTTCTCGGTGGGAGGCTGGAAACGGAAGAGATTGGACACCGTCAGCCCGGCCGCGCCGAAGCCCAGACCCGGCGGGGCTTCGCTGACGACACGGCAAGCCTCCAGCCGCGTGTCGAGTCTGATGCGGCAAGACAGTTCGACCCTTCCATACCGGCTGCGAGCGTTGCGCGGATGGCTGGCGCGGACCTGGGCCATGGTCGGGCCCGTGATCAGACGCGGCCTGCTCGAACCGCCGCCGGGGCCCGCCCCCGATCCGACGCCGGATCCGCTGCCGCTCCCCTCCCCGCCCTGGCCGAAACCCGGTTCGGGCGAAGGCGCCGGAGCGACGCCGACGACGAGCGCCGGTTCCGGCGCGGGCCGAGGCGGCGCCGGCAGTTCGCGGGGCTGCTCCTGCTTCGGCGGCGGCGGGGTATGAATGCGAGAGGGGGCTGCGGGCGCGCCTCCACCTGTCTCGGGCGCCGGAGGCTGGTCCGACCGAGGCGGCGGCGGATCATAGAGGACGATCTCGAACGGTCGGGGTTCCACGCCGCTGGTCTCGGGGACTCGCCCCCTTACCTGGCCCAGCAGCAGGAACAGGCCGATCTCTGCGGCGGCGACGCCGACGAAGACGGCCGCCATCCCTAGACGGCGTCTTTTCCTGGCGGGTGGATCGGGAAAGGCGTCGGACATCGGTCGATCAACGTCCGACGTCCGGTTTGGTCACGCCAGGGCTTCGTCGATCGCCTTGGCCACGGCCTCGATGGAGCCCATGCCGTCGGCCTCGGTCAGCTTGCCCTGGGCTTCGTAGTAGGGAAGCAGCGGGGCGGTGTTGCGGTTGTAGGCGTCCAGACGCACCACGAAGGTCTCCGGATTGTCGTCGGGGCGCCCCTGGTCGGCATAGCGTTTGGCGATCCGCTCCAGCAGGGCGGCGTCGTCGACCTTCAGCCGCACGACGGCGTCGATCTGGGAACCGCGCTTGGCCAGCATGGCGTCCAGAGCCTCGGCCTGGGCGACCGTGCGGGGGAAGCCGTCGAAGATGGCGCCGCCGGCGGCCTCGGCCTCCGGCAGGCGGTCTTCGATCAGAGCGATGACGATCTCGTCGGTGACCAGGTCGCCGCGGGCCAGCACGTCCTTGACCTTGAGCCCCAGTTCCGAGCCCGAGGCGATCGCGGCCCGCAGCATGTCGCCGGTCGAAAGCTGGACCATGCCCCGCTCCTCGACCAGTCGCTTGGCCTGTGTCCCCTTGCCCGCCGCCGGCGGTCCGAACAGGATCAAGTTCACGCGTAGCCCTCCCCAGGCTTCTACAATCTAATCAGCGACGCGCCGGCGTGGGCGCGCCACGACCGCCGCGACCCCGCAGCTTGGCCTTCTTGATCAGGCCTTCATACTGGTGGGCCAGCAGTTGCGACTGAATCTGGGCGACAGTGTCCATCGTAACCGAGACCACGATCAAGATAGACGTTCCGCCGAAGTACAGGCTGTTGCCCATCTGGGCGACCATGAACTCCGGCAGCAGGCAGACGGCGGTGATATAGGCCGCGCCGATCACCGTCAGACGGGTCAGGACATAGTCCAGATATTCGGCCGTGCGCTTGCCCGGACGGATGCCCGGCAGGAAGCCGCCGTATTTCCGCAGATTCTCGGCCGTGTCTTCCGGGTTGAAGGTGATCGAGGTGTAGAAGAAGCAGAAGAAGATGATCAGGGCGGCGTACAGGGCCATGAACAGCGGTTGGCCATGGGTCAGCTGCGACGTCACCAGCGGCAGCCAGCTGAGATAGCCTGGCAGGTCTGCGTTGGCCGTCAGGCTGGCCACAGTTGTCGGCAGCATCAGCAGCGACGAGGCGAAGATCGGCGGGATGACGCCGGCGGTGTTGACCTTCAGCGGCAGGAACGAACGTTCCCCGCCGGCCATCCGATTGCCTTCCTGGCGCTTCGGATACTGGATCAGCAGACGACGCTGCGCCCGTTCCATGAAGACGATGAAGACCACGGTAGCCACGGCCAGAACGGCGATGAACAGCAGGGCGAAGGCCGACATCTGACCCTGTTGGGCCAGACCCAGCATCCGGGCGATGGTGGACGGCAAGACCGCCACGATGCCGGCGAAGATGATCAGCGAGATGCCGTTGCCTACGCCGCGCGCCGTCACCTGTTCGCCCAGCCACATCAGGAACATGGTGCCGCCGGTCAGGGTCACGACGGTCGAGACCAGGAAGAAGATCCCCGGATTGTCGACCAGACCAGGCTGGGCGTTCAGGCCCGCAGCAATGCCCAGCGACTGGGCCAGAGCCAGGAACACCGTCAGATAACGGGTGTACTGGTTCAGCTGCTTGCGGCCGCTCTCGCCGCCTTCCTTCTTCAGCTTCTCCCAGGGCGGGTACACCGTGCCCATCAGCTGCACGATGATCGACGCCGAGATATAGGGCGCGACGTTCAGGGCGAAGATGGCCATACGCTCGACCGCGCCGCCCGAGAACATGTTGAACATGTCCAGGATGCCGCGCTGCCCCGAAGGGTCCTGGAAGAACTGCAGGAAGGCCTGCGAATTGATGCCCGGGATCGGCACATAGGTGCCGATGCGATAAACCAGCAAGGCGCCCAGCGTGAACAGCAGGCGCTTGTGCAGCTCGGTCGCTTTCGCGAACGAGCCCATGTTCATATTGGCGGCGAGTTGTTCTGCGGCCGAAGCCATTATGCGTCCCCACGACTGACTGAGTCGTCAGATAGGCGGAAAGCGGCCCTCATGCGAGGGCCGCTTCCGTTGTTTCGTCGTCGCAGGTGTAATCAGGCCACGGCCGATACAGCGCCGCGACGACGCGGTGTTCAGGCCTTGTCGGCCGTACGCTTGGTGCGGGCCGAGATCTTGTTCTCGTCGCCGCGCGGCGCCTTCGGAGCCGGGACCTTGCCCTTGGCGGCGTTGCGCTTTTCGACGCGCGCGGCGGCCTTGGCTTCGGCGGCGATACGTTCTTGGACGACCGAGCCGCCGGCGGCTTCGATGGCCTTGATGGCGCCCGAGGTGGCCGACCAGACGACCAGGTTCAGGGCCTGCTTCAGTTCACCGGTGCCCAGCAGACGCACGCCGTCCTTGACGCGACGGATCACGCCGGCGGCGACCAGGGCGTCGCCCTTGATTTCCGACTTGGCGTCCAGCTTGCCGGCGTCGATGGCGTCCTGCAGGCGCCACAGGTTCACTTCGGCCAGCTTCAGGGCGTTCGGATTGTTGAAGCCGCGCTTGGGCATACGCATGTACAGCGGCATCTGGCCGCCTTCGAAGCCCAGCAGGCTGACGCCGGTACGCGACTTCTGACCCTTGACGCCGCGGCCCGAGGTCTTGCCCTTGCCCGAACCGGGGCCACGGCCGACACGCATGCGCTTCTTGTGTGCGCCTTCGTTGTCGCGGATTTCGTTCAGTTTCATATGCCTGATCCTTTCGGGTGCTAGCGCCCGGACATTCGTCCGAACTCGGCGTTCAAAGTTTATCGTCTCCCTCCCCCTCGGGGGAGGGTGGTCGGCGGAGCCGACCGGGTGGGAAGGGCTCGGCGAGCCCGTCCCGGATATCTCAAGGTCGGGCGCTATAGCGGCTCCCCGAACAGCAGTAAAGGCGACTCTTGCCGAGCCGCCCCCACCTGGTCGCTTGCGCGACCTGCCCTCCCCCGAGGGGGAGGGAGAGTCTTTGTCTTACTTTTCGACGATCTCGGTCAGGTGGGCGACCTTGGCGATCATCCCACGAACCGAGGGGGTGTCTTCCAGGGTCGACTCGCGACCCAGGCGGTTCAGACCCAGGCCCACCAGGGTGGCGCGCTGGTCGTTCTTGCGGCGGATCGGCGAACCGGTCTGCTTGACGGTGACGGTCTTTTGCTCGGCCATGACTTAGGACTCCACAGCTTCGGGCGCCGAGGCGCCGTCGTTGCGACGGCCCATCAGATCCGCGACCTTCTTGCCGCGCTTGGACGCGACTTGACGGGGCGAGGACTGGACCTTCAGCGCTTCGAACGTCGCGCGGATCATGTTGTAGGGGTTCGACGAACCGGTCGACTTGCCCACGACGTCCTGGACGCCGAGGGTTTCGAGCACGGCGCGCATCGGACCGCCCGCGATGACGCCGGTCCCGGGAGGGGCGGCGCGCATCATGATCTTGCCGGCGCCCCAACGGCCGTTGCCGTCGTGGTGCAGGGTGCGGTTCTCGCGCAGCGGAACGCGGATCATGGTCTTCTTGGCTTCTTCGGTCGCCTTGCGGATGGCTTCCGGCACTTCGCGCGCCTTGCCGTGACCAAAGCCGACCCGGCCCTTGCCGTCGCCGACGACCATCAGGGCCGCGAACGAGAACCGGCGGCCACCCTTGACGGTGGCGGCGACGCGGTTGATGTGCACCAGCTTTTCGACGATGTCCGAATCCGGACCGTCGACAGCGGGAGCGTTGCGATTGTCACGACGGTTGCGATCGTTGCCGCCGCCGCCGCGCTGGGGTTGATGCGCCATGCTTCGCGTCCCTTAGAAGTTCAGGCCGGCTTCGCGCGCGGCTTCCGCCAGCGCCTTGACCCGGCCGTGATAGATGTACTCGCCACGGTCGAAGACGACGTCCTTGACGCCCTTCTCGATGGCGCGTTCGGCGATCAGCTTGCCGATCGCGGCGGCTGCGGCCGTGTCCGAACCCTTGGAGCCCTTGCCGCCTTCCAGCGACGAGGCCGAAGCGACGGTCACGCCCTGGGCGTCGTCGATGATCTGGGCCGAGATGTTCTTGTCCGAACGGTACACCGACAGACGCAGACGACCGTTGGCGACGGCCTTCAGGCGGCGACGGGTGCGCTCCGAGCGGCGCTTGGCTTGTTGTCGAAGAGAAAGAGCCATGACTTACTTCTTCTTGCCTTCCTTGCGACGGACCTTTTCGCCCGCGTAACGGACGCCCTTGCCCTTGTAGGGCTCCGGCGGACGCAGCTTGCGGATGACCGCGGCGATCTGACCGACAGCCTGCTTGTCCGCGCCCAGAACCTTGATTTCGGTCTGTTTCGGAACAGCAAAGCTGACGCCGGCCGGCGGAGCGATGTCGACTTCATGCGAGAAGCCGAGCTGCAGCGAAAGGGCGTCGCCCTTCATCGCGGCGCGGTAACCCACGCCGACCAGCTCCAGCGACTTCTCGAAGCCGGTGGTGACGCCGACGACCATGTTGTCGACCAGGGTGCGAGACAGGCCCCACATCGCGCGACCGCGTTGCGTGTCGGCCCGCAGACCCAGCGACAGTTCGTCGCCTTCGCGCGTGACTTCGATCTCGTCGGCGACGGTCCAGGAGCGTTCGCCCTTGGGACCCTTCACGACGACGTTCTGGCCGTCGAGCGTGACAGTCACGCCCTTCGGCACGGCGATGGTTTTCTTGCCAATACGGGACATATCAGTAGACCCTGCAGAGGACTTCGCCGCCGACATTGGCGTCGCGAGCGGAGGCGTCCGACATGACGCCCTTCGAAGTCGAAAGGATCGAGATGCCGAGGCCGTTCTTGACCGGCTTCAGATCGCCGATCGCCGAATAGACCCGGCGGCCCGGCTTGGACACGCGCGAAATCTCGGCGATGACGGGCTGACCGTCGAAATACTTCAGCTCGATCTCGAACTGCGGAAACTCACCCGGGTTCTGAACCAGGTTGTAGCCGCGGATGTAGCCTTCGTCCTGCAGCACGTCGAGGACGCGCTGGCGCAGACGGGAGGCCGGGGTCAGCACCTTGGAACGCTTGCGGGTCGCCGCGTTCTTGATGCGAGCGATCATGTCGCTCAGGGGATCGTTGATCATCATGTCTGTTCGCTCCCCTTACCAGCTCGACTTGGTCAGGCCAGGGATCTGGCCCTGGTTGCCGAGTTCACGCAGCGCAATCCGGCTCATCTTGAGCTTGCGATAGAACGCCCGCGGACGACCGGTCACTTCGCAACGGTTGCGAATACGGGTCGGCGCGGAGTTGCGCGGCAGTTCAGCCAGCTTCAGGCGCGCGTCGAAGCGCTCCTCAAGCGGCAGGTTTTCGTCGTTGGCGGTCGCCTTCAGGGCAGCCCGCTTCGCGGCATACTTCGCAACCAGGGCCTTGACGGCTTCGTTGCGGTTTACGGCGCTTTTCTTAGCCATTGTTCTCTTCCCTTCCCGCTCAGTTCTTCACGAACGGGAACTTGAACTCGGTGAGGAGAGCCTTGGCTTCCTCATCGGTCTTGGCCGTGGTGCAGACGACAATGTCCATGCCCCACATCTGGTCGATCTGGTCGTAGTTGATCTCGGGGAACACGATGTGTTCCTTCAGACCGGTGGCGTAGTTGCCGCGACCGTCGAACGAGGTGCCCTTCAGACCACGGAAATCCTTCACGCGCGGCAGCGCGATCGTGATGAACCGGTCCAGGAACTCGTACATCTGGTCGCCGCGCAGGGTGACCTTGCCGCCGATGACCATGCCTTCGCGCAGCTTGAAGCCGGCGATGGAGTTACGGGCCTTGGTGGCGACGGCCTTCTGACCGGCGATGGCCGTCAGATCCTTGAGGGCGGCGTTCGCCTTCTTGGAGTCCGCGACGGCTTCGCCGATGCCCATGTTCAGGACGATCTTGTCCAGCTTGGGCACCTGCATTTCGTTCGTATAGCCGAACTTGGTCTTCATTTCCGCACGGATGCGGGCCTGATATTCGGCCTTGAGGCGCGGGGTGTATTTCTCGGTAGCCATCAGATGACGTCTCCCGTCGTCTTGGCGATGCGGACCTTGGTGTCCCCATCGATCTTGAAGCCGACGCGGGTCGCCTTGCCGTTGGCGTCGGCGATCGCGACGTTCGACAGGTGAAGCGAGGCTTCCTTGTTCTTGATACCGCCCTGCGGGTCAGCCTGGGTCGGGCGCGTGTGGCGCTGAACCATGTTGACGCCTTCGACGAGGACGCGGTTTTCGGTGGGCAGGACCTTCAGCACGTTGCCCGTGCGGCCCTTGTCCTTGCCGGTGAGGACGACGACGCGGTCGCCCTTCTTGATCTTGGCGGCCATGTTACAGGACCTCCGGAGCCAGCGAGATGATCTTCATGTGGTTCTTGGCGCGCAGTTCGCGGGGAACCGGGCCGAAGATCCGCGTGCCGACAGGCTCGTTCTGCTTGTTGACGATGACGGCGGCCGACTTGTCAAAACGGATGACCGAGCCGTCCTTGCGTTGGATGTCCTTGGCGGTGCGCACGACGATGGCGCGAACGACGTCGCCCTTCTTCACGCGGCCACGCGGGATGGCTTCCTTCACGGAGGCGACGATTGTGTCGCCGATCGAGGCGTAGCGGCGCTTGGAGCCGCCCAACACCTTGATGCACATGACCCGGCGGGCGCCCGAATTATCGGCCACTTCCAGGTTAGTTTGCATCTGGATCATAAGATCAGATCCTTCTGATTACGAGGCGGAGGCGTTGGAAAGGACTTCCCAGCGCTTCAACTTGGACTTCGGGGCGCACTCGACGATGCGAGCGATGTCGCCGACTTTGAGCGCGTTGGCTTCGTCGTGCGCGTGATACTTCTTCGAAAGACGAACGATCTTCTTCAGAACAGGGTGCAGCAGCGTGCGCTCCACCTTCACGACGACGGTCTTCTCGCCCTTGTCGGACACGACCACGCCTTCAAGAATTCGCTTGGGCATATTCGTTTCCTTACGAGGCCGCACGCTTCTCGCGCAGAAGCGTCGAGATGCGGGCGATGTCTTTGCGCACTTCACCCACGCGGTGGGTTTTTTCCATTTGGCCGGTGGCCGCCTGGAAGCGCAGGTTGAACTGTTCCTTCTTGAGCTTCAGCAGCTCGTCGGACAGTTGGTCGGTCGTTTGCGACCGCAGATCGGCGATCTTGGTCATTAGGCGGCTTCCTCAACGTGAGCCACGCCGGCGTCGATACGGGTCACGACCTTGGTGCGGACCGGCAGCTTGGCGGCGCCGAGACGGAGCGCTTCGCGGGCGACATCGTCCGGAACGCCGTCGATTTCAAACAGGATGCGGCCCGGGTGGCAGCGCGCGGCCCAGTGGTCCACGGCGCCCTTGCCCTTACCCATCCGGACTTCGGCCGGCTTGCCCGTGACGGGCAGGTCGGGGAAGACGCGGATCCAGACGCGGCCCTGACGCTTCATCTGGCGAGTGATCGCGCGGCGAGCCGCCTCGATCTGACGCGCGGTGATGCGTTCCGGCTCCAGCGTCTTCAGGCCGTACGAGCCGAAGTTCAGCGAGAAGCCGCCCTTGGCCGAGCCGTGGATGCGGCCCTTGAAGGCCTTGCGGTACTTGGTCTTCTTCGGTTGCAACATGACTTAGTTCTCACGTCCCCGGTCGCGACGCGGACCGCGGTCGCCACGGGGGCCGCCGCGTTCGCGGCCTTCGTTCGAGGACGGACCCGACGCTTCCTGGGCCCAACGCTTGTCCTGGGCCATCGGGTCGTGCTCGAGCACTTCACCCTTAAACACCCAGACCTTCACGCCGATGATGCCGTAGGTCGTCTTGGCTTCGTAGAAGCCGTAGTCGATGTCGGCCCGCAGGGTGTGAAGCGGCACGCGACCTTCGCGATACCATTCCATCCGCGCGATTTCCGCACCGCCCAGACGACCCGAGACGTTCATCCGGATGCCCTTGGCGCCCAGACGCATGGCCGACTGCATCGAGCGCTTCATGGCGCGGCGGAAGGCCACGCGACGCTCGAGCTGCTGGGCGATGTTCTCGGCGATCAGCTGCGCATCGGTTTCCGGCTTGCGGACTTCGATGATGTTCAGGTGAACTTCACCTTCAGTCCGGGCCGAGATGTCCTTGCGGAGCTTCTCGATGTCGGCGCCCTTCTTACCGATCACGACGCCCGGACGGGCGGCGTAGATGGTGATGCGGCACTTCTTGTGCGGGCGCTCGATGATGATGCGCGACACGCCGGCGGCGGCCAGGCGTTCCCGCAGCCACTCGCGCAGCTTCAGGTCCTGGTGCAGCAGGCGGGAATAGTCGGCGCCTGCGGCGAACCAACGGCTGTCCCACGTACGGTTCACGCCGAGGCGCAGACCGATCGGATTGATTTTCTGACCCATCAGGCGGCCTCGCCGGCTTCACGGACCACGATGGTGATCTCGCTGAACGGTTTCAGGATGCGCGACGAGCGGCCACGAGCACGGCTCGCGAAACGCTTCATCACCAGGTTCTTGCCCACGAAGGCCTCGGCGACGACCAGGTTGTCGATGTCGAGGTTGTGGTTGTTCTCAGCGTTCGAGATCGCCGAATACAGGACCTTGCGGACGTCGGTTGCGATGCGCTTGCGGCTGAATTCCAGCTCGTTCAGCGCCTTCTGAACCGGCATGCCGCGGATCGATGCGGCGACCAGGTTCAGCTTTTGCGGGCTGATGCGCACGTTGACCAGCTTGGCGCGGGCCTCGGTCGGGGCGACCCGACGAATGTTCTTGGTCTGGGCCATCAGTTACTTCCTTTTGGCCTTCTTGTCCGCCGCGTGACCGGGGAAGTTCCGGGTCGGGGCGAACTCGCCGAACTTCATGCCGACCATCTCTTCCGAGACCGACACGGGAACGTGCTTCTGACCGTTATGGACGCCGAACGTCAGACCGACGAACTGCGGCAGGATGGTGGAGCGGCGCGACCAGGTCTTGATCACGTCCTTGCGGCCCGACGTTTGAACGGCGTCGGCCTTCTTGAGCAGATACCCGTCGACAAACGGGCCTTTCCAGGAGGAGCGGGCCATTCTTAGCGAGCCTTCTTAACGTGGCGGGTACGGATGATGTACTTGTCCGTAGCCTTGTTCTTGCGGGTACGGGTGCCCTTGGTGTCCTTACCCCACGGTGTAACCGGGGTGCGACCACCAGAGGTCCGGCCTTCACCACCACCGTGCGGGTGGTCGATCGGGTTCATGGCGACGCCGCGAACGTGCGGGCGGAAGCCCATGTGACGCTTGCGACCGGCCTTGCCGAGGTTCTGGTTCATGTGGTCGGGGTTCGAAACCGCGCCCACAGTGGCGATGCAGCCGTCCAGGACCATGCGAAGTTCGCCCGAGCCGAGACGGATCTGGGCGTAGCCCTGATCGCGGCCGACCAGCTGGGCGTAGGCGCCGGCCGAACGGGCCAGCTGAGCGCCCTTGCCCGGCTTCATTTCGATGTTGTGGATGATCGTACCCACCGGCATCGAGCGAAGCGGCATGGCGTTGCCCGGCTTCACGTCGGTCTTTTCGCCCGCGATCACCGTGTCGCCGGCCTTAAGGCGTTGCGGCGCGATGATATAGGTCTTCTCGCCGTCCTCGTAGGTCACGAGCGCGATGAAGGCCGTGCGGTTCGGGTCGTATTCCAGACGCTCGACCGTGCCGACCATGTCCCACTTGCGACGCTTGAAGTCGATCTTGCGGTACAGGGTCTTGGCGCCGCCGCCGCGGAAGCGGACCGCGATGCGACCGCCCTGCCCGCGTCCGCCCGACTTGGTCAGGCCTTCGGTCAGCGACTTTTCCGGACGGCCCTTGTGGAGCTCCGAACGGTCGACCAGCACGAGGGCGCGGCGGCCCGGCGAGGTCGGATTGTAATGTTTCAAGGCCATCTGATCAGAGCCCCGTGGTCACGTCGATCGACTGGCCGTCGGCCAGGGTCACGATTGCTTTTTTGATGTCGACCCGGCGACCCAGGATACCCCGGAAACGCTTGGTCTTGCCCTTTTGAACCAGGGTGTTGACCTTCAGGACGTTGACTTTGAACAGGCTTTCGACCGCCGCGGCGATCTCGTCCTTGGTCGCCGTGTCGGCGACGCGGAAGACGACCTTGTTCTGCTCGGACAGGATCGTGGCCTTCTCGGTGATCACCGGAGCCAGGATGGTGTCGTAGTGCTTGGCGGTAGGTTGAGCGGCCATTACGCGGCTTCCTTATCGCTGAAGCGGGCTTCGATCGCCTCGATGGCGGCCTTGGTCAGCACCAGCTTTTCAGCCCGCAGGATGTCATAGACGTTCAGGCCGGCGTTCGGCAGCACGTCGATGTGCGGGATGTTGCGTGCAGCCAGGCCGAAGTTCGTGTCGACTTCCGGACCCGCGATGATGAGAGCCTTGGTCCAGCCCAGCTTGCCGAGCGTCTCGCGCAGCGAGGCGGTCTTGGCTTCCTTGACCGAGACGGTGTCGACGACGATCAGGTCGCCGGACTTCACCTTCGAGGACAGGGCGTGACGCAGGGCCAGCGCGCGGATCTTCTTCGGCAGCGAGAAGCCGTGGTCGCGAACGACCGGACCGAAGGCGCGCGAACCGCCGACGAACTGCGGTGCACGGCGCGAACCGTGACGAGCGCCGCCGGTGCCCTTTTGCTTGTACATCTTCTTGCCCGTACGAGAGTTCTCGTTGCGGGTTTGAACCTTGTGCGTACCGGCGCGGCGCTTGGCCAGTTGCCAGTTGACGGTGCGGGCCAGGATGTCGCCGCGGATGTCAGCGATGCCGAAGACGGCGTCCGACAGATCCACGTCGCCGGCGGCCTTGCCGTCGAGTTGGATGACAGAGAGTTTCATTACGCTTCACCGCCTTCGGTCGCTTCGACAGGAGCTTCTTCAGCCGGGGACGAGGCGGGTTGAGCAGCAGACTTGCTCGACTTGACGGCGCCCGGGAACGGGGCCTCGGCCGGGCGAGCCTTCTTGATGGCGTCGCGAACCTTGACGTAGCTGCCGTCGTGACCCGGGACAGCGCCCTTGATCAGGATCAGGCCACGCTCGGCGTCCACGCGGACGACGGTCAGGTTCTGCTGGGTGACGACTTCCTGGCCATAGTGGCCGGCCATCTTCTTGCCGGGGAAGGTGCGACCCGGGTCCTGACGGTTACCCGTCGAACCGTGCGAACGGTGCGAGACCGAGACGCCGTGGGTGGCGCGAAGGCCGCCGAAGTTCCAGCGCTTCATGGCGCCGGCGAAACCCTTACCGATGGTCTCGCCCTGGATGTCGACCTTCTGGCCCACCAGGAAGTGTTCGGCCGACAGTTCGGCGCCCACGTCCAGCAGACCTTCCGCATCGACGCGGAACTCGGTCACATAGGCCTTCGGTTCGACTTCCGCCTTGGCGAAGGTCTCGCGTTGAGCCTTGTTGGTGTTCTTGGCCTTCTTCGTGCCAGCGCCCAGCTGGAGAGCGACGTAGCCGTCACGCTCCTGGGTACGTTGGCCGACGACTTGGCAGCCGTCGAGCTGCAGCACAGTGACCGGTACGTGCGCGCCGTCATCGGCGAACACGCGGGTCATGCCCAGCTTCTTGGCGATCACGCCCGTGCGCATCGGATCCCGCCTCTTTCTACTTTAAATCTTGATCTCGACGTCCACGCCGGCGGACAGGTCGAGCTTCATGAGCGCGTCCACGGTCTGCGGGGTGGGGTCGACGATGTCGAGCACGCGCTTGTGCGTGCGGATTTCAAACTGCTCACGCGACTTCTTATCGACGTGCGGCGAGCGGTTCACGGTGAACTTCTCGATCAGGGTCGGCAGCGGAATCGGACCGCGAACGGTCGCGCCGGTGCGCTTGGCTGTATTGACGATCTCGCGCGTCGAGAAATCGAGGACGCGGTGATCAAAGGCCTTGAGCCTGATGCGGATGCTTTGATCCATATCGGTGCTAACTTCCAATGCGGTCGGAGGACCGCGTCCCTGTGAACCATTTCAAAGACCGAAGGCCTTCGGGCACGAGGCCCTCAGGAAACGCAAATCCGCAAAAACGATCGGCCCACGCAGTCGCCTGCGAAGGCCGTTAAACTCCTGGGTCACTGCAAAGAACAGGGTCTCAGGTCGTTCCTGCGAACCGCGTCTGCAGATTGCTCTGCACAGCCGGTCCAACAAGAGTGGAGGCTTATGACGATTGATTCCGATTTCGTCAAGCGGCGAAACCACGGCGGAGACAGGATTTCGCAAGGCCGTTTCCGGACGCGCGACGGGCGCCGGGAGGGGGCGATGAAAACGCCCGCCGCCCCCTCACCACCCTGCCCCTTGTCGAGCGCGGTAGGCCGCCGACACCATATTCGTAAGCGCCGCCTCGGTCTCGGCCCAGCCGCGGGTCTTCAGGCCGCAGTCCGGGTTCACCCACAGACGGTCGGCCGGAAGTTTGCTCGCCGCCGCCGTCAGCAAAGCCGACATCTCCTCGACCGAGGGCACGCGTGGCGAATGGATGTCATAGACGCCCGGCCCGATCTCTGCCGGATAGCGATAGTCGGAGAAGGCGTCGAGCAGTTCCATTTTCGACCGCGAGGTCTCGATAGAGATCACGTCGGCGTCCATCGCGCCGATGGACTGGATGATGTCGTTGAACTCCGAATAGCACATGTGGGTGTGGATCTGGGTCTCGTCGCGAACGCCCGAAGCCGTGATGCGGAAACACTCCACCGCCCAGTCCAGATAGGTCGCCCAGTCGGCCCGCCGCAGCGGCAGGCCCTCGCGCAGCGCCGCCTCGTCGATCTGGATCACGGCGGCGCCGGCGGCCTCAAGGTCCGTCACCTCGTCGCGGATGGCGAAGGCGATCTGGCGGCAAGTGGCCTCCCGCGGCTGGTCGTCACGTACGAACGACCAGTTCAGGATGGTGACAGGGCCGGTGAGCATTCCCTTCATCGGTCGGTCGGTCAGGGACTGGGCATAGCGCCACCACTCGACCGTCATCGGCCTGGGTCGCGACACGTCGCCGAAGATGATCGGCGGCCGCACGCAGCGTGAGCCGTAGGACTGGACCCAGGCCGCCTTGGTGAAGGCGAAACCCGACAGCTGTTCACCGAAATACTGGACCATGTCGTTGCGCTCGAACTCGCCGTGGACCAGCACGTCGAGGCCCAGGTCTTCCTGCCATTTGACGGTGCGGGCGGTCTCCTGGCGCAGGAAGGCGGCGTAGGCGGCGTCGTCGATGACGCCCTTGCCGTGGTCGGAGCGGGCCTTTCGAACCTCGGCCGTCTGCGGGAAGGAGCCGATGGTGGTGGTCGGATAGGCCGGCAGGTTCAGCCGGCGGCGCTGAACTGCGCGGCGGATTTCGAAACTGGACTTGCGGCTCGCGATCGTCGCATCGGCATCGGCGGCGCGGACCTGAACCTTCGGATCATTGATGCGCGGCGAGGTGCGGCGCGAGGCGACCGAGGCGGTGGAGGCGTCCAGTTCGGCCTTCACGACGTCGCGACCTTCATTGAGAGCCCGGGCCAGGGTCGCCAACTCGGCGACCTTCTGCACGGCGAAGGCCAGCCAATCCTTGATCTCGGGCTCCAGCGCCGTCTCCCGCTCCAGATCAATCGGCGTGTGCAGCAGGGAACAGGACGGCGCCAGCACCACCTTGCGCCCCGACGCTACGAAAGGCTCCACTCGGTCCAGCACTGCGTTCAGATCGGCTTTCCAGACATTTCGGCCATCGATGACGCCCAAGGACAGCACCTGATCCGACCGCGCACCCGACGCGACCTCGGCCAGTTGTTCCGGGGCGCGGATCAGGTCGATGTGCAGCCCGTGAACCGGCAGCTTCAGCGCGACGCCCAGATTGTCGCCCAGCGCCCCGAAATAGGTCGTCAGCATCAGCCTGATCGGCGGCGTGACGTCGGTCAGCACCCGATAGGCGTGGTCATAGGCGGCCTTGGCCTCGTCGTTCAGGTCCGTGACCAGACACGGCTCGTCCATTTGCACCCAGGTCGCCCCCGCGCGGGCCAAAGACCGCAGCACCTCGGCATAGACCGGCAGGAGACGGGGCAGCAGGCTCAGAACATCGAAATCGGATCCGCGCGTCTTGCCCGACAGCAGATAGCTGATCGGCCCAAGCAGGACCGGCCGCGTGTCGATCCCCTGCCCCCTCGCCTCCAGATATTCGTCCAGAACCTTGGTCGAGCCCAGGCGGAAGACCTGATCCGCCGTAAACTCGGGCGCGAGGTAATGATAATTGGTGTCGAACCACTTGGTCATCTCCATCGCTGGGACGCCCTCGCCTCCACCTTGGGCATGGCCATGGGCGCAGACCTGGCCCTCGCCCCGGTCGCCTCGCGCCATGGCGAAATAGGTGGCCAGATCGACCCGGTCCCCGCTCCAGCCGTAGGCGGGCGGCACGGCGCCGACCATGGCCGTCAGATCCAGCACCTGATCATACAGAGAGAAGTCGTTCGACGGCACGATGTCGGCCCCCAGCTCACGCTGGCGCGCCCAGGTCCGAGCGCGCAGTTCGGCGGAGGTGGACAGAAGGGCCTCGGCGTCGCTCTTGCAGGCCCAATAGGCTTCGAGCGCGGTCTTCAGCTCTCTCCTGGGGCCGATGCGGGGAAAGCCGAGGGTGGCGACCTGGACGGGGCGGCGGGTCATGTCTTGAAACCTGTGTTGTGGCCAGGTTTCGGACAGGATCGCGCGGACGCCGACGCGGACTTTCGAGGTCCGGCGGCGCGCATGCGGCCTGACCGGACACCCCGCCGGAGGACGTTATCTGTCGGGGCAGGTCTCCTGGCTCACGGGTCGACGCCTCGGATCCGGCCTTCCCGGCGCGAACGCCAGTGACACGAGATGGACCCTCGACTCGCCGCTTACAGTTGCGGGGGCAGCGCCGGTTTCACACCGGCTTCCCTCTTAGCTCCAAACGGCCCGAAGGCCGCGTGGAGACCACGACGGTCACAGATGACAGCACCCGCGCACCGCCGTCAATACATATAAAGATATGCTTATATGATTATGGGTTTTGACCGCCATTAACCTCTTGCCGCGAGAAACGCCCGCTGCTGACACATTGAAAACACAAGGCGTGACCTGCAAGCCACACGACAGTTTCAAGACATTTATGTAACGGTGATTTATTGCTCAGCTTCGTCCTCAGGCTGATAGCGATCCGCTTCCCCGGACCCCCATCCGGGTTGAGACTGCTAAGGAAAAAACAAAATGAAGACGATCCTCCTCGCTTCGGCCGCCGCCGCCCTGTTCGCCGCTCCGGCCTTCGCCCAAGACGCCGTCGGCTCGGTCGGCGTGACCTACAGCAACCCCTCGTTCGACACTGGCGCCGCCGACGTCGACGCTGACGTCTGGACTTTCGACGGCACGGTCGCCCTGCCGGTCAAGGACTGGACCGTGACCCTGAACGGCGCGGTCGACCAGACCGAGTTCCAAGGTGAAGACGACACCACCGGCGCCGCCGCCGCCCACCTGACCAAGATGTGGACCTCCGACGTTCGCGCCGGCGCCTTCGTCGCCGCCAACGGCATCGGCACCGGCGAAGATCCGATCTGGACCGTCGGCGCCGAAGCCCAGAAGTACCTGTCCAAGGCGACCCTGACCGGTCAGGTCGCTTACACGACGGCCGACGACATCGACGCCGACATCTGGACCGTCGGCGGCGACGCCGCCTTCTACGTCATGCCGAACCTGCGCCTGAACGCCGGCGTCAGCTACAACAACGTCGACGCCACTGGCGGCGACCTGGACGCCTGGACCTACGGCGTCGGCGCCGAGTACGAAATCGAGAACACCCCGTTCTCGGTCGGCGCCGCCTACACCCGCGCCGACATCGACACGGTCGATGTGGACACCTGGTCGCTGGGCCTTCGCTACAGCTTCGGCGGCGGTCTGCAAGCGCGTGACCGCGCCGGCGCCGGTCTGGGCGTCTCGTCCATCGTCAGCGCCCTGGGCGGCCTGTAAGCACAGGCCTC
>Ga0209643_1000749_pt1 | contig 43159 bp, 37 predicted proteins | sample AutmiccBRH37_all_FD_187383 | JGI IMG/M metagenome (GOLD analysis project Ga0209643, IMG submission 187383) | Deep subsurface microbial communities from Mt. Terri, Switzerland - Autotrophic microbial communities BRH/37_all (SPAdes) (version 2) | ecosystem: Environmental > Aquatic > Deep...
TGACGGACACGGCCCAGGACGGCAAGTTCAAGGTGCCGAGCCTGCGCAACGTGGCGGTGACCGGCCCTTACATGCACAACGGCGTGTTCAAGGATTTGCGGACGACGGTGCTGTTCTACAACAGGTACAACACCAAGGATCCCGACCGCCTGATCAACCCGGAAACGGGCAAGCCGTTTGGCGCCCCCGAAGTGCCGGCGACCCTGTCGGTGAAGGAACTGACCCACGGCCCGGCGCTCGACGACAAACGCATCGACGCCCTGGTGGCGTTTCTGAAGACCCTGACCGACCGGCGCTACGAGCCCCTGTTGGCCGAGAAAAAGCCTTAGGACGTCTTGGACTGAATGTAGTTGGGCAGGCCCATCTTCTCGATCAGGCCGAGCTGCTTTTCGCACCAGTAGAGGTGATCTTCCTCGGTATCCTCAAGCAGGCCCGTCAGCATCTGGCGGCTGACGTAGTCGCCTTCCTTCTCACACAGGGCGATGACTTTGACCAGTTCCTTCTGCACGAACACCTCGTAGGCCAGGTCGTTCTTGATCATCGACGGCACGTCCTTGCCGATCTTCAGCTTGGCGCGGGCCGCCACGTCGGGCGTGCCTTCCAGGAATAGGATCCGCTCGATGATCTTGGCGGCGTGGTCCAGCTCTTCTTCCTGTTCGTGCTTCATGCGCTCGTAAAGTTCTTCCAGGCCCCAATCCTGGTACATGCGCGAATGGATGAAGTACTGGTCGGCGGCGGACATTTCGTGGGTCAGCAGGCCGTTGAGGGCGGTGATGACCGTTTTCTTGCCTTTCATGACGCGGCACTCCTTACGTTTGCGACTGGATGTAGTTGGGCAGGCCCATGTCCTTGATCAGGCTGACCTGGGTTTCCAGCCAATCCAGATACTCTTCCTCGTCCTCGAGAATCCCGTCGAGCAGTTCGCGCGAGACGAAGTCGCCCTTTTTCTCGCACAGCGCGATGGCGTCGCGCAGGTCGGCGATCGACTGCTCCTCGAGCGCGAGATCGCATTTCACGATTTCCTCGGTATTCTCGCCGATGCGCAGCTTGCCCAGGTCCTGCAGGTTGGGCAGGCCGTCGAGGAACAGGACGCGGGCGATCAGCTTGTCCGCCTGCTTCATGTCCTTGATGGATTTTTTGTATTCGTGTTCGCCGATGTCATCCATGCCCCAGTCGTTGAAGATACGGGAATGGAGAAAATATTGGTTGATGGCGGTCAGTTCGTTCTTGAGGATCAGATTGAGGCGCTTGAGCACCTCCGCATCGCCCTTCATCTGCCGTCTCCTTTTGTGTGAACAATTACCGTTCCTATGTTGGCCCTACATTTACACAGTTCCAAAATGACCGCAAGTATGTTGATTCTGCTATATAATTTTGAAAGAAATTCGCAACTCAAATTGCGAAAAAAGCTTCTTGTGGCTGTGCTGTTCTGCGCTGTGCTGGCCCTGGCGCCGGCCCCTGCCGATGCCCAGGGCGGGTCGTGCCGCGCCTGTGACACGAATCCCGACCGCTGCATCGATGCCTGCACGGTGCTGATCGACGGTGGCCTGCGGGATGCCCGCACCCTGTCCAAGGCCTTCAAGAACCGGGGTGACGCCCATGCCCGCAAGGGGGCTCTCAATGACGCGGCGGCTGATTACGGCCAGGCCATTGCCCTTTCCCCCGGCGACACGTCCGCCATCAACAACCGGGGCATCCTGCGGAACCGGCAGGGGCGGTTCGACGATGCCATTCAGGATTTCAGTCAGGCCATCGCCCTCGCGCCCGGCCGCGCCGCCTTTTTCATCAACCGCGCGCTCGCCCATCACGGCAAGAAGGACGCCGCGGCGGCCCTGGCCGACCTGGACCGGGCCATCGCGCTCGACCCCGACGACCCCCGCGCTCTCAACAACCGGGCCGGCGCCCTGATGATGCTCGGCCGTCATGACGCGGCGATCCGGGACCTGGACCGTGCCGTCGCGCTCGATCCGAAATACGCGACCGCCTACAACAACCGGGGCATCGCCCTTGCGGGCAAGGGCGACTTCGCCGCCGCCATCCGGGATTACGACCGCGCCCTCGCACTCCGCCCCGACTACGCCAGGGCGCGCGAAAACAGAATGAAGGCGGAACGCCGGCAGCGCCAGACGCCGGCGGAAACCCTGGACTTGCCGCCGGCGGAACCGGCGGTGGAGTCCGCCCCCGTCGACTTGACCGATGTCCCCGAACCCGCCGCGGCGTCGGAACCGGAGCCCGGCCTGGCGCGGGCATCGCCGCCGCCCGCCGATGTTCCCGTGACGGCGGCGGCGCCCCCCGCGCCCGCGCCGCGGGCCCTTCCCCGCGCAGCGGTCGAAACCGCCCCCGCACCGCCTCCGGTGCCGTCCGGCCCGTCGATGCTGGAACGGTTCCTGGCCTTGGAAAAGACCCTGCGCGCCGCCGACCCCGCGACCATCGTCCGCTATCAACTGCGCCTGCGCGAAACGGGCCACTATGCCGGGGCCGCCGACGGCAGGCTCAGCCGGGCGCTCATGGAAAGCATCGCCGCCTGCATGCAGGCGGGCTGCCGCCTGCCCTGAATTGAAGGAAGGTTACAGGTACGGCCCGGGCACGATGGGGCTGCCGTCGCGGAAGCGCTCCGCGCGAAAACGCGTGACGTCGTGGCCCGGATCCCGCCCGATCACCATGTCGGCCATGACGCGGCCGATGGCCGGGCCGATGCCGAAACCGTGGCCGGACAATCCCGTGCAGATGAACATGCCGGGCAATACCGGGTCTTCGCCCAGGGTCGGCACCACGTCGGGGGTGACGTCGATCATTCCGGCCCAGGCCTCGGCCAGCTTGACGCCGGCCAGGGCCGGATACCGCTTCGCCATGCGCTGCTCCAGCCGCCGCACCTCGGCCGGCGTCGGTTCCGGGTTCAAAACTCGGGTTTTCTCGAACGGGCTGACCTCGTCGCCGGACCACCGGGCCGGCATGCCCCAGGCCCCGGGATAGCCCTTGGGCGCGCCCGCATGCAGGCGGATGTCGCGCCATGACGCCCCCATGGCCTTGATGAACTTGGTCGCGTACTTGAAGGACTTGGCCGACAGGTAATGGTCGGCATGGGTGCCGGTGGCCAGCGTATAGCCGCCGTCGGCGCGCCTGCGCAGGCAGAACCCGACGTCGCGGATGTTGGGCACGTCGGGTTGGTTGGCGAACAGCATGGGCGCGGCTTCGGTCCGCGCCACGGTGCAGCGTACGGCCAGTTGCGGCACGTCAACCCCGACGTTGGACGCGAAATGGGTCGTCCAGGCCCCCGCCGCCAGGACCACGGCATTGCAGGCGACCCGGCCCTTTTCCGTGACCACGCCGGAAACCCGCCCGCCGGTGACGTCCAGTGTGCGCACGGCGCAATCCTCGATGACATGAACACCGAGCCGCTGCGCCGCCCGCGCCAGGGCTGGAATCGCGGCAAAGGGCTCGCCCCGGCCGTCGCTGGGCGTGACCATGCCGCCCGTGTATTTGCCCGGAAGCCCCGGGTAGAGATTGCGCAGGTCGTCCGGCGACAGCAGCCGGGTATCCAATTGATAATCCTTGGCCCGCTCCAGCCAGGCCTCGTAGCGTCCCATCTCGGCCTTGGTGGTGGCGAGGTACAGGCAGCCGCCCTGATAAAACGTCAGGTCCGCCTCGCCCGTCTCCGCCGCCAGACCGCGCCAGATGCGGTTGGCTTCGATCATGATCGGCAGTTCGGCAAGGTCGCGGGCCTGCTGGCGGATCCAGCCCCAGTTGCGCGACGACTGCTCGCCCGCGACCCGGCCCTTTTCACATAGCAGAACCTTCTGCCCGCGCTGGGCCAGGAAATAGGCCGTCGCCGTGCCCGCGACCCCGGCGCCGATGACGACGACATCGACGGCGTCCGGCAGCGGATCGGAAAAACGGACAGGCGTGTTCTTGTCGGAAATCGGCGGCACGGCGGCACCCCCCAATGGAACGGCGATATTGGCACGGAAAATTCAGGCCGCCTATATGGAGAATTGCCCCTTGCCGCGCCCCGCCGTGATGGGGTTACCTAGGGCAGATAAGCGGTGCAAAGCCCTTCCCTGATCCCATCCAAGTTGAAGACCTCTCATGGACACATACGACTACATCATCATCGGCGCCGGATCGGCGGGCTGCGTGCTGGCCAACCGGCTGACGGCGGACGGCAGGAATTCGGTCTGCGTGCTGGAAGCAGGGCCGCCCGACTGGAACCCCATGATCCATATCCCGGCCGGCTTCATGAAGCTGCTGGACCACAAGACGCTGAACTGGCGCTATCAGACGGAGCCGACGGAATGGACCGGCGGGCGCGCCATCCCCGTGCCGCGCGGCAAGACGCTGGGCGGATCGTCGTCGATCAACGGCAACGTCTACAACCGCGGCAACCGCGAGGACTACAATTCCTGGGCCCAGATGGGCAACCGGGGCTGGGGTTACGCCGACGTGCTGCCCTATTTCAAGCGTTCGGAAAAACGCATCGGCGAGGCCGACGAACGATTCCGCAGCCGCGACGGATCGCTGATCGTCACCGACACGGACCTGACACACGAGCTTTGCGAAGCCTTCATGGACGGGGCGGAGGCCTGCGGCATCCCGCGCAACCCCGATTACAACGGCGCCAGCCAGGAAGGCGTCGCCTATACCCAGCGCACCATCCACAACCGAAGGCGAGTCAGCGCCGCCCGGGCCTTTCTGCACCCGGCCATGAAGCAGGGTAAACTCAACGTCATCACCAATGCCCATGCCACCGGTCTGGTGATGGACGGCAGGCGCGTGACCGGCGTGCGCTACCTGAAGGGCGGGCGCGGCGGCCGGGCGCACGAGATTGCCGCGCGGAAAGAGGTGATCCTGTCCGGCGGCGTCATCAATTCGCCGCAGCTTTTGCAGCTGTCCGGCATCGGCGACCCGGCCCATCTGGGCGAAGTGGGCGTCGACGTCCGCCACGCCCTGCCCGCCGTGGGCCTGGGCCTGCGCGACCATTACGCGCCGCGCTTCACCGCCCGGGTCAAGAACGCGGGCAGCCTCAACCAGCGCGCCCAGGGCCTCGGCCTGGTCCCCGAGGTGGCGAAATGGCTGCTCGGCAAGCCCAGCGTGCTCGGCCTCCAGGCGACCATGGTCTACGCCTTCTGGCGCTCCGACCCGGCGATCGCCAATTCGGACCTGCAACTGACCTTCACCCCGGCCAGCTACGTGTCGGGCCGCCAGACCGTGCTCGACAAGTTTCCCGGCATGACCGTGGCCTCGTGGCAGCAGCGCCCGGAAAGCACCGGATACGTGAAGGCGGTGACCACCGACCCCTTCGACAAGCCGGTCATCAACCCCCGCTATCTGGAACACGAAACGGACCGCCAGGTCCTGCTGGCGGGCATGAAGCTGGTCCGCCGCATCCTGCGCTCCGCCCCCATGGCCAAATACTTCGACGGCGAGGAATTCCCGGGCGACCACGTACAGTCCGACCACGACCTGATGGAAGCGGCCAAGATCCGCGCCACCACGACCTTCCACCCCATGGGCACCTGCCGCATGGGTCCGGCGACGGACAAATCGACCGTGGTCGACGACCAGCTGCGCCTGCACGGGCTGGACGGGCTGCGCGTGGTCGATGCCTCGATCATGCCCAACATGCCGTCGGCCAACCTGAACGCGGCGACCATCATGATCGCGGAAAAGGCGTCCGACATGATTTTGGGCAAGGCCCCCCCCGCGCCGGAAATCTTCAAGGACTGAGGGGCCGGCGGCCCGCCATCGCCGCCCCGAACATTCCAAAAATTGAATGCTTCCCCACCCCCTTGTGAGTGGTTAGAAGATACGGTCTAAAATTCAGACTTATCGGGGAACGCATGCAGTTACTGGAAATTCTCGGCTACGTCGCGTCCGGCGCGGTCTTCATCACGTTTTGGATGAAGTCGATGATCCCGCTTCGGATCGTCGGGCTGGCCAGCAATTTCCTGTTCTTTTCCTATGGCGTCTACGGCGACCTGGTGCCGATCATGGTGCTGCACGGCTGTCTGTTTCCCCTGAACGCGCTGCGCCTGATGCAGTCCGTGCGCCTGAAGCGCCGCATCCATGAAATGGCCCATGCGGAATTCGACGTGAACTCCCTGCTGCCGTTCATGACGGAACGCCGCGTCGCCAAGGGCGAATTTCTGTGCCGGCGCGGGGACGAAGCGCAGGACATCTTCTATCTGGCGTCGGGACGGGCCCATATCGTCGAGCTGGGCATCGACATCGGCCCGGGCAACCTGATCGGCGAGATCGCCATGTTCGCCCCCGACCGCAAACGCTCACAGACCGTGGAATGCCGGGACGACTGCGTGGTCCTCGCCATCGCGGAACAGCGGGTGTTGGAGCTGTTCGCCGACAACCCGGAATTCGGGCTCTACCTGATCAAGATGATCGTCGCCCGCCTGTTCGACAACATGAACCGGCCGGCAGCGCTCAGCGCCTGACGGCGCTCATCCCTTGCCGTCCTTCGGCGTCTCGCCGCCCAGACCCGCCGCGTCCTGTTTGAACAGGTCGACCAGTTCCTCCTGATACTTGCGCGCCTTGACCTGCAATTTCTGCAGGTCGGTGTAGTCGGCGTAATCGTCGAACAGGCGCTGTTCGTCGTGCTTCTGGAAGGCGTCGGTCATGCGCGTGACCTCGGTATGGGAGAAACCGAGCCCGCCCAGAACCTCCCGCGTCAGGTCGAGGGCCGACAGGAACGTTTCGCGGCGGATGTGCTTGATGCCCAGGTCCATCAGCCGGTGGGCGTGCTGGCGGTTGCGGGCGCGGGCGAACACGGGGACGTCGGGGAAGTGGCGGCGCACGATTTCGGCCGTGCGCAGCGACGCCTCGACATCGTCGATGGCCAGCACGAAGGCCCGCGCCTTGCGCGTCTGCGCGGCCTCCAGGATATGCAGGCGGCTGGCGTCGCCGAAATACGCCCGGCTGCCGAAGCGGGCGACCAGGTCGACCTGTTCCGGGGAATGATCGAGGGCGATGAACGGGATGCCCCGGGCCCCCAGCACGCGGGCGGTGATCTGCCCGAACCGCCCGAACCCGGCGATCACCACATGGCCCATTTCCTCGGGCATGTCGTCGTGGGCATCGGTGGCCGTCGCCCCCTTACGGGCGATCAGACCGTCGGCGGCCAGCAGCAGCGGCGTCGACAGCATGGACAGCGTGACGATGACCGACAGCAGCTCGGCCAGGTCGCGTTCGATCACGTTGGCGCCGAGCGCCGTGGAAAACAGCACGAAGGCGAATTCGCCGCCCTGCGACACGGCCATGGCCAATCGTCGCGCCGCCGGGGTGTCGAGCCCGCGCACCCGGCCGAGGGCATAGATCACGGCAGCCTTCACGGTGACCAGGCCGGCCACACCGGCCAGGATCACCAGGGTTTGTTCGGCCAGCAGGTTGAGGTTGAGCGCCATGCCGATGGCGGTGAAGAACAGGCCGAGCAGCAGGCCCTCGAACGGCGCGATATCGGCCTCGATCTGGTGGCGGTAGGGAGAATCGGCGAGGAGGGCGCCGGCCAGGAAGGCGCCGAGCGCCGCCGACAGGCCGACCGCTTCCATCAACAGCGCCACGCCGACCACGGTCAGCAACGCACTCGCCGTCAGGGCCTCGCGCACCCCGGTCAGGGCGACCAGCTTGTACAGCCGCGACAACAGGTAGCGCCCGACCACGACGACGGCCAGGATCGCGCCGATGGCGAATCCCGCGTCGGTCAGCGACAGACCCGAGCCAGGCGCCCCCGATCCCCACAGCGGGATCAGCGCGATCAGCGGGATGGCGGCCAGATCCTGGAACAGCAGGATGGAGAACGCGGCGCGGCCGTGGCGGGTCGTCAGCTCGCCCTTTTCCTCCAGCACCTGAAGGACGAAGGCGGTCGACGACAGGGACAGCGCCAGGGCGACGAACACGGCCTTGTCCCAGGGAATTCCGAACAGGGTCGCCAGCGGCGTCAGGCACAGGGCCGAAAGGGCGACCTGCCCGGCGCCCAGGCCGAAGATGGATTGCCGCATGGTCCACAGACGTTTGGGCCGCAGTTCCAGGCCGATCAGGAACAGCAGCAGCGCCACCCCGTATTCGGCGATGTGGAGGATGCTTTCGACCTGATAGACGGAATAGACGAAACCCAGACCGTAGGGGCCGATCAGCACCCCGGCGGCGAGATATCCCAGCACCGACGAGATGTTCAGCTTCTTGGCGATGGGTGCGGCGATGGCGGCGGCGGCAAGAAAGACGGCGGCCTGAACGAGAAAGTTTGCGGTCATGTGCTGCCCCGAGATGATGGCGACCTGTGCGAAGGTCCAACCATGGCCCAAGGGGCGGGAATTTCAACCGGCGTTTTCGGGATTCTCCCCGCCCAGGCATTCCCGCAGCCAGGCCCGTGCCTGCTTCAAGCTGGTGAACCGCCGGATTACGTGGCCCGGCGGGCGCGGCTTGGAGTCGATAAAGGCCCGGAAGACCACCTGCATCTTCTCGTGCGGCGAGATCAGGGCGGTAAACTTGGGGTTTTCCCGGTCGCCGAAGATTTCCCGCGACTTGGCCGCGTGGGAGGCGCCGATGGCTTCGGTCAGGGCGAACAGGGCGTCGCGGTCGATGTCGGTGAAATCGAACAGGTGATAGCGGTGGCGGTCGCGCTCGGGATGGGCCGCGGTGGCAAGCGCCACTTCCTGAAACTCATAAGGCACGGCGAAGCCCGTGAGCGTGACCCAAAGCCCTTCGGCTTCGTCGTGAATGGTGAACGGCATGGCAGAACGCCCGTCAGTGAGGTGCCCGCAATCAGCGGAAATCGAACCCGCGCTTTTTCAAGGCGGCGCGCAGGTGATCGCGGGGGCGCTGGGCGTATTTCTTGTCGACGTCGGCGGACCAGGAGTCGTCCGCCGTCGGCTTGCCCACGGATTCGTAATGCGCCTTCAGTTCGGCGTTGTAGGTATCGACCACGGCGAGGGCCTTGTCGGCATCATAGCGTTCGTAATGAATGATGCCCTCGGCGGCCATGCGGGGTTTCTGTTTCGGCGCTTCCGCCGGATAGCCCAGGCACATGCCGAACACCACATAGGCGCGGTAGGGCAGGCCGAGAATGTCGGCGACCGCTTCCGGGTCGTTGCGCATGGCGCCGATCATCACGCCCTGAATGCCGATGCTGTCCGCCGCCACATAGGCGGCCATGCCGACCAGCGAGGCGTCGATGGAGGCCATGAGGCCCATTTCCAGGTTGTTGTCGTCGAGGTCGTTGCCGTTGCGCCGGAACGCCGCCTCGATCCGCGTCAGATCGGCGACGAAGGCGAGGTACACCGGGCAGGTCACGATGTGTTTCTGACCGCCGGCCAGGGCCGCCAGCTTTTCCTTGGTCGCCGGATCGCGCACCACGATCACGGAATAGGCCTGAAGATTGGCCGAGGTCGGGGCCCGACGCGCGGCCTCCAGAATCGCCGTGACCTGATCGTCGGTCACGTCCTTGTCCGAGAACGCGCGGATCGAGCGCCGCGCGCCCAGAACGCGGATGGTGTCGGACGTGGTCGGGTGGTCGGTGGTCTGGCCGGGGCCGTCGGGCGGGGTCATCGGGGCGTAATCCTGTTCTGGTTCATGGTCACGCCCCGATGTTTACCCTTAACCCATGCGTTCCTTCAAGACCGGCCCCACGTCCATGGGCGTGTCCAGGATCGTCACGCCCGCCGCCGACAGGGCGTCGGCCTTGGATTGGTACGTCCCCTTGTTGCCCATGACGATGGCCCCGGCATGACCCATCTTCTTGCCCGCCGGGGCGGCGCCGCCGGCGATGAAGGCGGCCATGGGCTTGTTCATGGTCGCGGCGTATTCCGCCGCGTGCTCCTCCATGGCGCCGCCGATCTCGCCGACCATGACGACGGCGTCGGTTTTCTCAAACGCGTCGAGGGCTTCCAGCGCGTCGCGGGTGGTGGTGCCGATGATGGGATCGCCCCCGATGCCGATGAAGGCGGAAATCCCGAACCCGGCCTGCACCACGTTCAGGCACATCAGGGTGCCGAGCGAGCCCGAACGCGAGATGATGCCGACGTTGCCGGGCCGGAAGATTTTTTCGTTGAAGGCCGGCATGAAGCCCGTGAAGCATTCGCCCGGCGTCACGCCGCCGGCCGTGTTGGGGCCGATGATCTTGACCCCCCGCTCCTTCGCCGCCGCCATCATGTACATGACGTCCTGCACGGGGATGTGTTCGGTCAGGCAGACCACGGCCTTGGCCCCGGCCTCGATGGCATCCAACGCCGCCGCCTTGGCCCCCATGGGCGGGATGAACAGGATGGAGACGTCGAAGCCGCCATCAAGCCCCTTCATGGCGTCGACGGCCGAGGCGAACACGGGCACGCCGATATGTTCGGTCCCGGCCTTTTTCGGGTTCACGCCGCCGACGATCTGGGTGCCGTATTCCATCATGCGTTCGGACCAGAAGGTGCCCTGCTTGCCGGTGATACCCTGGACGATCACCTTGTGAGTGCCACGAATGATCATTTTGCACCTCCTTTCGCGGCGTCCACCGCAGCCTTGCAGGCGGCGCTCATGTCCGGCAGGGGATCGATGCCCAGCCGCTCCTTCAACATGGCCACGGCCTCGACGTCGCCCGTGCCGTGCACGGACCAGAACGTGGGCAATGTGGGTTTGAGTTCGTCCCAGGCGTTGAGGATGCCCTGGGTCATCACGTCGGTGCGCGCAAAGGCACCGCAGAAATTGATGACCAGGGATTTCACCTTGGGATTGTCGAGCACCAGGGACAGGGCTTCCGTGCCCTTGGTGTAGCTCTCGCCGCCGATCTCTAAAAAGTTGGCGGGCGTGCCGCCGTGATGACGGACGACGTCCATGGTGGTCATGGTCAGGCCCGCACCATTGGCGATGACGCCGACGTCGCCTTCCAGTTCGATGTACTTGAGGTCGAGTTCCTTACCCTTGGCTTCCAGGCCCGTCAGCTTGTCGGGCGTGCCGGACTTGGCCGTGTCCTCGTGGCGCGGGATCGCGCTGTCGTCCATGGTGAACTTGCAGTCCAGCGCGATCAGCCCGCCCGCCGCCGTGACGGCCAGCGGGTTGATTTCCATCAGTTCCGCGTCATTCGCCCGGTAGGCGTCATAAAGCTTTATCAGCAGGCCCGCGACCTGGTCTTCCAGGCCGTCCAGCCCGGCGCCGTCCAACATGGCGCGGACATGGGACAGGTCCGGGCCGTGGCGGATATCGACGGCGAGCGAGCGCATGGCGTTGGGGTCCTGCTCCGCCGCTTCCTCGACATCCATGCCGCCCAGGGTCGAAAACAGGATTTTCGGCCCCTTGGTTTCCGGATCGTTGATCACGGCGGCGTAGAATTCACGGGTGAAGGCGGTCGCCTGTTCGACCAGAACCTTTTCCACCACATGCTCGCCGATGGTCATGCCGAGGATCGCCTGGGCGGCCGCCTGGGCTGCCGCCGCGTCGTCGGCGATCTTGATGCCGCCGGCCTTGCCGCGCTTGCCCGTGGGCACCTGGGCCTTCACGGCCACCTTTCCGAGCGGGGCGGCGATGTCCGCCGCCTGATCCGCCGTTGTCGCGACCCCGCCGTTGGGCACGGGAATCCCGGCCGCTTTCAGGAGCGGCTTACCTGCATGTTCCTCAAAATTCATTGCATTCCCTTTTAATCTTCTTCTCGCCCTTTCTTTCTCAATGCCTCACTGCCTCTGTGGTTTTCTTTTGTTGAACCACAGAGGCACAGAGACGGTGAGAAGGAAGGGCGAGATGCCTGAACCCGTCTCGTTCCTTGGGGGGAACGGCCGGTCCTTTTACTTCCCGAATTTATTCCAGTAGGCGCCGAAAAGCTCTTCTTCCGACGGCTTGTCCTCGGGAATTTCCCGAACCAGGTGGGTGATGTTGATGAAGTGCTTGTAGTTCAGGTTTTCCGAGATCGAATTCCCGGCCCAGGTGCCGCAGCCCATGGTCAACGTGAATTCAAGCCCGTTGGTGAAGCTGCCGCCGTTGCCGAAGGTATGGGCCTGATTGACCAGCACGCGAACGACCTTCAGGTCCGCGGCCAGCTCGTCCGCGTGTTCCTGGGTCTTGGTGTGAATGCCGACCGAGTGGCCCATGCCGACGAAGTCGAGAATCTTCTGCACCTGCGCCTTGGCGGCCTTGAAGTCCGGCACCCGGTAGACCGTGAGGACGAGCGACAGCTTTTCATCCGAGAACGGATGTTCCTTGCCGACGTTTTCCGCCGGCTCCTCGACGATGAAGAAATCGGCCTTGGCGGCGGCGTCCGGCAGGCCCGCTTCCTTGGCGAAGATGTCCGGATCCTTGGCGATGACGCGGCGGTTGAGATGTCCGTCCTGCCACAAGGTGTCTTTGACCTTGGCTTTTTCTTCCGCCGAACACACATAGGCGCCGACGGATTTCAGCGCCGCGATGGCCTGATCGTAGACGCTGTCGAGAATGACGACGGAATTTTCCGACGAGCACGAGGTCGAATTGTCGAAAATCTTGGACATGCGGATCTTTTCCGCGGCGTCCTTGAAGTCGGCCGTGTCGTCGATGATGACCGGCACGTTGCCGGCGCCCACGCCGATGCAGGGCGTGCCCGAGGAATAGCCCCGGCGCACGTTGTTCTGCGAACCGGTGATGACGACGAGGTCGACCGCCCTCATCAGCGCCTGCGTCAGGGCCTTGTCGACCGGTGCCGGCAGGACCTGCACCAGATCCTCGGGCGCGCCGACCTTTTTCAGCTCGGCGCGCATGTAATCGACCGTCTTGGTCGTGGTCGCCAGACCCGCCGGCGACGGAGCGACGATCACCGCATTCCGGCCCTTGATGGCGAACATGGCCTTGTTGACCGGGGTCGCGGCCGGATTGGTCGAGGGGCTGACCGCGCCCACGACACCCACGGGCTTGGCGTATTTGACCAGGCCCTTGGCCTTGTTTTCCTCGATCACACCGACGGTCTTCACCCGCATCAGGTCGCGCAGGCAGCCGAAGGTCTTGCGCTGGTTCTTGATGATCTTGGATTTGACGTTGCCGAGGCCGGTGTCCTCGACGGCGATCCTGGCCAGTTCCTCCGCCCGGCCCGGTTCGTAGATCGACCAGGCAAGGGCGGTCACGGCCTCGTCGACCCGGGCCTGATCGGCGTCCGCGAAGGCCGCCATGGCGGCGCGGGCGCGGGACATCAGGCCGGCGATGACCTGTTCGGGGCCGGTATCGGCCGCTTTTTCTGCGGTGGCAGTCATTCATGTTCTCCTAGAGGCTTGGCGGTCCGGCCGATGGGCCGGAGAAAGGCAGGGTTAAACGGGTTTGCTGCCCTTGATCTGGGTCCGGTGCATGACGCGGCGGGCCGAGGCATCGAAGGGATCGCGGCGGTGCATGGCGCAGCGGTTGTCCCACATCAACACGTCGCCGACCTGCCATTTATGATGCCAGTAATATTTTTCCTGCGCCGTATGGGCCCAGAGCGCATCCAGCAATTCTTCGGATTCGTCCAGCGGCAGGCCGACGACATAGGCATTGCGGCGGCGGCCCAGGTACAGCGCCTTGCGCCCGGTGACCGGATGGGTGCGAATAATGGGGTGCACCGCGCCGGGGCAGGTCGTCACGTCCGTGACCTCTTCCGCTCCTTCGCGCAGATAGCCTGCCGAATTGGTTGAATTATCGTGCTTGATCTGGCGTCCCTCGATGCGTGCGCGGAGATCCGCCGGCATGTCCTCAAGCGCCTTGTACATGTTGAGAAAACCCGTATTGCCGCCGGTTTCCGGCACCTCCATGCCCCACAGCAGGCTCGCCGTCGGCGGTTCCGCGATATAGTTCATGTCCGTGTGCCACACGGATTCCCCGGCGCCGAGAGAGCCCAGGGCCACCCCGTTCTCGACCACGTTGGAGATCACCAGGATTTCCGGATAGCCCGTGACGAAGCGCTTGCCGTTTTCGTTGGGCGGCGCCTGATCGAGCGTCCCGACGCGGCGGGAAAACGCCACCAGGGCATCGTCGCTCATATTCACCTGATTGCGGAACAGCAGCACGCAATGGTCCATCCAGGCGGCATGGATTTGGTCGAACAGGGCGTCGTCCACGGCCGCCAGATCAACGTCCAGGACCTCGGCACCGATGGCGTCCGACACGGGACGCACCCCGATTCCGCCGCCCCGGCGGTCGCCGGAGATCGAATGTTCAAGAGATGTCATTGTTGCACCCTTTCAGTGTTATTGGGCGCGAAGGCCGTGGGGGCCTCCGCCGCAAGGGGCTGAAGACCTTCCAGGTCCTCGGCGAAAAAAGTTTCCAATGCCGCCGCCGCCTCGTTCAGGACCGACAGGTGCTCAAGAGCGCGGGTCAACGGCAGGCGGGCTTCCGGCGCGTGCACGGCCAGGCCCGCGATGACCCGGCCCTTGGGATTGCGGATCGGCACGGCCAGGCCGATCAGACCCGGGGTGTTTTCCTGATCGTTGGCGGCATAGCCGCGGCGGCGAATGGCGGCCAGTTCGTCTTCCAGGCGGTCGGGATCGGTGATCGTGCGCTCGGTCAACTCGGTCAACGGCAGCACACGCAGCAGGCGGCGCCGCTCGCGGGCAGGCAGATGGGCCAGCAGCAGCTTGCCGATGCCGGTGGCGTGCAGGGGAACGCGCGACCCCACGTGGTATTGGATGCGCAGCGGCCAGTCGCATTCGACGCGCTCCACGTAGACGACCTCGTCTCGTGCCAGGACGCCCAGGTTGCAGGTCTCGCCCAGACGCGCGACCAGGTTCTCCAGGACCCGGCGCACGGGTGCTGCACGGGTGCTGGCGGTCAGCGCCTGCATGCCCAGGTCGATCATGCGCGGGCCGACGGAATAGCTGTCGCCGCCGGGGTCGCGGCGCAGCAGCGCGTTTTCCTCCAGCTGCTTGACCATGCGGTGGACGGTCTGGCGCGGCAGGTCCGTGCGCGCGGCGATGTCGCCCAGGGACAGGGCCGACGGCTCGTCCAACAGGACCTCGAGCACCGCAAGCGCCTTGCCGAGGGCGCTGCCGGTGCCGTTGGGAAAGGAATCAGGCATGTCGCATCCTCCCTATTCGGCCGCCCAGGGGAAGGGGATCAGGTTCTGCAACGGCTCGGAAATTTCGTAGACGCTGGAGACCGCAAGATCGTGGTCGTAGGGCACGCCGTCGCGCTCCGCCCGCTTGCGCAGGTGCTCCTCGTGTACCGCCAGAACGTCCTTGTCGAACGGCATCAGCCCCGGATCGAAGATGCGCAGGTACCCGTCGGCGTCGCGTGCCGGCATGATGCGGCACTTCAGATGGCGGTTGGGCGACCAGGGGATATCCAGCACCCCGGCTTCGCAGGCGCGCACCGTGCCGATGGCGACGTCGCCGTCGCCCATTTCCAGCACCTTGTCCATGATCGGGCGGACCTCGCGTTTCACGAGGTCGAGTTCGAACTGGTATTCGGTCATGCTGTCGAGCCGGATGTGCCGCGCCAGATAGATCGCCATGCGCGTGGTGCGCAGGCCCTCGGCGTTGGCCTGCGGCGTGGGAATACCGAAGGCCTCGTGCGTCGACTTGGTGGTCACGCTGACGGCGCCCCCCACGGCGGCCAGCGTCCCGCCATAGGCGACCAGGGCCTGGGACTGAGCGTCGTCCTGCGGCCAGGCGCCCATCCAATGCAGCGAGGTGACGGGCGTGAAAACATCGTCGTAGCCGGCCGCCGTCAGGTATTCCTGCGTCAGTTCCCGGCACGCGCGGATCGCCACGGCGTCCTGGATCAGGTGCAGGGTCTGCGCCAGTTCCAGGCCGTAATTCCGCACGCCCTGCCCCGCCGCCAGAAGGGCGTCGACGATGCAGGTCAGAATGGCGATGCAGGGCGGCACGTTGGTGCCGGTCAGGAACCCCGGCTGACGGCGATGCAGATCCACACCCTTTTCCTGGTAAAGGGCCGCCAGGCGGTCCAGGTATTGGTAATTGCGGATGCCGGCCTCGATCGAGGTCTCCTTGGTATAGGACGTGGTATAGGCCAGACCCGATCCAAGGTATCCCGAATACCCGGCGGCGAAGCCGACTTCCGACGTCAGGCGCGGCATGGCCGTGCCCGACAGCACGATGGCCGGCTTGTCGATGGCCTCGATCAATTGGCGCGTGGTGCGCGGGCCGTAGCTGACCATGGGATAGCCGTTCAGCATGGACCGCCCGGCCTTTTTCGATTCCTCGATCCCGGTCGCGGCCTCGGCCCAACGCTCGTTGCGGGTATAGCTGTCGGTCGTGGTCGGCACGATGTCGGCATGCCCTTCCTTGTCCAGGCAGCGCATCAGCTCCAGCTGCAGCTCGAGCGTGCCGAACCCGCCGCGCGGCTGTGTCAGGCAGCGCCCTTCGGCATCCGCCTGGCGCATGACCCAGCCAAGCTGCTTGTGCCGGGGCAGGGCCTTGTGGAATTCGGCCGCCTCGTCGATATCGACCTCCGCCCCCGTCGGCCAGCGCGCCAGGTTTTCGCGGCGCAGTTCGGCAAACAGGTCAGCGGGTATCTGGCCCGCCGAGAATTTCCAGCGTTGGTCAGCCGACATGGATTGCGCGCTCATGAGCCGCCCCTCCGGTTGTCTGTGGCGTCACGTCGGACAGATGGGCAAGGCCCAGTTTAAGGGCCGCCTCGGGCGCCGGCTCGACCAGCAGGCCGACGGCATATAGCAGGTATTCGCGGTCGATCAGGAAACGGGGGGCGCGGGGCCGCAGCGACGAAGGATCGCCCGGATCGGCCAACGCCGCCGCCAGCACGTCCGCCGGGTCGCGCCCGTGGGCCAGCGCGCCGCCCGTGCCGATGACCGTTTCGACGCGGCCCAGGTCCTTGCCTTCCTGCAGGGTTGCGGGGCCGGTCACGGTCTGCACCACCTTGACCGTGCCGGCGTGGCGGGCCACGGCCTGCGTCACGGCGGCGCGGGCCAGCGCGCGGTCGAAGGCATGTTCCTCGTCCGTTTGCGGCAGGCGTTCCACGTCGGCGTCGATGGCAGCCAGCAGGGCTTCGACCCGATCCTCGTCCAGCCCGGCGTCGGCCGCGACGGCGGCCGCACCCGCCAGATCGACAATGGCGCGGGCGTTGTGGCGCATGCCCAGGTCGCCCTCAACCGTGCGCTTGGCGAAGGGTTCCGGCAGGCCGTGGACGATCACACCCTCGCGCGACGGATCGCCCTTGGCGACGGAATGCACGTCGGTGGTGGCGCCGCCGATGTCGACGACCAGAAGCTCGCCCAGGCCCGGCTGCGACGCCGTGCCCTGGGCCAGCAGGCGCGCCCCTTCCAGCACCGCCGCCGGAGTCGGCATCATCACCGCGTCGAAGCGGCCGGCCGCGCGGTCGATGCCCTTGGCATGAACGATGCGGTCGATGAACACGCCGCGGATGGCGGCGCGCGCAGGCTCGATATTCAGGACATTGAATTCCGGCATCACGTTCCCGGCGACCACCACGGTCTTGCCGCCCCGGTCCAGGATGTCCGCCACCTCGTCGGCGGCCGTGCGGTTGCCGGCATAGATCACCGGGCCGCCCAGCTCGGCCCCCGCCAGGGCTTCGGCATTGTGCAGCACGACCTCGGCGTTGCCGCCGTCCGTGCCGCCGGCCAGTAGAAGGATATCGGGGGCCAGGTTCTCGATCTCGGCCAGGTCGGCGCGGGTCAACCGATAGGCGAAGGTGCCGACCAGCTTGGCCCCCGCCCCCAGAGCCGCGCGCCGCGCGGCCTCGGCCGTCAGTTCCTTGACCAGACCCACGGTCACCATGCGCAGGCCGCCGGCGGCGGAGGACGAGGCCAGGCGGTGGCGAAATTCGGGCAGGCCGCCCAGATGGCTTTCCAGGTCCTTCAGCGCCGCGTCGAGCCCCCGGTTGACGTCCGTCGTCACCGTGGACGGCCCTTGCCCCGCACCCAGAATCGCGCCCGTTTCCAGGCCGACCGCGCGCAGCTTGGTATAGGTCGATCCGAAGTCGATCAGCAACGCCGCCGGTTCGCAGACTTGCAAGTTCATGAGGCACGCTGCCGCGTCGTGCGTTCGGCGAAATCGGCATCCAGGGCGCGCACGACATCGTCGGTGCGGGTACCCGGCGGGAAGGCCCGGTCGAAACCCATGGCAAGGAAACGCTTCTCAACGTCGGCCCAATCCTGCTTACCGACCACCAGGTTGCCGCCGACGTAGATGAGGATGTCCTCCAGCCCGGCCTCGACACAAAGGTCGCGGAAGCCGCGGCAATCCAATTCGCCCTGGCCGTAAAGGGACGACATCATGATGCCGTCGGCGGCGGTTTCAATGGCCGCCTTGACGAATTCGTCCGCCGGCGTGAGGGCGCCCAGGGCGACGACCTTGAAGCCCTCTTTCTCCAACGCCATGGATAGGATGCGGTTGCCGACGATATGCGTGTCGGCGCCGATCACCCCTGTCACCAGGGTGATTGCCGAACGATCATATCTCGGCTGGGCGGAGGCGCATTCTGTCATCGGTTCCCGTTCCCAATGGATCTGCGGCGTTTTTGCGCCGTCGCCCCGATCATACGCAAGATTGACATCATTTCAACATAAATTAGGAGTATATCGTCCCGATTTATAATATTATGCACATTTATGATAATCCATGAAGGCCGCATGATTGACAGACCCTGCGGAATCCGGCATCGCATTCTCATGTTCCAGGGCTTCCAGATGATCCGCTTCGCATTGATTTTCCTGACCGTTCTGGCGGTCGCCTGCCCCCCCGCCCAGGCCCAGCGCCCGGCGCCGGGATGCAAGGCACCGACGGCCGTGTGTCAGGCATCGGCGCGGGTATTCGCCATTTCGTCCTACGATCCGGTGGGTAGCGCCGTGCTGATCGAACCCGGGCTTCTCGTCACCAACCGGCATGTCGTCGCCGACAATCCCCGGGCCCAGGTCTTCATGTCCGACGGCAGCCAGCGCATCGCCGACGTGGTGCCGACGACCTATCCCGGCGACCTGGTTCTGCTGCGCCTGGACGGCTTGGTGGTGCAGCAGCCGCTGACACTGGGAACCCCGGCAGTTGACCAGCAAGTCTACGCGGTCGGGGCCGACGTGGGCCGGGGCGCCGTCCGCGCCTATCTGCCGGGCCGCGTGGTCGCCGTGCCGCCCCAGGACAAGCCGCTGGCCCGCGTCCACCATTCGGCGCGCAGCCAGCCGGGGAATTCAGGGGGGGCGCTGTTCGCCCGCGACGGATCGCTGGTGGCGATCATCGCGTCGGGCGGCGAGGGCCGCAACGAGGCCATCCCCATCGCCGAGATCGCCAAGCTGAAGACCCAATCGGGCCCCGATCAGGCGCTGCCCAGTGCCCGCATCGGTCTCGCCTACCGCAAATGTTCCGAAGCCCTGGACGCCGTGCGCGGCGGCGACCAGCACATGGCGCCCAGCAACGTGGAATTTCTCTACAAACAATGCCTCGCCACCGGAAACCGCCAGATGTACGACGACGCGGGCCGCACGCTCGGCCGCCGGCAGTTCCTCGACCAGGCGCTCGACCTGTTCGAAAAATCCCTGGACCAGGACCCCAATGGCCTGAACACGCGGCTGTCCATGGCCATTTCCCTGCATGTCGCGCAACGCTACGAAGACGAAATCCCTCATCTGAGGGCGCTGATCGATGCCCTGCCGACGGATCCGCAGGTGTTGCGTCTGGCGATCCAGGCGGGGAAATGGGGCGGTGACGACATCCTGGCGCAAAAGGCCTATGCGCTTCTGCTGGAACACCATCCGCAGCTGAAACCCGTGGCGGAACGCTTCATGCAGCAACCGCCGCCGCCTCGGCGCGGGAGCGGCGCCCCAAAATAAGCCCGCACCGGGGTCTGGTCAGCCTTCGAAATCGTCCGTCGGATCGGGGATCCAGCCGTGGCGCAGCAAGGGGGCCTCGCCGCCGAACGGCTTGCGCGCGCGCTTGACGATCGCCGCCTTCAATTCGGGCCCCCGCCAGCCGGGATGTTTGGCCGAAAGCCGCGCCGCCAGGGCGGTGACCCTGGGCACGGCGAAGGACGATCCGGACGCCTTGCCCGCCGCCCCCCGGTGATCCGTCACCGCAACCTGTTCGCCCGGCACCATGACGTCGACGCGCACAGCCCCCCAGTTGGAGCCCCGGGCCAGGCGGCCGTCGGCCTCGGCCGAGGTCACGGTCAGGATATTGTCGAGGCCGAGGGCCGCCGGAAAGACCGGCACCTTGTCCAGGTCGCGGCCGTCGTTGCCGGCGGACACGATGAACAGCATATGGGGCCGCGCCCTGGCCGCCTGGGCGAAGGCCTGCCAATCGGCTTCGGCGTTGGAGCCCATGGCCATGTTGACGATCACCGCCCCCGCCGCATCGGCCTGGGCCACCAGGTCCCCGAACCGGGTCATGTCCGGGCGCGGATAGCGGTAGGGCAGGATCGCCGCCCCAGGCGCCTCGCGCAGGATGATCGAGGCTACTGCCGTGCCGTGGTGCAGGGGAAAGAACGGCGAGCGCGCCGCATCCACATCGAACGGACGCGCGTCCATGTCCCAGAAATCGTATCCCAACAGGGTCCCGTCGCCATCCCGCGCCAGACGTCCCGCAAACAACGGCAGGGTATAGTTGACGCCGGTGTCGATGACGGCAACGCGGACGGCCCCTTGCGCCGTCGGCGGACCCGCCGGCACGGGCGGGTTCAGGGGTTCCCGGAACACCACGGCGGACAGATCGGCGGACAGGATTTCAAGCGCCTCCGCGCGCCCGTCGGCGCCGTAGATCAGGCGGCGCCCCTCGGTTGCCCGGCAATCTCCCGAGGCATTGACGGCGAGGACCGGACGCGGGCCGGACAAGGCCGGAGCATGCCATTCCAGACTGATGCGACGCAGGCGGCCGCCGGGCGACAGCCGGTTGATCACCCATTCTCCGCCCTCCGGCATGAGGATACGATGCACTGTTCTGAAGGGCTTATCCGCGGGTCCGTCGTGGCGCGCCTCGAGCAGGCGGCCGCCCGTCAATACGCGGCGCAGGCCGGCCGTATCGGTGGGTTTCAGAGGGCAGACGGCGGCAAGCACCGCCGCTGCATCCGGTGCCGGCGCCGCAACCGCCGGATGCAATAACTGGCTCAGACCCCAAATCCCCGCTGCGACGGGTGCGATCAAGGATAAATCCGCCACATGCCTGTTCATCGGATCTCCTTACACGGATACTCTCATGCCGGGCATTGGACCAATCGCAAACAAATCATTGGTTCGCTGCTGATAATCTGTACAAATCCAAGGTGTTGAATGCCATACTCGGCGTCAACTTGCCTAGGATTCAGTTTCGGCACGCGAATTGCTTTGCGTGGCGGAGGGGGGTTTTCTGGTGTTTGCGCAAAATAGGGACCGCATCTTTGGCCGCCGCTAGAGTCGTATACACAACGACGTTCGTGCTCTATTGCCGCGCGCCCGACGGCGATTGGGCGCATCAGGGCGAGTGGGCGGAAACGGACGAGTTCGAAGCCCTGACCGCCGCCCACGACGCCGATGACCAATCCAAATGGCAGGCCGTGCGTCTGATGAGCCGGCGCACTTATCCCGACGGACGCCCGCCGCAGGAAACCATCGCCTGGATGACCGGCATTCCGCGGGCCGGGAAAACCAAGCCGCGCGGAAGCGGTGGCGGTGACGGCGGTGAGAGTGACCGCAAGAACGGTGGCGGCGGTGACGGCAACGGGAGTGACCGCAAGAACGGTGGCCGGGCCACCGGCGCCGACAGCAATAATGCCCCCGGGAACAAACGCCGGAAAAAGCGCAAGGGCGGCGCCGAAAGCGCGGGCGAAGCCTACAAAAAAATCGCCAAACAGCATCTGGAAGCGACGGGCGCCATCGGCGGGGCCCACTCGGTCAAGAAAGCAGCCGAGGAAGCCGCCCGGCGCGAGGCCGAGGCCGGCAAGCCCCCGAAATCTCCCATGATCGCCGTCGGCACACGCCTGGTCACGGTGTTCATCATCACGGCGGTCATTACGTTTGCCGGGAAAATCCCGCTCGAGATTCTGCACAAAAAAATGGCTGCCACCGGCTTCGACATTCCCGGCTTCATGATCGCGGGATATGTCCTTGGATTCGCCATCGCCGCCCTGATCCTGGGCAAGATCCTCCTCAAGGAAGGCGACATGGAAATCCTGACCCAGTATTTCCAGGATGCGCGGAGCAGCAGTCAGGACGACGACGAATTCGATGCCTACGATTCCGGACTCGGCAGTTGGCGCGAGGACCCGATTGGCGATGATCCCATGGGCGCCCTGGAAGAAGAGGCCATCGCCGACAGCGGCGCGGTGACAATGGCGTCCGGTCTGGATTATCCCCCGGAAAACGTGCCGGCGGAACCGCGCAAGAGCATGCTCAAATTTCTCGAACTTGCCTTGGGGGCGATCCGCAGCCAATTGGCCAAGCTCGACAAACTGGGCAAGTTCGGGCTGAACCTGTACCTCGCCGGGGCCGGCGACCAGCTTGCCAAACACAGCGGCCTGGAAGGGGCGCAGCGCAACGGCATGATTTCCGAGGCCATCGTCGCCATCGGCACCAAGAAGGCCATGGCCGGACCGTTCTGCGACAAGTTCGCGGAGTACGAAAAGGATTCGAAAAGCCGCGCCATGATCGACGCCGGCCGGTCGGCCATGCAGCGCTTCATCGACGGCGACATCAAGGCCTTCGGCGAACTGCCGGCGGTTCTTGAAGGCTTCACCTCCAACAAGGCGGCCAAGGCGACGGCCCAGGGCGTCGTCGTGGTCATGTTCACGGACCTGGTGGGCTCGACCAAGATGACCCAGGAACTGGGCGACATGGGCGCCCAACAGGTCGTGCGCATCCACAACGCCATCGTGCGCAACGCCCTTGCCGCCTACCACGGGCGCGAGGTCAAACACACCGGCGACGGCATCATGGCCGTGTTTTCAAATGCCGCCAACGCCGTCGCCTCGACCATGGTGATTCAGCAGGAACTGGCCAAGCACAACGGAACGCAGGGCAGCCTGCCGGTCAAGGTGCGCATCGGGCTCAATGCGGGCGCCGCGGTTCAGGAAGAAGACGATTTCTTCGGCACCACGGTGCAGCTGTCTGCCCGCGTATGCGACAAGGCGGACGCCGAACAGATCTTCGTCACCCAGTCGGTGCGCGATCTGGTGACCGGCCATTCGATCCAGTTCCGCGAAGCCGGTAATTTCGACATGAAGGGCATCGACAAGCCCGTGCCGGTGTACGAGGTCGTGTGGCGCGCCGAGCTTCAGGCGGCGGGCTGAGCGCCCCAATCCCATTCCGACATCACGCCGCCGCCGCGCGGTGGCGCTGGCGCAGGACCGGCTCCGGCCCGCGCAATGCCGGCTGATAGGCATGGCGCAGTTCGCCAAGGGCCGCCCGCCAGTCGGCTTCCAATTTGTCCGCCGGGCGGTCGCCGGCAATTTCCAACGCGTCGAATCCGCAGCGGTACATGGCGCGGTATTGATCGCGCAGCACATCGCCCACGGCCCGCACCTCGCCCTCGTATCCCAGGCGGTCCTTCAGCATGCGGGCATGGGAATAGGCCCGGCCGTCGCCGAACTTGGGAAACTCAAGCGCCACCACGGCGAAACGGGCAAGGTCGTCCTTGATCGCCTCCGGTGACTGGCCGCTTTCCAGGCGAATGCCGAGGCCGTCCGTGCGCCCGGCGAGCGAGTTATGTTCCGCCTGCCAGCGGGCCAGGGTAACGATCACGGGGCCCGTTTCCGGCACTGCGTCGCCATCCGTGACATGAACCCATGTGTCGGGCGTGACTTTTCCGTCCTTAAGCAGCTTTGTCATAGAGGCTCTCCTTGAAGGGGGCGTCGCCGACCCGGCGGTAGGTATCGATGAACCGTTCCTTCGGCTGGCGGATGGCGAGATAGGTGTTCACCACGGTTTCGACCGCATCGACGATCTCGGCGGCGGAAAAGGCGGCGCCCACCTTGGTGCCGATGGCGGCATCCTCGCCGGGGGCTCCGCCCAGGGTAATCTGGTAGTACTCCTGATCCTTGCGGTCGACGCCCAGGATGCCGATGTGGCCGACGTGGTGATGGCCGCAGGCGTTGATGCAGCCGGAGATTTTCAGGCGCAGTTCGCCGATGTCGTACTGGCGGTCCAGGTCGGCGAAACGCTGGCTGATCCGCTCGGAAACAGGGATGGAGCGCGCATTGGCGAGCGAGCAATAGTCCAGCCCCGGGCAGCAGATGATATCGCCGATATGGTCCAGGTTGGCGTCGGCCAGGCCCTGGTCGCGCAACGCCAACCACAGATCGTACAACCGGTCCTGACGCACATCGGGCAGCACAAGGTTCTGTTCGTGAGTCACCCGGATACCGCCGAGCGAGAAGGTCTCCGCGATATCCGCGACGGCGTCCATCTTGTCCGCCGACATATCGCCCGGCGGCACGCCCACGGGCTTCAACGAAATATTGGCAATGGCGTAGCCCCCCACCTTGTGGCGGGCGACGTTGACGCGCACCCAATTGTTGAAGTCCTTGTCCTCGAACCGGCGGGCCGTCAAGGCGGGCGGATCGTCGGAAAGGGCCTCATAGGCCGGCGGCTGGAAATAGGCGGCGATGCGCTCGATTTCCTCGGCCGGCAGGTCCAGCGCCCCGCCCCGGGTGTCCGCGAATTCCGCTTCGACCAGACGGGTGAATTCCTCTGTTCCCGTTTCGTGGACCAGAATCTTGACCCGCGCCTTGTACATATTGTCGCGCCGGCCGAGCACGTTATAGACGCGGAGGATCGCCTCCAGGTAGGCGAGCAGGTCGGCCTTGGCGACGAAACCGCGGATCTTCTTGCCGATCATCGGCGTGCGGCCCAGACCGCCGCCGACCCAGACCTCGAACCCGACCTCGCCCGCGTCGTCGCGCACGATGAACAGGCCGATGTCGTGGAAGCGCACGGCGGCGCGGTCGGCACCGACGGCGCCCGACACGGCGATCTTGAACTTGCGCGGCAGGAAAGTGAATTCCGGGTGGAAGGTCGACCATTGGCGGATGATCTCGGCGTAGATGCGCGGATCCTCGACCTCATCGACGGTCACACCGGCGTACTGATCCGCCGTCACGTTGCGGATACAGTTGCCCGACGTCTGGATGGCGTGCATTTCGACGCTTGCCAGTTCGTCCAGGATATCGGCGACCTGGCTCAGCTTCGGCCAGTTGTACTGAATGTTCTGGCGCGTGGTGAAATGGCCGTAGCCCTTGTCGTAGGTCCGCGCGATATGGGCCAGCTTGCGCATCTGCACCGCGTTGAGCTGACCGTATGGGATGGCGACCCGCAGCATGTAGGCATGGAGTTGCAGGTAGAGCCCGTTCTGCAGGCGCAGGGGGCGGAACTGTTCCTCGCTCAGGTCGCCGGCCATGCGGCGGGCGATCTGGCCACGAAACTGCTCGACCCGGTCCTTGACCATGGCATGATCGAATTCATCGTAGCGGTACATGTCGTTTCTTCTTTCCTTGCGATATCAGGCCGTGAACGGGGCTTCAGCCGGCGACGCCGTTCAGGTGCACGAACTCGGCTTCCGAGCCCATGCGAAGATGGTCCGGCACGTCGGCGCGGCCGAATTCGGGATGAACGGAAGGACCGTAGGCCCGCAGACGTTCGCGGTAGCGCACGGGCGTCACCGCGCCGTCCGCATCCGTGACCTCGATCAGATAGGGGCCGACCACCATGCGGGCTTTCTCCGCCGCCTTGGCGATATCCTCCAAAAGCTTGGCCTCGCCCTCGTCCGCGGCGACGCGGGCCGCGTCGATCTTGGACGTCCACCCTCCGTCCTGCCCGAGGTAGATGACGACGCCGTCGGCAAGACGGTTACCCGTGACAACCCGTTGCACCATTGTTCCGTTCCTAACTTCCAAATCACATTGCCGCGGCGAGGGGCACCTGCCCCCCGGTTACGCTGGACACATCGGCCAGGGCCGCGACATCGCCGATGACGATCAAGGCCGGTCCCGTGACCCCGTTCGCCCGCACCAGGGCGTCGAGGCCGCGGACATGGCCGGTGAAAACCCGCTGATCCGGGCGGGTGCCGTTTTCGATCACCGCGACCGGCGTGTCGGCCAAGCCGTGGCGGGACAGATCGTTCGCGATGGCACCGGCGCCGCCGATGCCCATGTAGACGGCCAACGTCGCGCCCGAGCGGGCAAGCGCCGCCCAGTCGACATCCGGCGCGCCGCCGTCGACCCCCTTTTCACGGGCAAGGTGGCCGGTCACGAAGGTAACGGCCGAGGCATGGCCCCGATGCGTCAGGGGAATCCCCGTGGCGGCGGCGCAGGCCGTGGCGGCGGTGATGCCGGGCACGACCTCGGCGCGGATGCCGACGGCATTGAGGGCCTGCAACTCCTCGCCGCCGCGCCCGAACACGAAGGGATCCCCGCCCTTGAGGCGGACCACCCGCTTGCCCAGGCGGGCCTCGGCGATGAGAATGTCGTTGATGCGGTCCTGGGGCACCGGATGGCGGCCCGGCGCCTTGCCCACGTCGATGCGGTCGGCGTCGCGGCGGGCGAGGTCGAGAACCCCGTCGCCGACCAGACGGTCGTGGACGATGACGTCGGCCTGTTCCAGCAGCCGCTGTCCGCGCAGGGTGATGAGGTCCGCCGCCCCCGGCCCGGCGCCGACGATATGGACGATGCCGTTCTGTTCGCGGCCGCGCCGGTTGACATAGGACAGCATGTCTTCCGCCGCCCCGGTTTCGTCACCGGCCAGCACGCGGGCCGCGATGGGGCCGTCGAAGAATGCGTCCCAGAACCGCAGCCGCGCCCGGCCCGCGGGCACCACGGCCTTCACCGCGCCCCGGAAGCGTTCGGCGAACAGCGCCAGGGTGCCCAGATTGGGATGCAGCAGGCGTTCGATGACGGCCTTGACGCTCCGCGCCAGCACGGGGGCTGTGCCGCCCGACGACACGGCGACGGTGATCGGGTCGCGGTCGATGATGGCGGGGGTGATGAAATCGGACAGCTCCGGCCGGTCGACCACGTTGACGGGGACGCCCGCGCGGCGGGCGGCATCGGAGACCTGACGGTCGACGGCGTCGATTCCCGTGGCGCCGTAGGCCAGGACCGCACTGGCAAGGTCCGCGGGCCGGAACGCCCGTGCCTGCCAGTCGATGTCGCCCGCTTCGACCAAATCAAGGATTTCGTCGGTCGCGTCGGGGGCGACGACGGTGACCCGGGCACCGGCCTTCAACAGCAGGCGCAGCTTGCGCGCCGCCGCCTCGCCGCCGCCGGCGATCAGCACGGGCCGGTCCTGCACCGTGAGGAAGATGGGAAACTGCCGCATGGGTCGTCTTCGCCTTGTCCTGCGCATGGCCGGGGCCGGTATCCATGAGAATCCCGGCCGCCGACATAAATTTAACAAAAATTATTCGTGAATTATGTCAATACTCACAAACGAAATGTGGTTCAAATTTATAATTTCGTCAACTGAAATGTAATTCATATTTTTCATACAAAATTTTAGTGTGATTATTGAATAGCAGAAACCCAAGGCCAACGGCCCATTCTCAAGATATCGTGAGGAGATGCGGGGCATCGGCGAGCGGCCTCGACGATGCCGGAAGCCCGGACAACCGAACTCAGCGATTCCGTATCAAGATGATAGGCTCTAGACCGCCATCGCCATGCCGTCGCGGCCCGGGTCGGCGCCGCCGTCCACCTTGCCGTCCATCAGGCGGATGGCGTGCACGCCCGCGAAATGGAAATTGATGGGATAGCGCCGGGTGCGGTAGCCGCGCCCGTTGAGATCGGCCTCGACCGCACGGGGGATGCGATTGACGATTTCGATGATGTCGCTGGTCGCCGAGAACCGGGGCGCCGACACCGCCTGCTGCGCATCCATGGCGAAATCGACATGGTTGAGGATCGCCTGCAACACGCCCATCGCAATGTAGGTGCCGCCGGGAGCGCCGACGATGAAGCGGGGCCGATCGCCGTCGAACAGGATGGTCGGCGCCATGGAGGTGAACCGCGCCTTGCCGGGGGCGAGAGAACCAACCTGCCCCGGCCGGGGGTCGAACACCCCCATGCAGCCGTTGTAGATGAAGCCGAGACCGTCCGTGGTCACGCCCGACGGCATGCCCAGCGAATGGGTCAGGCTGACGCAATCGCCGGCCTGATCGACGACGCAGAGATGCGTCGTGTCCTTGCTTTCCTTGTCGCGGCCGACGCGGGGCACATGGGTCACCTCGCCCGCCTTGATGCGCGCCGCGCAGTCCGCCGCATAGTCCTTGTCCAGCAGGTGCGCCACCGGCACATCGACGAACCGCGGGTCGCCGACGCTGCGGTCCTTGTCGACGGTGGAAATCTTCATGGCCTCGGCGACCGTGCGGATGTAGTCGGGGGAATTGTGCCCCATGGCCGCCAGATCGAAGTTCTCGAGAATATTCAGCATCTGCAAAACCATGATCCCGCCGCCCGGCGGCGGGCAGGACGACACCCGCAATCCCCTGTACTCGGACCACAGGGGCTGGGTTTCCTCGGGCCCGCAGTTGGCGAGATCGGCGGCCGAGATCAGCCCGCCATGGGCCGCCATGTCGGACGCGATCCTTTCCGCGATCTCTCCTTCATAGAAATCGTCGGCGCCCTGTTCGGCGATACGCATCAACGTGCGCGCCATGTCGGGATTGGTGATGGACATGCCGGGGGTCTTCAGGCTGCCGTCGGCGTTCAGGTACGTCTTGGCCGTGGCCGGGCTGGCGCGCAGGTATTCGATGTGCTGGACCCGGCCGGCGGGCTCTTCCTGCGTCCAGAAGCGGTGCATATGCGGGCGGATCATGTAGCCGTCCGTGGCGAGCGCGATGGCCGGCTGCAACAGATCGGCGAGCGAGCGCGTGCCGAACCGCGTGAGCGCCGCATCCAGGGCGCGAAGCGTTTCCGGAGTGGCGATGGCCTGATAGCCGACCTCGTTGACGCGGCCCTTCAGGATGAAGCCGAAACCGTCCTCGGCCTCCTGCTCCAAAAGATCCTGCCACATGGTGTCGGTGACCGCACCGGGCGCGCGGGCATGGAAATCCAGACACAGGTGCTGGCCGACGGAGGGAAGATAGAGGTGCATGGAGCCGAACCCGGCGATGCCGCACATGAAGGGGTCGACCACCGTCTGGGCCAATGCCGTCGCGACGGCGGCGTCCACGGCGTTGCCGCCCGATCTCAAAACTTCCGCGCCAACCTCGACCGGTTCCGGCTGCGGTGCGACCACCATGCCCTGCGTCATGTTCCCCCCTGCCCCTTTTTTAGGAATTCGAATTCCAGAGATGTTCGAGGGCCAGTCTCGCCCAGGCAGGCCGCCCCGGCAAGTCCCTACTCGGCCGCCTTGGCGGGCTTGTCGCGCTCCGTCGCCGGCAGGTCGCCGAGCGGACCCAGGGCATCCTTGTCGCGCAGGAACATGGGCTTGGACTGCATGTAGAGGGTCAAGAGCCGTGCCAGCGCCATCACCGAATCAAGATGCGTGCGCTCATAGCCGTGCGACGCGTCGAGCGCGAAGCACAGCAGCGCCGTGCGGATGTCGTTACCGGCCTCCAACGCCGCCGCCGCGTCGGAACGGTAGAAGCGGAACACGTCGCGCGAATGCTCGATCCCGTGGCCGACGCACATGTCGATCAGCGAGCGCGACAGATGCCAGTCGAAGGGTCCCGAGGAATCCTGCATGGCGATGGTCACGCCGTATTCCGAGGTGTGCTGTCCCGGCGCGATGGTGCCGTTGTCGATGGACACAAGCTCGGCCACGTCGCCGTGCAGAACGGCGGACGCACCCACGCCGACCTCTTCCGTGATGGTGAACAACAGGTGGCAGTCGATGGGCAAGGCCGTGCCCGCGCGCCTGACCGCCCGCGCCGCCGTCAAAAGCGCCGCAACCCCGGCCTTGTCGTCCAGATGGCGCGAGAACACGAAGCCGTTGGACATGATTTCCGTCATCGGATCGATGGAAACGGTATCGCCCACGTTGATGCCGAGGGCGCGGACTTCGTGCTCGTAGCCGACCCGCTCGTCCAGGCGCAGTTCGACCTCGGACCATTCGGTGGGCTGGGTGTCGATGGCCTCGTTATAAGTATGCCCCGACGCCTTGGCCGGCAGGATGGTGCCGCGGAAGGTCCGCCCGCCGTCGGAATGCACGGTACAGCGGGCGCCCTCGGCAAAGCGCGACGACCAATGGCCGATGGGCACGACTTCGAGCCGCCCACCCAGGCGGAAGCCCTTGACCATCGCGCCCAAGGTATCCAGATGGGCCGCGATGGCGCGGTCGGGCGAGGCTTCCTCGCCCTTCAGGTCGGCACGGATGGCGCCCCGGCGGGTCAGCTCGAAGGGGATGTCGAGTTCCTTCAGCTCCGCACAGACCAGGCCGACGATCTCGTCCGTCATGCCGGTCGGGCTGGGCGTGGCCAGAAGCTTGGCCAGGGTTTCGACCATGTAGTCTCGGTCTATGAAAAGGTCGTACTTCACGCGTTAACTCCTTACCCGCTTGCGGGATTTTTCACCAATTCCTGACGTGTTTCGGGAAACAGAAAATCGACGAACTTCTGCGCCGTCGGCTGCGGCTCGTGGTTGGCCAGGCCAGGACGCTCGTTGGCTTCGATGATGCGGTAGTCGGGCCCGTCCACACGGGGAACCATGAAATCGAACCCGACCACGGGAATGCCCAGGACCTGACGCGCCGCCAGGGCGGCATCGCGCAGCACGGGGTGCAGGTCGTCGGTCACGTCATGGATGGTGCCGCCGCAGTGCAGGTTGGCGGTCTTGCGGACCTCCAGCACCACGCCGTCGGCCAAGACCGAATTCATGCCGTGGCCCTGAGCCTGCAGACAGCGCCGGGTTTCGTCGTCGATGGGAATGCGGCTTTCGCCCCCGGTGGCGGCGGCGCGGCGGCGCGACAGGCGCTGAATCAGTTCCTGGATGCTGTGCTGTCCGTCGCCGGTGATGCGCGGCGGCCGGCGCACGGCGGCGGCGGCGACCTCGTCGCCGATGACGATGATGCGCAGGTCGCGGCCGTGGATGAATTCCTCGCCGATCACATGGTCGGCCTGGTCCCGCACCTCGTCGAAGGCGGTGATCGCCTCGTCCTCGGAACACAGGTCGACGAACACGCCCTGACCCTGTTCGCCCCGGGCGGGCTTGATGACGATGCGGCCGTGCTTCTCCAAAAACACCCGCACATCGTCGCGGCTGCGCAAGGTGACCTGACCGGGCATCTTCAAATCCGCCTTGGCCAGAAGCCGATGGGTCAGCGCCTTGTCGTCGCAGCGGCTCATGGCGACGGCCGAGGTCAGTTCGCTCAAACTTTCGCGGCAGGCGATGGACCGCCCGCCGAGGGTCAGGGTGAACAGGCCCGCCGCCGCGTCCTCGATGTCCACGTGGATGCCGCGCCGGCGCGCCTCGTCGACGATGATCTTGGCGTAGATATTCAAATTCTCGGTCCGCTGCGGGCCGATGAACAACGATTCGTTGATCGGGTTCTTTTTCTTCACCGTGTAGACGGGGACGCGCTCGAATCCCATCTTCTCATACAGCTTGATGGCTTCCGCGTTGTCGTGCAGCACGGACAGGTCCATGAACGCGCGCCCGGCGGCGCGGAAATGGGCCGCCAGCGCGGTCACCAGGCCGATGCCCACGGCGGGCACCGCCGCCTGGCTGTCGACGGCCAGGGCCCACAGGGACGAGCCCTCCTCGGGATCGTCGAAGGCGGTCGTGTGGTCGATGCCCATGACCACGCCCAGAACCTCGCCGTCCTGGGCCGATTCCGCGACCAGCACCGTGACGCAATGCCGGTGGTCGAGTTCGGCCAGATAGCCGGGCTTCAGCGACACCATCCCGCGCGAGGTATAGATGCGGTTGATGGCCCCCTCATCTGCGGCCACGGCCGGACGAACGGTGAACATGGTGCTGTCGGCGGCGCGGGCGGTGGCCGGCAGTTCCTTCAGATTCAGGCGGAAGCTGTGGGACGGGTCCATGAACAGGGTCTGCGGCGCCATGGACAGGATGACGTGCGGATCGCGCACGTAGATGGCAAGGTCCCGCTCACCGGTCTCTTCCTCCATCAGGCGGCCGGCCAACAGTTCCGGCTTGTCGAAAGTCTGGCCGAACAGCACGCGGCCCCAACCGCAGTGCACGGCGACGCATTTGCCGACCGTGCCCATGCCGTCCTTGGGCGGCGCACCCCAATGTTTCAAGGAAAGCGCATTTTCCATAACCGGGTTTTCCTTTCGCCGGTTCACGCCGTCACACCCCGTGGGTCTGCAGCCAGGTTTCCATGAGCGCCACCTGCCACAGCTTCGAGCCCTTGAGCGGCGTGATGTGATCGGCGGGTGCGTCCAACAACATGTCCAGATAGCCGCGGTCGAACAGGGCCCGCTCGCGCGCCGGCGTCGACGCCAGCGTATCGCGCACCATGTCCAGGTAGGGGCCGTCGATGTATTTCAGCGCCGGCACGGGAAAGTATCCCTTGGGCCGGTCGATAACCTCGGCCGGGACAACCCTGCGGGCGACGTCCTTCAACACCCCCTTGCCGCCGTCCCGCACCTTGTGTTCGGGCGGCACCCGCCCGGCCAGTTCGACCAGTTCGTGGTCGAGGAACGGCACCCGGGCCTCGAGCCCCCAGGCCATGGTCATGTTGTCGACCCGCTTGACCGGATCGTCGACCAGCATCACGGTCGAATCGATGCGCAGCGCCTTGTCCACGGCGCGGTCGGCGCCGGGTTGGGCGAAGTGGTCCTCGATGAAGGTCAGGCTCTCGTCGCGGCCCGTGTGGTATTGCGGCGACACGGCCTTTTTATAGTCGGCGAAATCGCGGTCGCGGAACACCCGGGCATAGTCGCCGACGGGATCGTTGGATTCCATCAGCGGCGGATACCAGGAATAGCCGCCGAAGATCTCGTCGGCCCCCTGGCCCGACTGCACCACCTTCACATGTTGCGATACTTCCTGGCTGAGCGCGAAGAAGCCCACGTTGTCGTGGCTGACCATGGGTTCCGACATCGCCTTGATGGTGTCCGGCAGAAGGTCCATCAGGCGCTTGGCGCCGACGTGGATCTTATAGTGTTCGGTGCCGAATTCCTTGGCGATCAGATCGGAATACTTGAATTCGTTGCCGGCCTCGCCGCCGGCGTCCTCGAAGCCCACGGAAAAGGTGCGCAGCGGCGTCTTGCCCGCGCGCGCCAGCATGCCGACGATGAGCGAGGAATCGACCCCGCCCGACAGCAGCACGCCGACGTCCACGTCGGCCTCCAGCCGCCGGTCGATGGACAGCGCCAGGGCGTCGTAGACCAGATCGCGCCAGTCCTCGGCCGAGAGCTTCATGTCATCGGCGGAACGCGTGAAATCGACCGACCAATAGGTCGTGTCGCGGCGCGTGCCATCCGCCTCGAACACCGCATAGGTCGCGGGCGGCAGCTTGCGCACGCCCTTCAGCACCGTATAGGGCGCCGGGACCACGGCGTGGAACGACATGTAATGGTTCAGACCCACGGGATCGATGTCGGTATCCGTGTCGCCCGCCGCCAGAAGTGCCGGCAGGGTCGAAGCGAAGCGCAGCCGCTTGCCGTTTGCCGCCAGATACAGCGGCTTGATGCCCAGGCGGTCGCGGGCCAGGGTCAGACGGCCGGTGTCGCGCTCAAAGATCGCGAAGGCGAACATGCCGTTCAGGCGCTTCACGCAGTCGGGCCCCCAGGCGGCGAAGGCCTTCAAGACCACTTCCGTGTCGCCCGTGGAAAAGAAGCGGTAGCCCTTTTCCTGAAGCTCCGTCCGCAGCGCCTTGTAATTGTAGATGCAGCCGTTGAAGGCGATGGTCAGGCCCAGGTCGGGGTCGACCAGGGGCTGCTGCGCCTTTTCCGTCAGGTCGATGATCTTGAGCCGCCGGTGGCCGAAGGCGCAACGGCTTTGCTGAAACAAGCCCGAGGCGTCGGGGCCCCGGGGCGCCATGGCATCCGTCATCCGCGCCACCGCCCGGGCGTCCGCATAACCGTCGTCGAATCTGATTTCGCCGCTAAGTCCACACATGCCGCATCCGGCTCCTTTTTTCTTGTTGGCGCGTCCCGCCCATCGAAATGGCGGGCGCCCGTCGCCCAGCGCTGGGCACGGACAAAAAGCCACCGCCCCGGTCATCCTTGGCCGGGTCAAAGGGCTGCAGTATTAAGTTGTTGATTTATCTAAGATAGTTGCCTGGGGCCGGGATGTCAAATGACGCCATTTTGACAATCAACCGATCCGGCGGAACCGACTGAGCCTATTGACGGAATCCGGACAGACAGGAAAAAGAAAACCACTGAGGCACAGAGACGATGTGAAGAAAGGGGAGATTTCAAGCCCGCACCTTCCTTCTCACTGTCTCAGCGTCTCAGTGGTGATTTTTGTCAGTGTTTGTAGTCGGGCTCTTCGCGGTCGAGCAGGCGCACGAAGGCGGCGAACTGGTCGCCGCCCCGGGGGCCGCCGTCGCCGTCGAACTGCTGGGCCGCGTGCTCGCAGACCTCCTTGGGCGGAATGATCAGCTCGGCGCCCGACGCCTGGGCCATCAGTTGCAGCTCGCAGGCATGCTGCAGATAGCGGATGTGCTGGAACGCCTCGGCGATGGTCCGGCCGGTGCACAGCAGGCCGTGATTGCGCAGGATCATCGAATGGTGATTGCCGAGATCGCGGATGATGCTGTCGCGTTCCTCGGTGTCGTTCGAAATACCCTGATAGTCGTGATAGGCGAGCCGGTTGTAGAACCCCATGGACTTCTGGTTCAGGGGCAGCAGGCCGTCCTTCTGCGCCGAGACGGCCATGCCCGCGTTGGTATGGGTGTGGATCACGCACATGGCGTCGCCGCGCGACATGTGGATCGCCGAATGGATCACGAAACCCGCCTTGATGACCTCGTAGGGGCTGTCGTCCAGGACGTTGCCGTCGATATCGATCTTCACCAGGTTGGACGCACAGACCTCGGAAAACAGGTGGCCGTAGGGGTTGATCAGAAAATGGTGGTCGCGGCCCGGCAGGCGCACGGATGAATGGGTGAAAATGCCGTCGTCCCAGCCGAACCGGGCGACCAGACGGTACACCGCGGCCAGTTCGACGCGCAGCGCCCATTCCTCTTCCGAGACCTTTTCGCGCAGGCTCGGCACCTCGTGTAGCTGGATCACCTGGGCCATGTGGCCGTTCCTCCCAATCCGTTCGCTCGGTATGATTGTGTACAATCCTAGCGCCGACGGGCCCGCCCGTTCAATAGCCATGCCCCTGCCCGCGCGAATGACGAAAATCCGGCGCGCACGCATTTCCTTTCCAGGCGAACTGCTCTACCATTCCCCCATGGACGATCCGCACCAGGAATATCCTGAAATCCCCGAGCCTTACCGGCCCGACGACGACCGATTTTCCTTCGACGTCGACAAGGCGCTGCGCAGCGTGGTTTCCCTGCGCACGGAAATTCCCGAGACGGCCTTTACCGCGACCACCCTCGGCACCCAGCGCAGCGGCCACGGCGTGGTCATCGACCCCAAGGGTCTGGTGCTGACCATCGGCTATCTGGTGGTCGAGGCCGAACGGGTGTGGCTGGTGTCCAACGACGGCCGCGCCGCCGAAGGCCACGTCATGGGCTACGATCAGGAAACGGGCTTCGGCCTGGTGCAGGCGCTGCAGCCTCTGGACGCCCCGGCCATCGAACTGGGATCGTCCGCCGACCTGATCCCGGGCGACGACGTGATCGTCGCCGGCTGCGGCGGGCGCAAACACGCCTTGCAGACCCGCGTGTCGGCGCGCAAGGAATTCGCGGGATATTGGGAATATCTGCTGGACGACGCGATCTTCACCGCCCCGGCTCATCCCTTGTGGGGCGGGGCGGCGCTGATCGGCGAGGACGGCCGGCTGCGCGGCATCGGGTCGCTTTACGTGCGGGGAGAGGAAAGCGGCGAGACCGAGGGCAACATGATCGTGCCCATCGACATCGTGAAGGCGATCCTGCCGACCCTGCGCACGACGGGGGCGACCGGGCGACCGCCCCGGCCCTGGCTCGGCACTTTCACCGCCGAGACCATGGGCCGCGTCGTCATCGTCGGCACCTGGAAGGGCGGCCCGGCGGAGGACGCGGGCCTCAAGGCCGGCGACCTGGTGGTCGGCGTCGACGACAAGCCGGTCGAGGGCATGGCCGAGTTCTTCCGCGGCGTATGGTCGCTGGGCAATGCCGGAATCGACGTGCCCTTGAACATCTACCGCGACGGCGACCTGATGACGGTCACGGTGCAGTCCTGCGCGCGCGGCGATTTCTACAAATCCCCCAACGTCCACTGAGGCCCGCCATGAGCGGCCTTGTCACGTCCGGCTTGGCCCTGAACTTTCCGCCCGTGCGCCTGGAGGCGGCGGACGCCGTCCTTTATCCCGCTTTCCTGGGGAACGCCGACGCCTTGTTCGATCAGGTCATGGCGGCGGTCGACTGGAAACAGGAAGAATTGACCCTCTACGGCCGGCGCATCCCGCAGCCGCGCCTGAGTGCGTGGTACGGCGATGCGGCCTATGCCTATTCGGGACTTCACCTGGAGCCCCGTCCCTGGCCGCCCGTACTGGCGGACCTGCGCAGGCGCTGCGCGGAAATCGCCCAGACCCCCTTCAATTCCGTACTCGCCAACCTGTACCGCGACGGCCGCGACAGCATGGATTGGCATTCCGACGACGAGGCGTCGCTCGGCCCCGCCCCGGTCATCGCGTCGGTCAATCTGGGGACGCCTCGGCGCTTTCAGCTGCGCCGCAAGGATGATAAGAAAACCAAAATCGAGATCAGCCTGGGCGGCGGTGACGTCCTGGTGATGGGGGAAAGATGCCAGATTCAGTGGCAGCACCGGGTGCCCAAGACGCAAGCGGCCGTCGGACCCCGCGTCAACCTGACCTTCCGCAACGTCGTCCGGGCGCCGACACGGCCCTGAACCCGTTCGCACGCCTGTCGTTTGACATCATGTACGGCAATGCCTGAAACACTCGAACTGCATTCCCTGGTCTATTTCAGTCATGCGGTTTCGCCGCTGGGGCCGGACGCCCTGCAGGATCTGCTCGACGTCTCCCGGCAGGCAAACCAGGAACACGGCATCACCGGCATCCTGATCTATGGGTGCGGCAATTTCGCGCAATACCTGGAAGGCCCGAAGGTGGAGATCGACACCCTGTTCGTCAATATTCAGCGGGATTCGCGCCACCGGGACGTCCAGTTGCTCGCCGAGGGCCCCATCACCACCCGCATCTTTGCGGACTGGTCCATGACGTTCCGCCCGCTCGGGCAGGACGTTATCGAAAAGCTCCCGGGCGCGGTCGACCCCGTCGACGCTCTCCGTACCGTCCTCGATATTCCCGCCACGTCGGCGATGACGGTCCTTCTGAAATCCTTGATCCAGGCATTTCTGCCCGGCGGGCCGGCCTCCCCCCGCGGCGCCTAATCCATATCCAGCGGAAACACCGGCCGGCGAACGTTCTTGTAATCCAGGTCTTTGTAGTTGCGCGAGGTCACGCCGCCACCGTCGTCGACGACGATGATCTGCGACGCGATGGGCCCGTAGGCGGCGCGGAAATGGTGCGCCGATTTGACGCCCAGGACCTTCCTTTTCTCCGGATCGATGCCGACGGATTTGAAGAACATCTTGTCGTAATTCTGATACCGGGCGCTGGCCACCACGATATCCAGGCGGCCGACGCTGAACACCGCCGCCGGCCCCATGTCGACGCGGGTTCCCCGGGTCATCGGCCCTTCCATGGCGAAGGTGCCGTCGGTGATCGCGGTGACCGTGCCCATCAGCGACAGCGGCCCGCCCTGCACGGCCGGGTCGACCTTGCCGCCGAGTTCCAGCCTGAACGTCGTGCCCAGGCCCGCGTTGCGGCAGGCAAGCGCCGCTTCGGGATCGTAGATCGTGCCGAAGGCGGCATCGGGCAGATCGGCCTCGATCATCGCGCCCAGAAGCTTCGTCGCGTCGCCGTAACCGCCGCCACCCGGATTGTCCGCGTAATCGGCCAGCACGATGGGCGCCTGCACGCCCTGGGCCAGGGCCGCCTTGACCCGGGCCATCGCGTCGTCGATGCGCAGCAGGTTGATGGTCAGCTTGTTGCGGTCGCGCCAGATCTGATCCATCACCTGTTCGGCGATCTTCCCGTGGGCCGGGTTGTCGCCTTCGCCGGTGACGATGCAGGTCGGCCCCGTATCGTGAATATCGACCCAGGGGAAGCCCGCGTTGATCGACCCGGCATAGGTGCCGGGCGTTTCCTTCAGCAGCTTGTCCAAGGTCGCGAGCGCTTCCGTCATCGGCCCCGGCGACGTGGTCCGTCCATGGTCGGCGCCGTCCAGCATTTCGCGGCGGCGGACATGGACCTTGGGATGGATTTCCCCCGCCATGGTGCGGGCCAGAAGGTCGCAGGCCTGGGTCGCGATCTCGTACTGGTCGATATGGGGATAGGTGCGGTAGCTGATGACGATGTCACAGAGATCGGCCGTGCGGTCGGTCACGTTGGCATGCAGGTCGAGCGTCATGGCAAGCGGCACGTCGGGACCCGCGACATCGCGCACGGATTGCAACAGCCGGCCCTCGCCGTCCTCGTCATGTTCGCAGACCATGGCCCCGTGCAGGCACAACAGGATGCCGTCGAACGGACCGTCGGATTTCAGCGCATCGACGATGACCTGGGTGACATGGTCGTGCATGTCCTTGGTCACCTTGCCCGACGGCGTGGCGTTGGCGTAGATCGGATGGCGGATCGACCAGCCGTGCTTTTCGGCGGCGTCGAGCGCCGCGCCGATTTCCGTCGCCGTGCCGCGCATCTTCCGGGCGACCTCGTCGTCGCGGTAATAGGTCCGGGCCTTGTAGGCGGCCATGTCGGTGGGCAGTTTCGAAAAGGTATTGGTTTCGTGCTTGAAACCGGCGATGAGAACGCGCTTGGTCATGGTCGTTTCCTAGGCTTTCAGTTTGGCGAGGTCCGGCACCGGCCGCATCAGGTCGGCCTTGCCCGCGAAGTACCGTTCGAGTGCATGGGCCACGGCCAGCACCAGGGCGTCCTTGCCGTTCGGCGCCATGACCTGCAGGCCGAAGGGCATGCCACGATGATCGACGCCGCAGGGGATCACCGCCGAACAGGCCATGGCCATGGTCGGCGCGTAGGAAATCGCCAGCCAGCGCATGTAGGTCGGCATTTTCTCGCCGTTGATCTCGTCCACGTACAGCTGTTCGTGGGGGAACGGCGAAACCGAGGCGGCGGGGCAGATCAGCACGTCGACCTCATCGAACAGGTCGATGAAGTTGCGCATGATCCTGGCCTGCTCGACCAGGGCCCAGCCGACGTCCGACGCCGTGACCTCAAGCCCCCGGGTGGTGTTGTCGATGACGTTGGGGCCCAGCAGGTCCTTGTGATTCTTCAGGCGTTCCTGGTGCAGGGCGACGAAGGTGACGCCGCGGAAGATTTCGAACACCCGGTGGATGTCGCCCATGTCGGGGGCGCGGTCCTGGGCCTCGGCGAACACTCCCCTGAATTGATCCGTGCGCGCCTTGAAGGTGTCGGCGATGCCCTTGTCCACGGGGCAGCAGCCGAGATCGGGCGTGAACGCGGCATGGATCGATCCCAGATCCAGGCCGTCCACGGATGAAAACAGGCGCGGATCGACCAGGCCCGAGAACGGATCGCGCCGGTCGTCGTCCATCTGCGCCTGCAACAGCAGGGACGCGTCCTCGACCGTGCGCGCCATGGGGCCCAGCACCGACCAGGGCATGAGGGCCGAGGCCTTGCCTTCGGCCGGAACCGTGCCCGGCGACGGGCGGAAGCCGACGACGCCGCAAAATCCGGCGGGGGTACGCAGGCTGCCGCCGTAATCGCTGCCCGACGCGATCGGCACCATGCCGGTCGCCAGCGCCACGGCCGAGCCGCCGGACGATCCCGCGCAGGTCAGGTCCGGGTCGAACGGATTGCCCGTGGCCCCGAACACGCGGTTCTTGGTGTTGGCGCCGGCGCCGAATTCCGGCGTGTTGGTTTTGCCCAGGATGATCGCCCCCTCGGCGCGGACGGCGGCGACGGAGCCCTGATCGGCCTCGGGCACCGTGTCCTTGTTGATCAGCGAGCCCCAGGTGGTGCGGATGCCCTCCGTCGCCTCCAGATCCTTGATGCCCATGGGCAGGCCGTGCAGCAGGCCCAGTTCCTCGCCGTCCAGCACCATCTGTTCGGCGACCTTGGCTTCCTCGCGCGCGCGATCGTAGGCGCGGGTGACCATGCAGTTGACCGCGCCGTCGACCGCCTCGATCCGCGCGATGCAGCTTTCCACAAGCTCGACCGGCGAAATCTCCTTGGTGCCGATCAGGCGCCGGGCCTCGGTCGCGGTCAGGTCGCAAAGTTCGGTCGCCGTCGTTGGCTGTGTCATGTCAATTTCTCCAGGTCTGGGATCGGGCGGGCGGTTTCGGCGTCCGCGTTCAGGATGGTTTCGATGGCGAGGGCCGCCTCCAGCAACTCCTTCTCGCCGTGGCGTTTGCCGGCGATCTGAAAGCCGAAGGGGGCCCCCGTCTCATCCAGGCCGCAGGGCACGGCGATCACCGGATTGCCGGTCAGCGTCAGGGCCGAGCGGATCAGCGACGCGTCCATGTAGTTTTCCATGGGCTTGCCGTTGATTTCCGTCGGCGCACCCGTATCCAGGCGGTAGGGCGGATAGGCGTTGCCCGGCAGGATCAACAGGTCGACGTCCTCCATGAACGTCTGGAAGCGGTCGTACCACTGCCGCCAAGCGACCTCCGCCGCCGCCACATCGGCCAGCGACATGGCGTAGCCCGCTTCCGTATTGGTGACGATGTTGGGCGACAACAGGTCGCGGTGCTGTTCCACCCGTTCCTTGTGATAGGCCATGTAATAGACGCAGCGCAGCACCCAGAAGGCCTCGCGCACGCCCGCGATGTCGGGCTGGTCGTCCCGCGCATGCGCGAAGGCGTTCCGGAATTTCGCCGTGCGCGCGCGGAACACGCGCTTGATGCCGTCGTCCACGGGGGCCGATCCCAGGTCTTCGGAAAACGCCACGCGCAGCTTGGACAGGTCCGCCGGTTTGGGATAGGCGAGGTCCGCCGTCGAGAACGGAAAGCCCATGGGGTCGCCCGGATGGGCGCTGCCCGCCTGGGCGGAATACAGCAGCGCCGTGTCGGCGACGGACCTTCCCATGGGCCCCTGAACCGAGAAATACGTCAGCGGCAGCAGGCGCCGTTCGTTGGCCACGGCCCCCGGACGCGGGCGGAAGCCGACCACACCGGACCAGGTCGCGGGGGCGCGCAAGGACCCGCCCGTGTCGGATCCTTGGGCCAGCGGCACCATGGAACACGCCAGCGCCGCGGCGGACCCGCCGGACGATCCGCCCGGCGTGCGTGCGGGATCGAACGGGTTGGTGGTCGCCCCGTAAACCCGGTTGGTGGTGTTGGCGCCCGATCCGAATTCCGGCGTGTTGGTCTTGCCCAGGATGATCGCCCCCGCCTGACGCAGGCGGGTGATCTGGCCGTCGTCGGCGGCGGGCACATGGTCCTTGAACAGCAGCGAGCCGTAGGTCGTGCGGACGCCCTTGACGTTGACCAGGTCCTTGATGCCGACCGGCAGGCCGAACAGCTTGGGTTGCTCCGCCGAGGTCGCCAGGCGCTTTTCCTGGTCCCGGGCCGTGGCCAGGGCGCCCTCGGCGTCCAGCGCGACGAAGGCGTTGACCGTGCCGTTCACGGCGTCGATGCGTTTGAGGCAGCTTTCCAAAAGTTCCACCGGCGACAGCTTGCGCGCCCCGATCAAGGCACGCAATTCGACGGCGGAAAGGTCGCAGGGCTCGGTCATTGCAGGGGCAGACCGTCGCGTTCTCCCAAGTCCCAGAACAACCCGCCCATGAGGCGAAGGGCCGAGCGGGACACGGACTCCAGAATGTGTTCGTTGGGCGCGTGCTGGGAACAGGCCGGATAGCTGTGCGGCACCCAGACGGTCGGCAGGCCCAGGATATGCGCGAAGCAGTCGTTGGGCAGCGATCCCCCCAGGTTGGGCAGCACGGCCGGCTCCTCCCCCGCCGTGCGGGCGAGGGAGTTGATCGCCCATTTGGCCCAGGGGGTGTCCGGCTCCAGCCGCGTCGCCGCCATGAATTCCCGGTCCGGCGTCAGGGTGACCTTGTCGTAGCCCAGCTTGTCCAGGTGCTTGCGCACGGCGGGAATGACCACGGCAGGGTCGAAGCCCGCGACGAAGCGCATGTGGCATTTGGCGAAGGCCTTGGGCGGCACGGCGTTCACCGGGTTGTCCGGATTGCCGGTCTTGAAGGCGAGGATTTCAAAGGTGTTCCAGCCGAACACCTTTTCCTCGGCGGTCAGGCCCGGCTCGCCCCAGTCGGGGTCGATTTCGGGATCGCCCTCCATGCCGCCGACCTTGAGCTTGGACAGCGCGTCGCGCACGGAGTTGGAAATGGGATCGGGCTTCAATTCGTCGAGCAGTATCTTGCCCTTGGCGTCGACGATGGTCGAGATGGCATGGGCCAGGATGATCCCCGGGTTGGCCAACAATCCGCCCCAGTTGCCGGAATGGTGGCCGCCCTCGCGCAGGTCGAGCGACATGGTGAAGTTGAACACCCCGCGCGACCCGAAATAGACCGTGGGCCGGAGCGCGTTGAGGCGCGGACCGTCGGAGGCAATGAACACGTCGGCCTTGAACAGGTCCGAATGCGCGCGGCAGAACTCGCGCAGGCCCGGCGAGCCCGTTTCCTCGCCCGTTTCGATCAGCGCGACCACGTTATAGCCCAGCTTGCCGCCACGGGCGTCCATGCAGGCCTTCAGCGCCGCCAGATTGATGGTGTGCTGGCCCTTGTTGTCGGCGGTGCCGCGGCCGTACCAGCGATCGCCCACCTTCTTCATCTCCCAGGGGCCGATGCCGTCGCGCCATTGGTCGTCGTAGCCGCGCACCACGTCGCCGTGGCCATAGGTCATCAAGGTCGGCAGGTCGTCGTCTTCCTGCCGGCGCGCGACCAGGATAGGCTGGCCGCCGGGCTTGGGATTTTCGAAGATTTCGCTGACAAAGCCGAGATCGGCCAGGTAGGGCATCATCTCGTCCTTGAGGTAGCGGTACAGCTCGGGCCGGAACGGCTCGTCCTGGCTGCACGACTTGATGGCGACGCGGCGCGACAGGTCCGCCCAGAACCCGCCGTCGTCGAAATAATGTTCCAGGCTTTCGATCACCGCGTCGCGTGTCATGCCGCGTTCCTTTCCAGTCTGTAGGCCGTATCCGGATCGCCCAGGTCCCAGTAGATGCCGGTGACCAGTTCCATGCCCTCGCGGGTCAGCGACCACAGAAT
>Ga0209643_1000751_pt1 | contig 43101 bp, 48 predicted proteins | sample AutmiccBRH37_all_FD_187383 | JGI IMG/M metagenome (GOLD analysis project Ga0209643, IMG submission 187383) | Deep subsurface microbial communities from Mt. Terri, Switzerland - Autotrophic microbial communities BRH/37_all (SPAdes) (version 2) | ecosystem: Environmental > Aquatic > Deep...
GAACCCGTCCCGGCAACTTCCAAACCCAGACTGAATGCGCCCAAGGCGCCACACGTCCGCGCGCCTGAAACGGGCTGCCCCGGACACCCTCATGAATGATCCGGGCTAACCTACATCTCAGACACCAAGAGCGAAGGCGCCCCGATGGACGTGGCCCGGTTGATCGCCAGCTTAAACCAGCTTCAGGCGCTGCCTAGCCCTACGGGATCACAGTGAGATAACTGGCGGGCGTTTTTGGCGCCACGCTTGCCAGTGAGGGCTTGAGGGAGACCAGACCTTATCACCAGCCTGTTAGCTGCCGTGCCCTCTCGTGGATCGTAATGGCACGCTCAGCTAAAAATACATCGTAGTCATCCCGTAGAGCGGCATCATACGCCGCTTCTGAAATCATGTTCGCCTCCAACGCGGACCTAAGGTTTCCTCCCAATGCCGCCTCCACTTCTTTGAGGTATTCCGACGGCGGCCGATTAGATATCTTTTTATTACTTTGCGCGGTAAGCATTATAAAATTAGCCAACAAATTCGCACGCCGAAGTGGAACACCCCTTCTCGTCACCAGATCATCTTTCGGGAAAAAATGATGATATTCGCGCGAGTTAGACTGATGAAGCGCTTTGTGCACATCTATTGACTGGCCCGTGAGAAGATCGACCGGACGGTTAAACGCCAAAAGAAGCGTCAATATTTTTGCATGCGCGGTATTCAGCCTAAATTGCTGTGTGGTCCAAATCCCTACTCCGGCCTCTGCAACCGGTATTTCAAGCTCTGCAGTTTCCCCCCGCGCAAATTTCGCGGCAGCCGCCTGATCAGAAGCCATGTTCCCAGTATTCCATCCTGCGAAATATCCAGATACTGCGGTTCGCCAAAACCATCGCTTTATAGCGAGGCGCTGCTCGTAGTTCGGTCGAGGTAAAAGTCGAAAAACCTCAGCCAACACCACCATTTGATTAGAATAGGGAATATGCTTGTCGGACGGAATAGAGAGATCTGTGGCGAGAAAGTCGACTGCCCTTTCGTACGCATCTCTTGTCGCCGTGGACGCAGTATTTAGCTGTTCCGCGTCATAGCGACGTAAATTATCAATACTTCCTTCCGAGAAACCACCACCCGCCGCGGCAGACAAACTCCGAAGGATCACTTTTCGGTCAAGTCCGCCGAAATCTTTCTCCGTTACTGACGCCAAAAGTGCATCAATTTGATCAAATAGGTCAAATTTGTCGCTCCATGTAGCCGCGCGCATAAGATCAACAATTGTAAGCGGCGTTCCGCGACTGTTTATTCGTTCAAAAATAGGCCCAACATCGTCAATCGACATCTCCAGCAATGTGACAGTGGCGATTTTGTAATCCTTGAGCCGGTCGAAGAGTTTCTTTCCCGCCGCCTCCAAGACTGCTGCATCCGCTTCGGATTTTACCCTATTTAACTGGGTAAAATAAAGAGAGGCATCCGAGAGCCAGCTTAAGCGTATCTGGTGATTGGGCGGGCTATCGAGTGTCGCCAGATGAAAAAACTTGCCAGTTCTCAAATCATACGCCAAGTTCCACTGACTATCTGGATCAGTCCCCCTCCAATATAGAGCGCCACACACAGACGAAAGGCGCTGCTGGCCATCCAGTAAGTAATTGACCGGATAATCGTACGACTGTTGGCCAATAGGTAAATCTGCTATGCTTCTCTCTGCCTTCAACAACTCCCTGCTACGCCACAGAAGGACACTCCCTATCGGGTAATTACTCGCAATCGAATCCCATAAATCCAGCACTTGCTTCTTTGACCACACGAACTCCCGCTGAAATTTTGGAAGAATGATATCTCCGCTCAAAATGCGCGAAGCAAGCTCCTCCACTCGGTCGACGGATGGCTGCGGAGCCTTCTGCATATCGAATTTGGTTGTTGTACCTGCCATCTGCGTTCCCCCGCTTTTTATGCTCAATCTGTACGGCACGTCCTACGCCTTGGCAGCCACCCTCCCGATATGGGCAGATCTCATAGGGGCTGCACCTTCGCCAGCCACGGCGACAAGACTGCCAGTTCCTCCCCTATCCCATAACCTGCGCTCACGGCCGAGCCTATCCTATGGCCCATCAAACGCGACATGATCTCGTTCGGCATCTGAGCGTTTCGGCAGGCATCGGCGAATCGGTGGCGTAGGCTATGGAAAGTCCGGCTCTTGTCCTCGATTTCCGCCTTCACTCGCAGGATACGTGCGAACCGCTTGCCGTATGGACCGCCAAGCCGTCCACGGCCGTCTGGCGCGAGGGCAGCGAATAGTCGCGGGCCGCTTGAGCGTTCGCAATGCTTCAGGAACCCGGCTGCGATCATCGTGGGATGCAGTGGCACAATGCGAGCGCTGGATGCGTTCTTAAGCCGCTTCTCGCCTAGGTCGTTGACGTTAATGTACCACGTCGCGCCTTCCTGGCGCACGTCGGCCTTCGAAAGTTGGCACACCTCTTCAACGCGCAATCCATGGTACAGGGCGACTCTCGGAATCCAATAGTCGTCCTCATCCGCCCCGTGCGCGGCGTCTATGGCGGTGAAGAGCGTCGTCAGTTCGTCACGCGTGAAGGGCTTTCGGCGCTCGCGCTCGCTGAATTTCTCTTTCGGCTTGAGAAAGCGGATTCCGGCTGCGGGGTTCTTCTCGATATAGCCCAATCCCTCAGCATATCGCAGGAGCGTCGCGAGGCCGGTCACGTGTTTGGTGACGGTACGGGCGGTGATCGGCGGCAGCTTCTTTTCGGTGCCTAGCCGGATAGCGTTGTGAAGGGTCGCCTCCCGGATGTCCGCGCGGGTGCTATTAGGGAGCTTCCCTATGGCGTCCTTGAACTCTCGGATATGGGCTTTCGTGATCTCCGTTACCGGCAGGTCGCCGTGCAGTTGCCTGAAGCGACTGGCGACGTACCGGTACTGCTCCACGTGTTGAGGCGGGGCCTCCCTCTCCTTCGCCCAGCGGGTCACGATGTCGCTGAGGTTGGGCGCAAGGTCGCCATCCTCCGCAGCCTCGCAGTCGGACGCGGGGATCGCGACGCCCACTTTCGCTAGGGCGCGCTCCCTTATTGCCACGTGGTCTCTCAGATCCTCTAGCGACTTCCGCGCCTGCTTCAGTTCGGAATTCAGGTCGTTGCGCTCCAGGTGCTCACGCTCCCGCGGCCACTCCGGATCGTCGCGGCCCTCATCCCACTCACGCATCTGCTTCAGCCGGGGCGGCTCCGTCTCCAGAAGGCTCTTGAGCATCAGAACGGCCTCTTTGACGTAGGCCGCACCCTCGCGGTGTTCCACCGTCTCAGCCTCTAGGGCGTCCACACCTCCCGCGTTGACGACCAATGCGCGCTCATCAGGCGGCAGGAGCTTCACTAGCTCGTCGGCGTGCTGGCGCGTGCGCTGGCGTTCAAGCTCACGGCGGTGCAGCTCGATGAGGGAATCGTGTTCCTGTCCCCTTGCCCTTGCCTTCTGCTCAGCGAGTCGCCTATCGCTGGTACCTAGGGCCTCTTTCCAGAGAGGGCGCGGGAACAGGTGAGCTACATCGGAAGGGATTCGGCGCTTGTAGTAGAAGCGTCCGGCTATGGTCGTCAGGTGGCTGCCCATGGTCGGTGTGTACCGCTCTGTGCACTGGTCTGTGCACCGACCCTAGAACGACAAAGCCCGGAAACCCTTAACATATTGGGCTTCCGGGCTGATTTTGTGGTGCGGTCGAGAAATGTCGGATTTCGCCGGTGCCGGAGTGATTAGCGAAAGGTGCGGGGCAAATGGGCACCGTTGATTTCTAAGAGAAATCTTCGACGCTCCCCGCACCGCGATCGCGCGGCCACGCCTCCCAGGGCGAGCGGCTGTCGCCGTGAATCGCGAGCCACCCCGATGCCCAGGATGCGATGAACAGAAGTTGTGGCTATGCAGGAATGCTTAACCAGCCACATGTGCCGATGTCCACCCGCTCCGGGTTTAGCGCTCAGGCCCTCGGAGCCCGCTTTACCTCGTGGTAAGATCGATCGGCCATGATGAAGCAGTTCCACACACGGCTCACGTCGCGACCATGAGGCACGAGATCCACCCTTACCTGTAGCCTCTTGCTGAGTGCGCGGGCGCTAATCCTTCGCCGCGCCCTGAATTTTTTTGTTATCCGCGGGAAAATTAGCGTTGAGTATACTCATAGGAACGGCGGCATCGGATGAGATCGTCGGCACGGATGCCAGAGAACTCATCGTGGGTCTCGGCGACGATGATGTACTGCGCGGCGGCGAGGGAGGTGACCTCATCTACGGGGTCTCCGGCCTCAATCGTATTTTCGGCGACGATGGGAACGATGCCCTTGTCGGCGGTGTCGACGGTGGCGACGGACTTGACCCCGACGCGGTCGGCAAAGAGTACGATCCGCCGCTCGAACTGACCGAGCAGCTGTATGGCGGGGCCGGCAATGACTGGATCGACGGCGGTGCCGGCGAGGACAGCATATTCGGCGATGACGGCGCCGACCTGCTGCAGAGCGGACCGGGCCACGACTACATCGTCGGGGGGATGGGGAACGACCTAATCTATGGCGACGCCGGCCTCGACCAGATGTATGGCGGCGAAGGCGACGATCTTATCATCGACCTGCTGAATGCGCCGAACGCCGACCATGGCGAGGGACTGAACGGCGACGCGGGCAATGACCTGCTGATCGGCAGCGACAGCTGGAACCTGCTCTCCGGCGGCAGCGGTGCCGACGTCATCATGGGTGGCGGCGAAAGCGACGTGATGGCCGGCGGCGACCCGATCTACGAAGCGATCGGCGGCGTCGTCACTCTGGTTGGCGGCACCCTGGACGGCGCGGCGGATCGCTTCGTCTTCAACGAGGGCGACGGCCACGATTCGATCTATGGCTTCGAGACCGGGCCCGGTGGCGATTTGCTCGACCTCACCCGCCTGGGCGGCATCGCCTCGCGGGGCGATCTTTATGTCGCTGCAGTCATGGACGATGAGGGTATGCCCTTCGCCGTCGTCGTCGGGCTCGGCGAAGGCCAGTCGGTCCTCCTCATCGGCGTCACCGACCCCGATGCCGTGACCGCGGAGAATTTCATCTTCCGTTCGCCTGAAACCGTTAGTCCGGCGACCACTGAACTGGCGGACTATTCGACCGCAACGACCGGGGTCACGGCGGGCCTCGAAGCCGGCCAGTTGTTCCGCGGGCGCACCGACGGGATCGTGCCCTATGGTGCGGTCGATATCCTCGGCTCGGCCCATGATGACGTCTTGGCCGGCGACGGCCGGGCTAATGCCATGGAAGGCGGCGACGGCGACGACATCCTGGAAGGGCGGGGCGGCGACGACATCCTGATCGGAGGCGCGGGCGCGGACATTCTCAGCGGCGGCGAGGGGTTCGACACCGTAAGCTATGCCGGCGGCTCGGCGGTGACGATGATTAACCTGTCCGACGGTGGCGTGTCGAGCGACGGCGACATTCTTTTCAGCATCGAGCGCATAATCGGGTCCGACTTTGACGACGTCCTAATCGGCGGTATCGGAGCCTACAAGAACGAGAGCGGTGCCGACACGTTCGAAGGCGGTGGTGGCGACGATATCCTCGTCGGCGGGGCCGGTGGCGACACCCTGATCGGCGGCGCAGGCATCGACACGGCCGACTACAGCGGCGAGACGGATGTGGTCTATGTGCGGCTCTACGACGGCGTGACGGATTACAATGGCCGGTTCGCCGGCGCGCGCGGGGATGTGCTCTCCGGGATCGAGAACCTGATCGGCGGCAGCGCGGGCGACTACCTGCTCGGCGACGCCGGTGCCAACCGGCTGGTCGGCGGTTTGGGCAACGACTATCTCGACGCGAAGGCCGGCGACGACATCCTGCTCGGCGGACCTGGGGCCGACATGCTGATCGGCGGCGCCGGCAATGACACAGCCGACTACAGCGGCGAGACGGATGTGGTCTATGTGCGCCTCTACGACGGCGTGACGGACTACAATGGCCGGTTCGCCGGCGCGCGCGGCGATGCGCTCAGCGGCATCGAGAACCTGATCGGCGGCAGCGCGGGCGACTACCTGCTCGGCGACGCCGGTGCCAATCGACTGGTCGGCGGTTTGGGCAACGATTACCTGGACGCCAAGGCCGGCGACGACATCCTGCTCGGCGGTCCCGGCGCAGACATGCTGATCGGCGGCGCCGGCAATGACACGGTGGACTACAGCGGCGAGACGGATGTCGTCTACGTGCGCCTCTACGACGGCGTGACGGACGACAACGGCCAGTTCGCCGGTGCGCGCGGCGATGCGCTCAGCGGCATCGAGAACCTGATCGGCGGCAGCGCGGGAGACTACCTGCTCGGCGACGCCGGCACCAATCGCCTCGCCGGAGGTCTGGGCGGGGACTACCTGGACGGCAGGGCCGGCGACGACGTCCTGCTCGGCGAATCCGGCGACGATGTCCTCGCCGGTGGGGCTGGTGGCGACACCCTTATCGGCGGCGCCGGCAACGACACGGCCAACTACAGCGGCGAGACGGATGTCGTCTACGTGCGGCTATACGACGGCGTGACGGACTACAATGGCCGGTTCGCCGGCGCGCGCGGCGATGCGCTCAGCGGCATCGAGAACCTGATCGGCGGCAGCGCGGGCGACTACCTGCTCGGCGACGCCGGTGCCAATCGACTGGTCGGCGGTTTGGGCAACGATTACCTGGACGCCAAGGCCGGCGACGACATCCTGCTCGGCGGTCCCGGCGCAGACATGCTGATCGGCGGCGCCGGCAATGACACGGTGGACTACAGCGGCGAGACGGATGTCGTCTACGTGCGCCTCTACGACGGCGTGACGGACGACAACGGCCAGTTCGCCGGTGCGCGCGGCGATGCGCTCAGCGGCATCGAGAACCTGATCGGCGGCAGCGCGGGAGACTACCTGCTCGGCGACGCCGGCACCAATCGCCTCGCCGGAGGTCTGGGCGGGGACTACCTGGACGGCAGGGCCGGCGATGACATCCTGCTCGGCGGAGCCGGCGATGACACGTTGATAGGCGGAGCCGGCAACGACCGGTTCATCCTTGACAGCGAGCCCGGCCGAGACCGCATCAGAGACTTCGACGGCGGCCTCGGACTGGGGGATATGATCGATCTCCGCGCCATTACCACTCTGGCCAACTTTGCCGACGTTCAGGCGGCGGCGAGTCAAGTCGGGGCGGACACGATGATCGATTTTGGCGGCGGCAACGCCCTCATGCTGGAGAATTTTACCGCCGGAAACCTCGCCTCGGATGACTTCATCTTCTGATCGAGATGGAGCTGGCTTCGTCGAATCTGCTGTGGACGACGGCCGCGAAAATTGCGCAGCTGAGAGATGGAGAGATTGCTGACAGTCCCTTTCCCGCCGCCGAAGGCCATCACGCCCGCAGCGCCTTCGCCGTCCGCGCCGCCTGATTCACGACCCCACGAACTCGAAGACGCCGGGCGCCCGGTCCGTCTCAATGTCGTCAACGCGCTACACTTGAAGGCTCATCCGAAAATCCTCCTGAGGGCATGAAAAAGCCCGCCTCGAGGGGCGGGCTGTGGTTCGACCGAATCCGGCGCGTCGACCGGAGACGAGGGCGTGGGCGGCGGCATCGAGTCGAGGACCGACTGGGTGCGATTGTCGAGGCTCGCCCAGGTCGCCGCGCCGCAGATGCCGTCAGGCATGAGGCCGGCGATCCGCTGCCAAGCCTTCAGCGCCGCTTCGGTGCCGGCGCCGAACTGCCCGTCGACGGCTACCCGCAGGTCCATCTCACGGATCTGTGTGTTCAACGCCTGCTGCAGGACCCGCACGGCCTCGCCGGCATCGCCGCAGCGGAGGGTTGGGCGTCGGTCGGTGCGAACGGCGTTCGCCGCGGGCATCGGCGCCGAGCCCCCCTCCCCCCAGATTGCAAAGCAGAGCTGCAGCAACCGGACGCGATCGTCGTAGCCGTTCAGGCCGCCGTTGATGATGGTCGTGACCATCCCGGTATCGTCGACGTCCGCATACTGGTTGATCCGCCGATCGCGCCAGAAGACGAGTGCCGCCTCGAACGCGACGGCCGGGTCCTCGAGCCGCTCCGGCGCGGCGTCGAGGTCGATTCCCAGAACCGTGCCGATCCGGGCATAGCCATCCTTGCCTGTGTTCATGATCAGGCCGCGGCCCCGGTAGCGCCAGCCGTCGCCGGTTCTTTCCGGGCCGTTGCCCATACGCCCGCCATAGACCCGGCTGGCAATGCGCTCCGGCTGCCGCGCGTAGGCGGCCGCCTCGGCCGCCGTGAAATATTTCGGGAAGGTCTCCCGGAGGCCCTCGGCCGAATAGTTGAGGTTCTCGGTCAGGCGCGTGAAGCCCTGGCTCTCGTGCGCCAGCTGCGCCACCAGGTGGCACCAGCGCCGCGGCGTCGTGATGCCGTAGCGCGGCAGCAGCTCGGGCGCCAGGCGCACGATCTCGGCCAGGATGGCGGCATCGCCCCGCGGGCAGAGCCGGCGCAGGTCGTCATAGGTGATGTGCATGGGAACCTCAGGGGGTAGGGATGATCGAGATCTTCGACAGGGCCCAGGCGATCAGGGCGAACAGCGCCGTCGACTGCCCGGCGATCACCAAGCCGGCAAACCACCAGAAGCGGCTCGAGACCGCCCGCCGGTCGGCGTCCATGCGCGTGGTCACCATCTCGCGCTCGGCGTCCATTCGCTCATAGATCGCCTTGTTCTTGGCGCTGATGTCGCCGCGCACGGCGTCGAAGCCGTTGCGCGTGATGTTGTTCGAATCGGTGACGGCCTTCGTCAGGTCCTCGACGCAGCGCTCCAGTCGCTGCATGTCGCGACGGCTGGCGGCCCAGCGTTCGGCGCAGGTCTTCTCGTGCCCGTCGAGCCGCTCGATCGCGCGATCGGCCGTCGTCAGCGCGCGCCGCGCCGCCTCAGATCCCTCCGTCACGAGCTTCGCCGCCTGCTGCACGGGGCCCTTCCTTTCCTGTGACCCGGCTCACGCAGCGGCAGACGCTGCACGCGAATGATCGCTGCCGCCATCGGTCGGCCTCCTTCATCAAGATCTTGTGTGGAAGTCCCCGACGATCGGTGTGTCAACACCGGTCGGCTGGGCGCCTGCTTATGATAAGTACGGGACGACTGGCCGGCTTTTCGGCTGCGGAAGACGTGAGCCTGTGTGACCACCGGATGAACTACGACCGACGAGAAGTTCTGATCCTGACGGCTCAGGCCGCCGCGGGGCTGACACTGCCGAGCAGTCATGTCTCTAGCGCAAAAGCCGCCGACGACAGCCAGCCCGATACGACCAGGCTGCTGGAGGCGATCGCCCGCGCAACGCCGGGCGGCAGGGTAAAGATCGACGGTCGAAAGATCATCTCGGCAGGCCGGTCGTTCATCGACGTCCGCCGATCAGATCCACATCCCGCCGCGATTACACTTCAAGGCCCCGTGACCTTGGAAGGCCCAGGATCCATCGAGGTGTCTCAGCCAGATAAGAGCGTGATACAGGTACTGAACGCGCGCTCCCCCGTCGAAGGCGTCGTGGTACGCGACCTGACATTGAAACAGCCTCCATCCAGCATTGTCGGCAGGAGCGGCTTGACGGATGACTACTTCGCTCTGAGGTTCTGGGGCACCCGTAATTGCACCGCGCAAAACGTCACGTTCGACCAATGCGAGCTGGCACTCACCTTTCAGTTTGGCCCTGCCACCTACCCCAATAGAGCCTCCGTTGCCAATCGAAGCTTCGGCTGCCGGGGCGATAGCATTCGGTTCATGGGCCTTCAGCTCTTCGGCGAGCAACAAGGCTCTCACGTCGGACATATTTTCCGCGGAGGGCGTGCTGGCGACCGCGCTGCTGCTCATGGCATCCGCTTGACCGGCTACGATTTCGCCCCCTGCGTCGGCAACGAAGTCTCGGATCATACGCTGTCTCGTTTCCTTACTGGCTTATCTTTGCAGAGTTATTCGCAAGAAAACACGGTGGTCCTCACAGCACATGATTGCCAGCAGGGTGCGCAAGTGCTTCGACAAGCCAACATCGATGCTGTCCCGATGAGAAACAAAGTCGATTTGACTGCGATCGGGGGCGAGTATGGATTGTATGATGACGGAGGCTCCCACAATGCGTTCACGGTCGACATCAGCGATTTTGCGTCCCATGGCATCTATGCCAGCGATGGCGGCCGTCGGCTTGGTTTTGCGCGCGGCAACAGTTATCGAGGGCGGATCAGGGCGAGCGATCGAGGGCGGAATGCCCGCGGCGCCCAGATTCACAGCTCCGACACCCATCTCGATCTCGATATCGACGGCGCTCATCAACTGGCCTTTGGCCTGCTGGCTACTGGCGACCACCTGACCGGCCGTGTCCGGGTGACTGGCTGTCGAACTGGCGTTCACCTCGGTGGCAGCGACGGCAAACTGACATTGCAGGCATCGGCCTCCGGCAGTGCGCTCGTTGTGCATGGCAACGGCAACGTCATCGATTGCGGAATAGTCGGGGACGTAATTGTTGCCGGAAGGCGCAACGTGCTACGGGGACGCGTAGACGGCGACGTCTCTGTGACCGAGGGTAACGACGTGAGCGGGCTCTCGTAAGCACGACATTCCGCATGGAGCACATACTCACATGACCGTGACAGCCGTAGCTTTGACGTGCTTCGGCGCGCTGCTGGTTCTGGCACTGGCGATCAACTTCCGGCGAAGCCGAACGCCGACATTCCTGTTCTTTTTCACGGTGATGTTCGTTCTGTCGTACGCTGTCGCCCCCGTGACCCTGATTGCCTGGGGGACGCCACGGGCTTTTCCCTATCCGACTCGGTTCCTGCAGCCTGAAGCGCCACTTGCCGTCGTCGCGATTATTGCCTGCTACATCGTGACCTATGTCGCCTACACATCCCCACTTGGGGCGACTGCTGCCGCTCATGTTAGCCTCAGATGGCGCGTATCCCGCGGGATCTCGCATTCTCTGTACGCGATGCTCCTCGTGGCCGGGGTCGGCGGGATGGCGATCTTCATCCATCGCTATGGCGGCCTTGATGCGGTTCTCGCGGCAGCATCCAGAATCCGGTCCGGTGCCGTCGAGCGCGACAATCTCGGAGCCATCGCCCGGATGTTCGGTATCTGCCTGCCCTTCGCGTTCTGGATCTACTTCGCGCGCTTCTATGTGCGGTTGCATGCGGATGGCATCCGCATGTTCCGGTACGTCGCCCCGAACCTCCAGCTGGTCGTCATCGCCGGCCTTGCCGCGATAGCCATATGGTACGGCACCATCAGCGCCGGGCGGCTTGGGCTTATCATGATCGCCCTCATCCCCTACCTCACGATGGTGATGGTCAGAGGCGACCTTAACCTCAAGGTTCTTGTGCCGCTCGTGGTCGTCGCGGCCGGCGTGATCCTCTTCGGCAAGACGGTTATTTTCGCGTCGCTCCTTGGTCCGGACGACATCGTCAGCGCAATCGCCCTGGCGGTGGAATTGATCGACCTCAGAGCGGCGGTGCTGGCGATCGTCATGGAGTTCGCCCACCCGTTCATTTCGCTGAACGCAGCGATCTCCCATGTCGCGTCCGACGTCTCGCCGCGATATTTTGGGGAATGGCCGCTTGGGATCCTCTTTTATCTCAAGCTGTTCGGCCTGTCCGTTCCCGACAGCATCGCATATCTCAACACTTACCTTATTCGCGGGGAATGGGAGAGCACGGTGCCGCCGGGGATCGTGGCGCTTTTCTGGTATGAGGCGACGCTGCCCGGTGTGCTGATCGAATCTACCGTCTTCGGAATTGCCGGCCGGTTCTTGAACGACCTTCTGCTGCGCGTCGGGACGGATCGTCCGGCTCTGCTGCCCTTCTACCTCTATGCCGGCTTCAATTACGGGGGCTTCGTCGTGTATGGCGAGCCGCGGGTGATGGTGATGGCGCATGGCGTTCCGATTCTCGCGGCGGCGGTTGTTCTGCTGTTCTGCTACCAGATGACCTTTCATGTGCGGCGAAAGACGGCGCTCAAGCGTCCGTCGCCCCAGACCACCCCGGCTGCATCTTGAGCGCCCGGTAGTAGACCTTTCGCAGATCGTCGAGGGCCACGCTGCCCGCGACACATTCGTTGAGCGCCACCGTCAGGTCCGCAAATGGCACGACGACGATGCGCGTCTCGAAAGGCTGGGCCGTTTCGAGCACCGCCGCACTTGCGTACCCGTCCACCAGCAGCACGACGGGGGACGGATCGGCGCCGCGCGGATAGTCCTGTTGCGGCTGGTGCCGGATGCGCCAGTAAGCGGCCGGAGCCGAGAACCCTTGGGGAGTAGCGGTCGCCAGTACCAGGGCCATCACGCGATCCTCGCTCGCCAGTGAATGTTGACGGCGGTGGCTGCAAGGGCAGAACCGGCCGCGTCCATGATGCGGACCTTGAAGGTGGTCGCGTCGACCGAGTGCGGCTGCGCTTGGCGGAATGTCGCGCCCGAAGCCGACGCCATGACGATGAGCGGGGCGGCCAGCATCCCGTGGGTGACGGTGATATCGCCGCTGCCGTCGGTGGTGCCGGAGACGAAGCCTTCGTTATCGGTGCGATAGCCGTTGATCACGTTGCCGTCGTAGATCAGCGTCGTGATCGTGTTCCGCGTCCAGCTCCCCGCCTTGTTGTCCTTGACCCAGACCGTCGTGTTGGAACTGGTATTCAGCTCGCCCGCGACCTGGTTGCCCTTGGCGGTCACCACCGTGCAGGCCGTCAGGACCAGCTTCTCGGCCACGGCGTCATGCGCGAACACCTTGCCGGCCTGGAAGACGCGCTGCCCGCCGGCGAAGCCCGTGCTGTAGTTTCGGGACATCCAGCAGTTGTCGAGGTTCGTGCCCCCGATCACGAAGATGCTCTCGCTGGTGGTGCCCACCGCATCGGTGAAGCTGTTCTCCTCGATCCAGAGATTCTCGAGGGCACTGCCCAGCAGCGTCACCTCGACGGCGTAGCCGGTGAGCGCGGCGTCGTCCCGATACCCCTTGTTGCCGATGATCCGGTGGTGATCACCGGCCGCGTTGGTGTCGCGGATGAAGCGCGCGCACTCCCGCAGATCGTTCCCGGCGATCTCCAGGTTGTTGCCGCACCGGAGCGCCCAGACGCCGGCCGTCGTCGCCTGGTGGACGATGTTATCGTTGATCCTGACGTCGTCGGCGCCGCCGACCAGCATGTTGCCGTTGACCAGGACGCCGATCGAGCAGTCGCCGTTGCCGTTGATATCGTTCCCGGAGAAGTCGATACCGCGGCAGACGGTCGGCTGCTTCAGCGTGCCGATGTCGAGCCGCAGCGGCGCGGCCGACCCGTACACGTCGATGCGGTTCCTGAGCACCGAGATGTTCAAGAACTTCGAGTTCTGGTTATTCGGCTCGAAGTCGATGGCGGCCGAGATGTTGGACTTGAAGTCCGAGTCGCTGGTGATGACGTTGTCGTGAACCCGGATGTCCATACCGGTCACGCAGGCGAAGCTGTTCCGCTTCACATTGTGGAACCGGTTGTACTGGACGGTCACGTCGCGCGGCGTCACGGTACCGCCGATCGTCTCGCCCACATAGACGCCGTCGCCCTTGATGTTCTCGAAGGTGCAGTGCATCACCCGCAGCCTTGCGACGCTGCGGGCGAGGACGGCGAGCGCCAGGTCCGAATAATCGGCCGTCGACGGCGACGACAGATATCCGCCGTTGAACCTGATGCCGTAGAGCTCGGCCTCGCAGTCCTCCTGGACCTCAAGCAGCGGCTGGGTGCGCGTCTCGCTCCAGAGGATCGAGGCGCGCCCGATGATGACCGTCTTGTTCGGCACGACGATCTTCTCGTCGTCCCCGAGATAATAGCTGGCACCGTCCTTCAGCCGCAGGACGCCGCCCCCGGCAGCTCCGATCTCGGCGAGCGCCGCGCGCACCGGATCGTCGTCATTCGCCGCGCCATTGCCGCTCGCGCGGAACATCTCGGGCGAGACGAAAACTTCCTGCGCCTGCATCCAGCGCACGAAGTCGGCTTGGCTGAGAACGGTCTTCCGGGTCGTCGGTCCGCCGAAGATCTCGGTCGCCGTGAGGATGCGGTTTGCCATGTCTATCCCCGCTCAGGCGATGCGCTCGAAGACCACGACGATGACCAGGGCGCCGGCCGTGTAGTCGGCGCTGCCGCCGCTGTAGACGGCGCGGACGGCCTGGCTCGCGACGGATGCCTGGGCGAGGTTCGCGCCCGCCGGCCAAGGCACCAGCGTGTCGCCCCAGCGCGCCGGCGCCAGGCTCGCCAGCGAAGCCGCCGGCAGGACGGACCATGTCGACGTGCCGTCGGTGATCGCGATGTTCCGGTCGCCACCGCCGCCGGAGAAGTTGGTGACGGCCCCGGAGACGAAGAGGTCGCGGATCCGGTACTGGTGGCCAGACACCGCGGGGATCAGCGGCACGACGCCGGCTGCCGCGAGCGCCGCCTGGCCGACCGAGACCTGGGTGGCATAGACCCCGCCGATCGTCTTTGCTGTGCCGCCGAGGGTGACGCCGTCGATCGCGCCGCCGGTGAAGGCGATGTCGTCCGAGGACTGCTCGATGATCGGATCGGCCGGCACGGTCCAGCGCACGGTCTGGCCGCCCTGCACGATGGGCACCAGCTCCCCGCCCGCGATCGCCGACGCCGGCGGCAGCGAACTCATCTTCACGTCAGCCATCAGGGAACCTCACAGGTTGAGATCTTCGGTCAGGGAGACTTCGTAGGTCGACACGACGGGGGCGCGCGTCGGGTTGCGTGCGGCATCGGAACTGTCGATCCGCATGCGGGCGCGTGCCGGGAACAGCAGCGGACCGGGCACGACCGGCGTCCTGAGCCGCGGCCGGACCATCAGCACGGCATTGCCGTTGGCGTCCGAGATGGCGTCGGCCGCCACCTCGTGCGCGCGGCCGGGGCTCGTCTGGATCAGGTCGCCCGCCTTGAAGGCAACGACGGAAGGCGCCAAGCCAGTGACGCCGACCGTCGAGCCGCCGGTCGCGCCCGACGAGAGGGCGACCGCTTCCGGCGCGTCCGGGTCGTCCATGAACTCGAAAAGCGCCGCCGCTTCTTCTGCAAGGAGCGCCCACGACGGGCCGCCGGGCAGCGTGCTGTCCTCCGTCACCAGCCGGTCGCCGGCCTCGGTCAGCAGTGCGCCGACGTCGCCTTCGATCGTCTCGTCCTGCAGGACGTCGCCCGCCTCGGTCAGGAGCCGGTCGGCGGCCTCGGTCAGCAGTGCGCCGACGGCGATGCTCGTCGCGTCCCAGACGGTGCCGCTGTCGAAATAGATCAGCGTGTCGCCGGCGAGCTGCTCGTCCAGCCAGTCGCGATAGGATCGATACTCCGCGCTCGAGGGTCCGAGCCGGCGGAAGTCGGGCATCAGGACGGTCTGGATGCCGCCCTTCATCGACGACATGAGCGCGTCGAATGCGATCGCGCTGTCCCGCTTGTACCGGCCGATCGTGACCTTTGCGGTCCACCGCTCGGCACCCGGCCGGCCCATGACCTGCTGCTGGCGTGTGAAGGTCGAGGTCGTCCGGCTGGTCGCCCAGTCGAGCCAGAATTCCTGATTTTCGGGGATGGCCGTCAGAGGCCATTCGATGTCGGCCATCAGCTCACCACCGCCAGTTTGCGGGAGACGCCCGCGTCGTCCGTGATCGTGATGTATTCGGTCACCGTCTCCGTCGTGATCGACGCGACGGTTCCGAAGCGGAGGGTTCCGGTCGCCCGCAGGTCGGTGAAGGTGCCCGCCGCCGGGGTGGTGCCGCCGATCGCACCGGGCACCGCGCGATCGAGGATCGGCGCGACGAAACCGAGCAGGGCCAGCACCGCCGCCGCGTCCAGCTGCTCGACGGCGCCGGTGCCGGTCGTGACCCTCCCGAGCAGCCGGTCGGCATCGATCGTGATCTGGAGTTCCTGGGAGCCGGTGAAGGCCAGCGGGGCGACGGGCGCGATCTCCTCGACGTCGCCCTTCCCGGCCGTGTCGCGCCCGAGCAGCCGGTCGCTGCTCACCTTGATGTTGGCGGGCGGCGCCAGGATCGGGTCGAACGCGAAGAAGGCGGAGGGATTGCCGTAGCGGTCGATGGCGCGCGCCCAATACCAGTAGGTCATGCCGGCGACGGCCGAGGTGTCCTCCCACCGCGTGTTCGTCACGCGCTCGCCGACCAGCTCGGCGGACCGCGTCACCCGCGCCGGCGGGCTGTTCGGAGAAGTGATGTCGGCCGTGTGGCGCCAGACCTCGAAGTGGCTGAAGCCGGGTTCGCGCTGATAGCCCGTTATGCCGACGCGGATGTACGGCATCGGTCAGGCCGCCAGCGAGCCGGCGGCAGGCGCCCGCGGCGTCTGCTTGTTGTCGTCGGGCAGCTTCGGATCGCCGACCTCCGGCATCTCGACCAGATCCGGCTGGGCGTAGACGGAGGCCGCATCGTCCTTCAGCGTCACCTCGATGACCGGGTGGCCGTCGTCGCCTGTCGTGAACGTCCACCCGTGGCAGATCATGGTGCGCGCCGAGAGGCCGTCGCGCCTGGACGTCAATCGCACGCCGTCCGTCGCGCGGGCCTTCATGCCGGTCAGGCCGAGGGTGGTTTGGAAGACGCCCTGCTGACGCACCTGCCGCAGCGCAATCCAGGCGAGGCGCTGGCACTGGTAGGGGCTCGGCACGAAGGCGAGATCGAGCGTCTCCAGCAGCTCGTTGCCGTTGTCGTCGGCGACCGCCTGCGCGTCCTGGCACTGCGGATAGTCGATCGGCTGCCACAGATGTTCGGGGCTGACGAACGTCCCGCGGATAGTGTTGAACAATTCCTTGCGACTGCGCTTCGGCGCCCACGTCTTGGCGCCGACGAAGTCGCTCTCGTCGAAGTCGACGGTCGGCTCGACCCAGGCGCCTGCATAGACCCGCCACTGGCCGCCGCTGTAGGCGTAGCGCCCGCCCATCGCGGCATTGAGGCCCTGCAGGATCTCGCGCCGGTCCTGGCTGGTGTCGACGATGCCCCAGCAGCGATAGCGCGACTCGGTGCCGGTCGTCGTCGCCACCGTCTCGTCGCAGATGTTCGCCGCCGCGGCGATCAGGTCCCAGTCGATTTCCTCGGCCGGCGCCCGGTATCCGAAATCGGCCGTCAGATAGTCGGCGAAGGCGAGAGCGGCGTTGTCGCTGTAGGCGGTCAGGCCGGTGCGCGGGTCGTAGAGTTTGCGGCCGCGAATGACGACGGTGACCGCCGACCCAATGTCGAAACCCGCAAACGCCTTGGGGTTGGACGTCGCCTCGAACGCGATGTAGGCGCGCCCGCGCAGCCGATGGTCGGCCGTCCACTTGTCCGGGCACTCCGCCAGCAGCAGCGGGTCGGCCGCCTGGTCAGCCGTCCCGAGACCGCTGCTGACGCGCAGATAGCCGGTGAAGTCGCCGTTGAGCACCGTCTTGCCATCGGCGATCGACAGGTTGGCGCCGCTCACCGCCAGCGGGAATTCCGGATCCGGCTGGCCGTCCCAGGCGATGACGATCCGGCCCGTCGGCGTGAGGATGTCGCCCTCGGACGTCTCGATACCCGTGCCGTCGTAGACGGTCGAGATGTCCGCCTCGTCGACCCGGCCCGGCTGGCTGCCGGCATTCAGGACGGCGTCGATGTTGGCGAGCGTGGTTTCCAGGTCCGCGCCGATGTTGATCTGCTCGCCCGTCGCGCCTGAGGCGACGAAGGTGTAGGTCACGCCGTCGAGCGAAAAGGTGTCGCCGGCGGTCGGCTGATCCGCGAACTCGATCGCCGCCTCGGGCGGATCGAATTTGCCGTAGGGCTCGGTCGTGACCCAGCCGTCGCCGTTCACCTCGACCTGCTCGTTGTTCACCCACCATTCTTCGATGGCATCGATCTCGGACGCGGCGATCACCTGCAACTGATAGAACAGTTCGTTCTTGTTGCTGCCCGGCTTCGACTTCGAGTGCCGGAAGACGGTAACGCCGCCAAGGCGCGCCTTGCCGTAGACGTGCATGTGCGGGCCGTCGGACTGCGTCTCCGCAACCATCCGCCCGCGCTCGGTCGGCTTCGGCGCCTTGGGCTCTTTCGGACCAAACAGCTTCCCGCCGACGAAGTTGATGGCTGCCGTGATCACGGCGCCAACCAGAGACCCTACGATCCCGCCAATGCCTACAGCAGCCAAACCGCCAGCGGCGGCGGCCACCAGGCCGATCGCCGGCGGCGCGTAGGCGGCCGTCGTGCACATCAGCGTCGCGCCGAACACGGCCATGAACAGCGTGCGGCGCGTCATCCGACCCTCCAGGCGCGCGCGGCGGCGGACAGCGGCAGCCAGGCCAGGCCCTTCGGCTCGCGCGCTACGGCGACGTGCCGGCCGTTGCAGGTGCCGAGCGCCCACCAGCGGCCGGCGTGGATCAGCACCACGTCGCCCCGCTGCGCCAGCAGGGGCGCCACCTCTTCGGCGCCGAGATCCCGCGCGATCCGCTCCGCCGTCTCGGGCAGCCAGCCACCGGAGAAGCGCCGCAGCGCCGCGAATGCCGTTCGCCGGTCGTGATAGGTGCCGCGCAGCGGTGCCGCCGGATCCGTGCCGGTGATCGCCCGCACGGCATCGCATGCGGCCAGGCAGCAGTCCTGCCCGCCGTCGACGCCCCCCCATGAAAAAAGCCGCCCGGAGGCGGCTTCGAAGTGGGCGGCAAGGCGCTGCGGCCAGTCGGGCAGCCGGTTCATCCGCCCTCCTTCGGCGACGGCTCGCCCCATGGGAAGCTGGTGTTCGGCAGGGCCGGCGCGTACTCGAAGCCGAGGTCGCCCGGATATTCCCGCTGCTGATCGGCGCTGCCGTAGATCCGGCGCTGCATCCGGTGATCGTCGCGCAGCCGCCCCTCGGTCGCCAGGGTCAGGCGCGACGAGGTCGCGTCCTCGGACAGCGTCAGCGTGTCCATGTAGGTCCGGGTCAGCAGGAACGGCTCGCCGACCATCGCCACGGTCTCGACGTCGAACGCGGCGAACCAGACTTCGGCGTCCCGGCCCTGGATGTGATCCTCCAGCGCCTGCTGCACGATACCTTCCGGAAGGTCCCAGACCTCCTCGTCATCCGGGTCAGGGTTTGGCTGGATCGTCGACAGTTCGAAGCTCGCACCCGCGGCGTTCGGCTCGGTCGTCTCCTCGATCTGCGACACCCGGCCGAAGATGCCCGTGCCGAGATAGGTCTCGCCGCCCCAGACGAGCGGCCCGACGCCCGACCAGACGCGGATCGGCCCGCCCGGCCAGTCGAAGCGCGCCAGCAGCGCGCCGACGAGCTGCGGCTTCGCGATCTCCGCGGCCGTGGCGGTGTTGATCGGACGGGCCATCAGCGCACCGGCACGCGGCGGGACCGCTCGAATCTGTCGAGCGTGTTCGCCGTGGCCCGCTTCACGATCCCAGGCGTGGCCAGGGCGATGCCGCGTGCAACGGCCGCCTCGACTGCGCCGGGGTCGTTCGCGCCGCGGGCGTCGACCGCGTAGTAGCTGATCGTGTCGCCGCCACCCGCATTGCCCTGCGGCTTGATCGCAAAGTTCGGGACAACGGTGCCTGGAACGTCGGGGACGAACACTTCCGGGCCACGCTCGCCGACGAGAGACGCTATCCCAACGGGCGGACGACCACCCATCGCGAACCCGCCGCCGGGGATGCCAGCCGCCCCAGCATCGGGCAGCATGCCGCCGCCGAAGCCGAACACGCCACCGCCGCCACCGCCGAACAGCCCGCCGAGGGCCGAGCCTAGCGCGTCGAACAGGCCGGACAGCGGCCCCTTTTTCCCCGCGGCACTGGCGACCTGCTGCATGCGCAGAAGTTCGGTGATGATGTGCGAAATGGCGGCGACGGCCACGCTCTCCAGGTTCTTGAAGTTGCCGCCGGTCGAAACGAGCGCATGCTGAAGCCCCCCGAGCATCGCCAGCCCAAGCTGGTCAATCGAGTTCGTCACCTCCTCGACCTTCTCCGGCGCCATTCCAAAGATTCCGTTCGGGTCGTCCTGGATCAGGTCATTGAGATCCTGGGATGCCTTCTGCAGGTCGTAGACCTTGCCCGCTAGATCGATGATGCCGGCCGCGGCCTCGTGGTTCGTGTCGATGCCCGCAGCGCGAAGTTGGTTGTAGATCTCCTGTTCGCGCGCCGTGCGGGTGATCTGTTCCCGCTCGAACGCCAGCGCGTCGGTGACGCTCTTGATCGATGCGGCCTCGCGCTCCGCAGCGCGCTCCGCTTCGTCTGCAGCCTTCTCCGCTTCTGACTTGCCGCGGGCACTGCCGGATCGTCCCTTGGGCTTGGGCTTGGACGACGCGGGCGGAGCAGTAGCCGGGGGTGGAGGCGGAAGGTTCGGCCCTTGCATCGGCAGGTCTGGCCCATAAAAGCGTCCTTCAAGGGCGACCAACTGCGCGTCGATAAGCTGGAGGCGCTTCTGAAGCTTGGCGAGACCAGCGTCGGCACCTTCCATCCCTGCAAACGGCCCGCCCGACGCGGTCCGCGCCTTTATCATCGCCTGGACGGTTGCACGCTCCTCCTGGAGACGCGCGCGCTCCGTCTCCTCGTACGGGGCGACAAGTCCCAGCGCTTCTGCGGGCGCACGGCGGATGCGGCGGCCGTATGCATCGATCTTCGCCATGAATTCGACTATCGGCGATAGAGTCTCCAGGAGATCAGTCGCGGTCTGCAGGATGGGCGCGAGAACATCAGTGACTGGCTCGGCGAGCGCCCGCTGGAGGTCCGTCCACTGGTTGTTCAGGATCTGCCACTTGCCGCCGATGGTGTCGGCACGCTTCTCGGCCTCCCCCGCGAACTCCTTAAGTGCGCCGACCATGATGCGCCCGAACATCTCGGACGTGACTTCGCCCTCGTTGACGAGCCTCCGCAGTCCACCGGCAGACAGCCCTGCAGCCCGCTCCATCGCCTGCAAGAGTCCGGGCATGGGCTCGGTGACCTGATTGAACTCTTCGGCTCGCACCGTGCCAGACGAGAGTGCCTGCGAGAGGCCGTACATTACCTGGTTGAGCTGGCCCGCCTCTGCGCCTGTAGCTGCCGCCGCATCGGCGAAGCCCTCCAGCAGCGCCCGCGCCTGCTGGTTGGTGATCAGCCCCGAGTTCTGAAGCGTCAAAAGCCGGCCATATTGGTCAGTCGTGGCGGCAAGATCCGTTGCGAGGCGGTTGGATGTCTCGCGGAGGTAGTTCTGCGCCTCATCGTAAGCTTCGGTGGTGCCGGTCAGCGTGCGGATGCGCTGGTCGAGCTGCTCGAACTGGGTGATCGTGCCCAGGATCTCCCGGCCGATCGCAACTCCGCCGAGCGCCGCACCGATCCCGCCGACGCTGCGGACTACCCCGGCGCTCATCCGCTGGAACCTCGTCTCGACCGCCGCGACGTTCCGGTCGGCGTTGCGCTCGAATCCGGAGATCGACCGCTCGGCGCGCTGAAGCTCTCGACGCAGCTGCTCGGTGGTCGCGTCGATGCGGACCAGCAGCTGGTCGACTTCACCGGCCATACGTGCCCCCCCTATGCACGGCGATACGCATCACCGCCCAAGCTGCTGCGCCCACTCTTGCCATTCGCTCTTGCTCGCATGCTCCATATCGCCGTTCGACTCGCGCCAAACGTCGATCGCCGCAAACAATTCGTGCGGGGTGGACGACCAGAACTGCGCGGGCGACCATTTCAGGAGCCCGCCTGCGATCCCGAGGAGGCGGCGAAACGGGTATCCCATATCCCCAGCTTCGCCGCGTCGGCTTCCCCCAGTTTTTGCCCTCCCGTGAGGCCGGACAGGAGGAACCGCGCCACCGCCCCCTGCACTTCCGAGAGCCCCGTGGCCGCCAGCATATCGCCCGCTGTCTCCACCGTGGCGGGCTCGCCGGCTCCCCGCAGTCCGGCAGCGACGACGGCCGCGGTCCGCTTGATGCCGAGCCGGAAGGTGAGCACCGCCTGGAAGAGCGCCGGCAGTTCGAGGCCGGTTTCCTCCTCGCACTCGGATAGCGCGGAGAAGGACGGCCGAAGCACGAACGGCTTTGGCTTGGCCCCGACCGTAAGGCTGATGGGCACATCGCCCCGATGCTTGTTCGGCGTCATGCGGGCTCGGTCGCCGCATACACGGGCGTTCCATTGTTCGCCACGGTGATGCTGTACTCGGTCGCACCGTCCTTCGTGCCGCCCACGTCGAATTGGGTGATCTGGAACGGCCCCTCATAGTGGGCACCCGCAGAATTCAGAACGATCCGGCAGTTCACGTCCGTCCCGGCTTCCCATGCCTCGCGGAGAGCGTCGAGGCCGGTGGTATCCGGCCAATTTGCAACGCCTGTCGCGGTGACCGTCATGCTCTTGAGGCCGCCGAGCGTCGCGCCCCAGTCGCTGCCCACCTTGTCGCCCACGTCGATGGGGGCCGAAGCGCCGGCCATGCGCGTGTCCTGCTGACCGGCCAGCGTCGAGAAGACTTCCGGCGACGCACCGTCGCCGACTTTCAAGAGCACCTTGGTGCCGCGTTCCTTAGCCACAGTCCTGTACTCCTAGCCTTGGGTGACGATCCGGAATCGCGTGACGCCGTGCATTGTGATCCCGTCCGGATCCGGGTTCACCTCGGCGTACTCATGCCTGCACATGACGAGGCCCCAGGTCGCGACCGGCGGAGAGCCGCCGTCGTCGATCTGCAGGCTCTCGCTGTTGTGCAGGGTGCCGTAGATCGCGCTCATCAGGTCCCGCGCCGCCTTGCGGCCGCGGTGCGCCTGGGTCCAGACATGAACATTCGCCGTGTGCTCCTGCCCGTCTTCGGTCTTCGTCCCGTCTTCCACCGTCGTGATGTCGCCGATGGTGACGTAAGGCGTTGCCTGATCCGGCGGCACATAGTCGAGCACCGGCACGGACAGAGCAGCGCTGAGCGCCTGGTACAGCGCCCGCTGCACCGCCAGTCCTGCGTCACTCATCGCTCGACGAGCCCCCGCCGCCAGGATCGGTGATCGTGCCGCCGCGCGCCGCCGTCCGGATCGCCCGGCTGATCGCGGCGTTGATCCGCGGCCGGTAGTAGGCCTTGTTGATCTTGAACGACGGGATCAGGAACGGCTTCGGCTGAACGCCGGGGTGCATACCGGACCCAATCCTGTGCGGCCGGGTGCCGAACTCGACCCAGCGCGAGAAGTAGGCCGCCCTGCGCGCCTTCTTCGTGATGATGCCGACACGAACGGTGAGGCCGTCGCGCGACTTCCGCACCTCGATGTTCCGGGCGATCGTCTTGCTCACCGGCGCGACAGCCTTGATGCCGTCCTGCCGCGTCGCCTCGCCGAAGTCGGCAACCTCCCGCTTGACCGAGGCCACGACGTTGTCGTCGAGACGACGAAGCAGCCGGCGGACATTGCTGCCCCCCGTTATCCTTGCCCGGCGCGCCATCAGACGGCGACGCCTTCTTCCGCCCGGATCGTCCGATACAGTGCTCGCGCGCCGGGATCCGGTGCATGTCTGATGTTCAGGACGACACTCCCCCAAAGCAGGCGCTGAGCGGGAGCGATCGCGCGATTGCGGATCACCACGTCGTACATGGCCGAGCCCTGAAGCTGGCCGGCCTGCACATGCTCCCGGCCGCTGACCGGCATGACATCTGCCCAAACCGTTGCCGTCGTGCTCCACGCAACATCGTACCCGCCCGCTCCATCCGGCTCGCGGACCTCCGTCTGGATCGACACACGCTGGTCGAGGCTGCCCGCGGATGGCGCTCTCACAGATAGATCCTCTGCTGATCGAGCAGCGCCTTCACGGCGAACGGCAGTTCGGCCGTGATCGTCCCGATGACGACGGTCTCGCGGCTCGCAAACCAGTGGCCGACCAGCAGCTTCAGCGCCTGCTTCACGGACGCGGGTCCGGCCCATGCTTCCGGGCTGTTGCCGTCTCCCGGCCAGCCGGCCGTCACCGTGATGCGCAGCGCCGTCGCGCTGTCCGGCGCGGATGGCCAAGCCGCAGTGCTGCCGACGAGCCGAGAGGGCCGCCATGGCAGCAGCGCATACGCCGCCGCATCAACCGCCGTCTCCGGACTCTCGCCCTCGAACGCGATGGCGTCGACGCTCTCGACCGGCCAGACGGGGATGGTCAGCGGAAGCCGGCTGTCGGCATCGAGCCGCACCGCATACTGCGCCTGGGCCAGCGCCAGGTTGCAGTGCTGCTCGACATAGCTGATCGCCGCATCCGTGTAGGCACCGATCGTCGCGTCCTCGTCCGCATGATCGACGCGCAGGTGCGCCTTCATCTCGGCGAGCGGCACCGGCTCGACCGTCGGCTCCGTCAGGCGGGTCAGCTTCATGTCGCAGCACTCGGGATGTACGCGGGCGCTGCGCCGAGCCGCACAAACCACGTGAAATTCAAGTCCGTCTCGACGCGCCAGCCGTGCCTGCGGGCCCACTCGTCCACCGCGACATCGACGCCGAAGCGGAAGGCGGGGTCGGGGTTCGCGTAGTCATGGCCGCCGATCCAGCCGCCCGGCCGCACCTTCGGCGCCCAGGCCGCGATGTCCTCGCGCACGCCCTCATAGGAGTGGTCGGCGTCGAGGAAGACCATGTCGAGCGATCCGTCCGCGACGCCCGCGGCGGCCTCCGCCGATGTCGTCGGCACGATCGTCGCCCGCCCGCAGAAATGCCGGGCCCTATTCTCCGCCTCGCGCCGGTGCCGCGCCACGCGGGGTTCGTCGTGCACCGCGTGGACGTCGCCCGTCGCCTTGTACCGGGCAGGCTGCCGGTCAGCCGGCGCCCAGCTGTCCACCATCAACAGATGCAGTCCAACATGCCGGCGCAGCAGGAACTCCGACAGGACCCCCGTCAGCACGCCGATCTCGGCGGCCCGCGCGATTGTGGGCAACCGGCGCAGGATCGCCGCGCCGCGCTGCTCGAACGGCTTCATTAAACCTCCCATGGCCGCGGCTTGCCGTGATGGACCACCAGGCGCGCGCGGGCGGGCATACCGCCGCCTCGTCGCATCACATGGGCCTTGTACGACACGATCTGCCCGGGCACCGCGTCCTGCAGGCGCCGCGCGCTCTGCAGCCAGTGGCGCTCAATGAACGCCTGGTCGCCGCCGCGTCGGTAATGGTCCATCCACCCGAGCGGCCGGGCGCTCCAGCTGTCCCAGATCGCCGCGCGGCAGGCCTCCGGCAGCACCATCACTGCGCTCTGCAACCCGTCCGGCCGGTACACGTCGCGCATCAGCGCCGGCCCGGGCACCGCCGCGATATCGGCGAGGCTGCCGACGATCGTCACGTCGAGGTCGAGAAACAGCAGGTCGCCGCGAACGTCGTTCGCGAAGATCTCCATCTTCGACCACCAGCCGGGCCACCGATGGCGCAGCGGCAGGGTCGCGATGCCGAACCGCTCCACCTCGCGCTGCATGTCCGTCAGGCACACCATCGCCGCCCCGGGGTCGTGCATTTCGATCTGGCAGTTCAGCCGCGCGACGTGCTCGGGGCGGAAATCGCCGCCGGAGCGCAGGACGCATGCGATCTTCAGCATGCCAGCGCGTCCTCGAACTTGACCTTGGGATAGGCTTCGAGCGCCGACATCGGCGAGGCGTTCAGGACCTCGATCCCGAGCCCGGTCAGCGTCGTCGCGGCCGCCTCGATCACGCGGCGCCAGCGAGCGACGTTTCCGGCCATCGGGTTGTTCAGCTCCGAAGGATGCGGGCCGTGCCAGTGAACGCCGTTCGCCAACGTCATGTCGTAGCCGACAAGCACGATGCGCCGGACGCCGAACTGCGCAGCGAGATTGAGGGCATGGAAGCCGGAGTTGCCCCCCCAGCCGAGCACGCCGGGCGTGTCGAGCAGCAGGCGATCCTGCTCGCGCGTCACATGCACCTGCCGCACACCCCAGGGCTTTCGGCAGGCCTTCTCGTCCTGGCTGACCTTAGTGCCCGCGAACTGCGGCACGCCACCGTGCAGGCGCCACCAGGCGAAGTCGCAGGCATAGAGCAGATCCGCCCACGGCGCGAGGCGCCAGGAATCGTTGATCACGACGACCCTAGCCCGTCCACGGGCCAGGCCGAGGTCGACGGCTGCGGCGCTGGGCCCGGCGGCGACGAGGACCGCGGTCTCGCCACGCCAGTCTGGCCACCAGTCGGGGTGGCCGGCTCTGCTTCCGTTCGCCCCTGGGGCCTGGGCCTCGGCGTCCCGCCCGCCGGCTTCCCCGGCTTCGCCGGGTTCTGCACAGGCGGCCGCGACGTAGGGTTCCCGGCGCCGCCCGGGCCGCCCCCTTCCAGAAGCACCGGCGCCACCAGCCCGCGCCGCTGCAGATCCGCAGCGCGATAGTCGGCTACGTCGAGCAGCTGGTTGCGGCGCACCAGCCCTTCGTTGCCGTAGAAGCCTTTCCGTGCCTTCAAGAGCATGTCGATCTCCGGAGACGGGTCGGGCGGCCGAAGCCGCCCGCCACATCATCAGCCGCTGACGTTGCCGAAATCGCCCAGCACCAGGGCCGCCGGCCGCTTGACCGCCAGTGCGAGCCGCTTCTCGGCGCGCACCGTCAGCATGTTCTTGATGAAGTTGTCCCGGTCCTCCGAGGAGATCAGGACTTCCGCATCCATGCGGTCGTAAATCATCGCGGCCATGCGGAAGGCGCCGACCAGGAACTCGTCGACGTCCATCGCCTGGGTCTCCAGGACGGCCTTGCCCCAGAGGCCGGGGGCGTTCATGCCGCGCGGGTTTGCCCAGAGGTAGCGGTTCTCGCCGTCCTTCAGCAGCTCGATCTTCGCCCAGTCGGTCGGGTTGATCACGATGCCGTCGGCCGGATACTCGGCGAGCGACGCCTGCAGGACCGCCAGCCGCAGCGTGTCGATCATCGTGGCGCCCGACACGGCGAATGGAGCGGAATACGCCGTCGCGAGGGTCGTCAGTCCCGACAGGTGCTCGCCGGTGCCGTCGCCCTTCAGGATCTCCAGCTCTTCGGCATACTCGAGGCCGTACCGGAGCTCGCCGTCGATCTCGCTCTGCAGGACCGCGATGTCGTCCATCGCCTGGCGCGAGACGTGAACCCAGTGGGCGATCGTGCGGACCGGGGCGTCGTACTTCGCGTAGACGTAGTTCGACTCCGGCTTCTGTGCGCTCTCGCTGACGACGGCCGCATTGTTGGTGCGGGTCGTCTGGCGCACATACTCGATCAGGTTCGAGGTGGTGCGCCCAGCCGGGATCAGGTTGCGGATCGTCATCTGCCGACGAGGCAGGCCGACGATCTCGGTATCGCGCTGCGGCACGATCAACGTCCCGGCCGACCCGGAGCCGGACGTGATCGCCTGGTTGACGTCGATCCGCAGGCTGCCCCGGGCGCCGCTGGCGGCGAACGCCTTGAGCGCCTCGGCACCGGCGACCTGTTCGCCCCAGGACTGGGGCTGACTGCCGCCGTTCTCACGCCGCGCCGCCAGCTTCTGCTCGAGATCCTGGTTGCGCGTCTCGACGGTCTCGACCTTGCTCGTCAGCGCCTTCACTGCGTCGCCGAGCTTCGTCTGGTTCGCGAGCAGCTCGTCCGCCTTGTTCTTCACCTCGTCGGAGACACGGCCGGCATCCTTGCTCTGCCTCAACGCCTCTTCGGCCGTCTGCTTCACGCTGTCGCCGACGCGCTTCAGCTCGGCGTTCACGTCCTTCAGCAGCTGCTCGATATTGCCGGCGCCGGCGTCGCTGCGCACCGAACCGATCACGGCATCCGGGCGCGCAGCCATCATCGCCGCGAGCGACACCCGCGGCATCCAAACCTTTTTCATGGGTACTCCCGCTAAAGAGATTTCAGACTGTTGAGGAGGTCCTTGACCTCCGAGACGACGGCAGCGCCAGACATGCCGGTCGGGGCAGCGCCGGGCATGCCCCCCTTCAGAGCGGCCAGGAGTTCCCGGCGCTCCGATCTCGTGACGCCCGCTCGCGCGAGCAGGGTGTCGATCTTGTGTGCGGCCACCACGGGGCGGCCGGTCGCATCGTTCCGTGCACTCGTGTCGATCTCGTCGGACGCCAGCAGGCTGTCGGCGAAGCCCTTCTCGACGGCGTCGGCGCCGCCGATCCAGGTCTCGCGGTCAAGCATCTTGCCGATGTTCTTCGGCTCCAGACCGGAGCGCGCCGCATAGATGTCCACCGCCGCCTGGTCGAACGGTTCGAGCCAGGTAGCGACGTCGCGCAGCTGGTGCCGGTCACCCATCGCGACGACCCAGGTGTTGTGAATCATCAGGAAGCCGGCGCGCGCGATCTGCACCTCGTCGCCCGCCATCGCGATGATCGACGCGGCCGAGGCGGCGATGCCGAGGATCTTGACGGTCACCTTCGCCGGGTGCTCGCGCAGCTCGTTGTAGATCGCCAGCCCCTCGAAATAGTCCCCGCCGGGCGAGTTGACGTTGACGACGACGTCCTTCTTCCCGATCGCGCGCAGCGCCGCAGCGATCCGCTTCGCCGTCACGCCCTCGCCGTACCAGTCGGCCCCGATGACATCGAGGACCGAGATGGTGTTGTCGGCATCGTCGCCGGCTGCATGGACGTCCGGGTTCCAGCGGCTCAGCGCCGCCGGCATGATCTCGGTGCGCACGCCGGGCCGCGCGGCGGTCACCGCGTTCGGCAGCTGCCGCTTACTCATCGCGCTTCCCTTCCGTCTGCTTCTCGTCGAGGCCCAGCCAGGACCGCACCGCCGCACGCACCGTGTTGCCGGCGTCCGACGCGCCGCCGAGCTGGTCGAGCGGCGCCAGGTTCGTCTGCGCCGTCAGGACGTCGGCGCCGGGGCGCGTCGGCAGGTTCAGCTTCTGCCGGCCCTCGTTGCGGTCCATCAGGCCGTTCTGCACCATGGTGGACAGGAAGGACGCCTTGCCCGCCGAATCCATCTGCAGCAGCGCCTCGCGGTTGAACTCCGCATAGCGCCGGCGATTGCCCGTCGGGCGGATGATCTGCTTTCGGATCCGCGCCTCGATGCGGTCGCAGAGCGGGTCGATGCCGAGCGTCAGCCAGGACAGCAGGATCTGCTCGACCCCTGTCCCCCACATCGTCTGGCCCTGAGCCGCATGACCGATGATGATCGGCGGCGTCCCGAACAATCGGCACAGCTCCTCGACGCTGAATCGCCGGGTCTCGAGCAGCTGCGCGTCTTCCGGGTTCAGCGACACGTTCTGCCACGTCAGGCCGCCTTCGAGGACGCCGATGCCGCCGGCATTCCGGGCGCCCTGCAGCGGCTTGATGATGTTCTCCCTGATCTGCTCGCGCTGATCCGCCGTGAGTATGGACGTCGCCTGAAGCAGGCCGCTCGGGCGCAGGCCCTTCGCGAACGTGCTGCCGGCGATGCGGTCGGCCGCGGTCGCGGCGCCGATCGCGTTCGTGCCGTAAGCGATCGGCGAGAGGCCGAGGTCGGGGTTCGTAAGGCCCTGCCCGAATCCCTTCAGGTGGAATACCTTGTCGCGCGGCAGCTCCTCGACCTTGCCGCGGTCGGTGAAGCGATAGATCAGCTGGCCGTTCTTCCGGACAGGCGTCGTCCGGTTGCCCGGCAGCGGCTGCAGCGCCGACAGCGCCGGGCCGGTGAAGGCCTTCTCGGCATAGGCGTTGCCGCCGGTCAGCAGCCAGGCAACCATCGTCTCCCAGAACTCGAGCGCCGTCTGGTCCTCGTTCGGGCTGTCGCCCAGGATGCTCGACAGGTTATCGTCAACCTTCTCCCGGCTGCCGTCGTCGCGCTTCTCGTAGGTGGCGAGCGGCAGCGCCGCGACTGCCTGGGTCGTCGCCCGGATGCAGGCCCACACGGTCGACAGCCGCATGGCGCTGTCCATCGTGACGACCTCGCCGGCATGGCTCTCGCGGCCGAACTCGGTGCTCCAGGCATTGCCGTCGGTCAGGCGCAGGCGCCGTTCCTTCGCGACCTCGTCCGAAATCGCCGCATAGAGCCTGAACGGCGCCGAGATTGCCCGCACCAGCGCGCCCATCAGAAGGCCATCACTGGATTGGCGAGGAAGCTGCTGAGGTCGACCACCTCTTCACCGCCCTTCGCGATCACGCCGATCGCCATGATCGCCGACACCATCGGGTCGATCTTCTCGGTCGACTTGTTCTTCGCCGGCTTGATGTTGCCGGCCGCGTCCTGCTCGACGGCGACGTTGCCGGCCGCCCAGCGCGCCACCGGATGGCCGCCATGGTCGAGTGCGCCGGCGAGCACCAGGCGCTCCATCTCCTTCGTCGGCGCCGCCATCGACGCGAAGCCCTGGCCGAAGAACTCGACCGGAAGGCCCTCTTCCTGCAGTTCGACGGCGAACTGCGTCGCGTTCCACCGGTCGATCGCCAGCTTCTGGACCTGGAACCGCTCGGCGTCGGCGAAGATCTGCTCGCGGATGACGCGGTAGTCGGCGACGTTGCCGTCCGTCTTCGCGATCGAGCCGGCCGCGTGCCAGACGTCGTATGGCACCCGATCCTGCTCGACCCGGCGCCGCAGCGAGTCCGCCGGCACCCAGATCCGCCAGATCAGGATCAGCCGTTCGAGCGGCGAGCGCGGCGGAAACGCCCATGTCAGCGAGATCAGGTCAGACGTCGACGACAGGTCGACGCCGCCCCAGCACTTCCGGCCGGCGAGCTCCGCCTCAAGCTCACGCCAGCGAACGGCGTTCGCCGGCTGCGACGTGCATGCGTCCCAGCGGTCGAGCGGCAGCCAGCGCGTGACCTGCTCTGTCCACTGGTTCAGATGGAACCGCCGGAAGTCGTTCTCGAGGCGCGGCGAGGCCTGGGCCTTGCGGCACTCGGCCTCGAGATAATCGCGCTTGATCGACACGTCGAGGTTCGGGTTCGCCTTCGCCCAGACCGCCGGGTCGGTCCAGTCGTCGTCCTGGCCTGCAGCGAAGACAACCGGCAGGAACGCCGGATCTTCGATCAGCCCCTCGTCGACCTGGCGCGCATACTCGTGCAGTTCCCAGCCATAGCCGCGGCCGCGCACGCCGGCCGTCGTGATCAAGATCTCCAGCGGCTGACGACGGGCGCCGGTGCCCTTGTGAACGACGTCGTGCAGATCGCCGTTCGGCCACTCGTGCACCTCGTCGCCGATCGCGAAGCTCGGCGAGAAGCCGTGCTTGTTCGCCGGGCCCGACGACAGCGGCTTGAAGCTCGCCATCAGCTGGGGGCAGAAGATTGACGTCTTGAACACCTCGAGCAGCTCGGCCAACTCGCGCGAGAAGCCGACCATCACGCCCGCCTTGTGAAAGACCAACTTCGCCTGTTCCTTGTCGACCGCCATCGAATAGGCCTGCCCGCCGATCTCAGCGTCGCCGACCAGCGCCAGCAGCGACACGCCCGCGGCCAACTCGGTCTTTCCGTTCTTGCGCGGCACCTCGATATAGGCCTGGCGGATCAGCCGGGAGCCGTCGGCGCGCTTCCAGCCGAATATCGGCCGGATGATCCTGTCGGCTTGCCACGGCGCTAGCTGGAACGGCCGCCCCGCCCATTCGCCCTCGGTGTGACGCAGGTACTTCGGGAAGAACCCGCACGCCGCGTCAGCCGCGAAGGCGTCGAACCAGGCGCCGAAGCGCTCACCGCCGCGCGGCATCGGCGTCACTGGCTCCGTCGTGGCGGGCGTCACGGCCATCAGTGGACGCTGCCGCCGAGGATGCCGATGGGTGACTGCCGCGCATCGGCCTGCTGTCCGTCGGCCGCCGGCTCTTCCGGAGTGCCGAGCGGCAGCTGACCCTGCGGGCCGGCCGATGCCAGGCGCATCAGGATCTGCTGGCGCGCCATCGGGTTCAGGCCGAAGCGGTCCTCGAGCTCGGTGAGCCGACGCGACAGCCGCTCCTGGACGTGGAACCAGGGGTTGATCCGCAGCATCTTGCCGTGCGCGCTCTCGGTCTCGTACACGACAGCGGTCTTCTTGCCGCCGCGCCGGGTCCTGCTCGCCGCTTCCCAGTAGCGAGCCAGCGTGTCGCAGTAGCGGGCGAAGGCTTGGCGATCGGTCGCCCGCAGGAACTTGTTCCGGTCGAGCTCCGGCGCCATCGCCTCCCACATCGCCCGGCCGGCGGCGTCCAGTTCGCGCGGCGGCTTCAGGCCGAGCGGATCGAGGGTATCCGGTGCCGCGCCGACGCGCCGCTTGCCCGGGTTACCCTTCGCCGCCTTGACCTCCGCCGGCTCCGGCTTCCGCCCTCTCATGCCCCGCACCAGAAAAAAGTTTCACCAATACCGCGGTCGCACACATTTGCTTGCCCCAGACGGTCCAGGAGCGCGCGGTCGGGCACTTTTTGACCCCCCTCCCCCTGCCGGGCTTTCGCGAGTGTGCTAGTCACTTCTCGGACCGCGACCCGTTCGCACCCGACCAGACGACGCGGCGGCGGCCGAACCCACCATCGTCGCGCGCCGTCTTCTCGTCGTGGTGCCGCTTGCAGAGCGACTGCCAGTTCCGGCTGTCCCAGAACAGCGCGCGGTCGCCACGGTGCGGACGGATATGATCGACGACCGTCGCCGGCTCGGTTCGGTCTGTCTTTCCGCACTCGACGCAGAGCGGATGGTTGCGCAGGTAGCCGAGCCGCGCCTTCTCCCAGCGGCTGTCGTAGCCGCGGTCGCGTGCCGATGGACGGCGCGCGTCGGCTTCCCTCCGCGCAGCCCGCGTCGCCTGTTCGGCATGCGCAGGACGGAAGGTCCCCGGACTGGTCGGCATTGTCTCCCCGAACGCAAAGCGCCCGGCGAGGGGATATCCCCGGCCGGGCGCATTGATGCATGGTGACAAGATCATGCCGAAACTCGCGTCCCGCCGTCAAGCGGCATTCGCACGCAGGTTGCCAGCCCTGCAGGCATAGTCGTCGAGCGCTTCGGCCAGTATGCCGATCACTATCTGGCGAGCCGCGCACATCCGCAGTCCGAGCCCGGCCGCCACCTCGTCGACGGTCCGATTGTCGACCACGATGTCGAGCACGATCTCAACGACTGAGCAGCGCAAATCGACGCGCCGGCCGTCGGCGCGCACGCGCCACCAGCGATCACCGAACGACATCGCCCACGGCTTGTAGGCGCCCTCGTAGCGCGCCGCCATCGCAGCGGGCAGACGCTCGATAGACGGGACGAACGCCCTTCGGTGGGCGACACCCAGCCGGATCTGCCCCGCCCGCGGCATGAGGTCCCGCACGAGCGCCTCGAAGATCGCGCGGATCTCATAGGCGGCGAGGACTTGGTCCATGTCGATGTGCCCTCTCTGCTCGAGCCGCCGCAGCACGTCCGGCTTCAGCCGCGCCCGGGTCGCCGCGGTCGGCCCGATCTCGCCGCGCGGCCGGTGCTCGACCGGCTCGCCCTTCAGCCGCTCGGCACGGTCGGCCTCGGTCGCGGCGAACCGCAGACGCGCCGCCCGGTTGCGCTCGACCCGCGCGATAGCCGCTTCGCCAGGCATGGCCGCGCCGAGCCCGACCAGCCGCTCGCCGGCGCGGTCCATGGCTTCGATCCGCTCGATCAGCGCGTCGGTGACCACGTCGTTCCGCACGCACCGCCCGATCGGCGCCGCATCGCCCCCTCTGGACGATTTGGACGAATGACGGACCAATGCCGAAAATTGGTCCAGGCCCGAAAGCTTTTCTTTATCAGACACTTGCCTGTCTCCCTGGACCATTTGGACAAATAAACCCGATGTTCTGGGAATGTGATCTGCGCGCGCATGTGTGAGAGCCGGGAGAAATTGGTCCAATTGGTCCATTGGTCCGAACCCTTTGATCTGTAAGGGCGTTTCCGGTGGACCAATCCGGACCAATTGGACGAATATCAGTCCGGCATCCACTCTCCCGGCTCCGGCGGCGGCTCGTCGGGCGCGTCGTGCCCGGCGAAGCTGTTGACCAGCGCCATGTCCTGATAGCTGTAGGTGCCCACCTTGACCCGGCTCCAGCCGTGCTCGCTGACCGCCCGGCCGAACCCGTTGTTCTTGAACGGCGTGATCGAACTCGCCCGGCACCATCGGCAGTAGGCGGCATAGAGTGTTGCCGCCGAGGTCAGCACGCCCGGCCGCCGCTCGACCGCCGCAGCCAGGAACTCGCCGACCGGGTCGCTCTCGTCGCGATAGTTCGTCGTCGCCGCCCGCACCGCGTCGGGCACGGCGAGCCCCCGTTCCGCCCACATGCGATAGCCGTCGAGCAGCCAGTTCAGGATGCCCGGAAGCTCTTCCAGGAACTCCGCCATCACGTCGGCCTTGCGCCGCGGATTCTCGATGCGCACGCCGAACGGCACCAGGATCAGCCGCCGCCAGATGCCATGGTCCTGGCCGCGCACCACCGGGCGCTTGTTGGTCGAGATGACCAGCTTGAATTCCGGCTTGAAGTCGAAGAAGCCCTGGTTCAGGTGCCGCGCGGTCAGGCGGTCGCCGCCCGTCCAGAGCTTCACCGTGCCCTCGGCGAGCCGCGCCGACGCGTCCGCCTCGCCGGTCGAGACCAGCCGCATGCCGGTCAGCCGTGCGAGGTCGGGCGTGGCGTCGGCGCCGCGCCGCCCGCGGTCTTCCTGCAGCAGCGACGCGATCGGCAGCGTGCAGCCGAAACCGCCGAGCAGGTGCAGGATCACGTCGACCACGGTCGATTTGCCGTTGGCGCCCTCGCCGTGCAGGATCAGCAGGCACTCCTCGTCGGTCCGCCCGGTCAGGCAGTAGCCGAACCAGCGCTGCAGGAAGGTGCGCACCTCCGGGTCGGGCTGGATCATCTCGAGGAAGGCCAGCCATCGCGGACAGGTCGCCTCCGGCTCCCAGGCGACGGGCAGGATCTTGGTGATCCGATCCTCGCGCCGGTGCGGCCGGGCCAGCACGCCGCCGTCGCCCGGGCCGTCGACGGGCCCGAGCTGGATGGTGCCGCCGGCGACGTTGAGCAGCATCGGGTCGGCGTCCATGTCGTCGACGCGCACCGCCCGGTGCGGCGACGCCTGCAGCACCATCGCCGAGAGCCGGTTCTGATTGCCCGACTGCACCGCCCACTTGCGTGCCGACGTGATGCGCTCGGCGAACTGCGCATCCGTCTCCCAGGGCAGCGCCCCGGCGTGGACCAGGGCGTTCGCCTCGCCCTTCATCGCGGCCGCGGTCGATTGCGCGAGCTTCACGGCCTCGATCGGCCCGGTCTCGCCGCACCAGTGCGTACCCGTCCAGACGTGCCAGCCGACCTCGCGCACATGCAGCAGGTCCTGCCCGTGCCGCGCCAGCAGCCGCCGGGCGTTGCCCACGTCGTTCCGGTCGAGCTTGGCGAGCCGCTCGTCGAGCTCGGTGAACTCTTCGGCATCTTCCAGGGCCTTGATGATGTCCTCGGCGCTCATGCGGCCGTCCTGTCGCTACGTGAATCGCCGGGCGCCGCCGCCCGCAGCAGGTCGTTCGCGTCCATCCCCGGCGGCGGGCGCACGATGCGCACCGACAGCCGCTGCCGCCGGAAGCGGCTCGCCGCGCGTGCGATCAGCGCCCGGCCGACGTGCGGGTCGCCGTCCGAATCGGCGATGATCACCACCTCGCGCACCGTCGGCGGCAGCACGATCCCCGGCCGGTCCATGTCCGGAGCGGCCGAGGGCACGCGCGCGCCGATCTTGTCCGGGTGCGGCTCGCCCTGGCCCAGCCCGGCGCCGGCGACGTTGCCCAGGCTGCCCGCCGCCCAGACCGGCAGCTCCGGCACGACCGAGGCGACCGACAGACCCGTCTCGATGCCCTCGCTCAGGCCCAGGCACGGCCCGGCCGGCGCCAGGCGGATCGCCCCGCCCCAGCAGCGCCCCGCCATCAGCTTCGCCCGCCGGTCCCTGAGACGATCGCGCCCGTCGGCGGTCAGGTACGTCCGGTGCAGGCCGGCCACGCCGCGATCCGGCCCCTGCACCGCCGCCACCATCGCCGGAAAGGTCCCGCCGTCCGGATGGCGCAGCGCCGGCACGAAGCGCAGCGTCGGCGGAATGGCGGCGGTGATGCCGCGCCGCCGCAGATAGACCTCGACCACGGTCCCCGCCGCCGGCCGCGCCGCCTTCCACACGCCCAGCAGCCAGGCGTGCCGCGCCGCGTCGTCCTCGGGCTCGCCCGGCGGCGCCGGCGGCACGACGACCCGCTTCCGGCGAACGCCGTTCGCGATGCTCCCGTCAGGCAACGGCAGCCCCGCATCGCGCGCCAGGTCCTTCACCGCGTCGACGAACGACATCCCGTCGACCGCCATGACGAAGCCGATCGCGTCGCCGTGCGCACCGCACCCGAAACAGTGGAAGAAGCCCTTGCCCTCGTTCACCGTGAAGGACGGCGACTTCTCGCCGTGGAACGGGCAAAGCCCGACCAGCTCGCGCCCGTTGCGCCGCAGCGCCACGTAGGATCCGACCAGCCCCGCCAGCCCGACCCGCGCCTTCAGCTCGGCCAGCCAGTGCGGCGGAAAGGTGCCGCGGGCACCGATGCGATCGGCGCCGCTCACAGGAATCGCGCCTGTTTCGGCGGCGCGGGCGGCGCCGCTTCGGCAGGCCGATCCGCCTTGCCCGTTCGCGCCGCCAGCCACGCCTCGCCCAGATCCTTGTGCGCCCGGCAGTACCAGCGCGAGCGTTCGTCCGGGCCGGCCTTCGGCAGCTTGAACCCCCAGCTTCCGCGCGCCGTGCACCCCGGCCCCTGGCACCGCCCCGACACGTCAGACGCTCCCCGGCATCTGGTCCCAGGTGCGGCCGTCGAGATCCCGGCCGGCGACGACCTTGCCGACGTTCCGCATGGCGACCAGCCGCTCGCCGTGGAAGCCGCAGCCACCCGCGAGGTTGTGCCAGCGCTCCGCGCCGCGCCCCATCTGCCCATCGAGCCGGGGAAGATCGCGCCAATCCGGATCGTCGCGGTCGCGGTCGAAGAACGCGGACCAGTCGCCCCACTGCTTGAAGAAGAACGGCACGCTGGCCGCGTCGCACTGGTCGCGCAGGCCGCGTGCCCAGTCCGGGTGCATCGGCCGCGCGCCCGGCCCGCTCTCGCCGCCGGCGATCACCCAGTCGAGGCCGTGCTCCCGATACGGCCCGTCGCCCGTGTCGACGCAGCGCAAGCCGGGACCGCATGGATCCTTATCCCAAAGCGAGTAGTAGTCGCTGTCGCGGTCGAGCGCGTTGAACTTCCACCCTTCGGAGTTGTCGTCCGGCGCGTATTTCGGCGCGGCGATCCGGTCGAGCCGCAGCTCACCCAGCAGCGGCTCGGCGGAGACGAACCGCACCGCCGCCGGCGTCGCCAGGAGGTCCGGGATCCGCTCGTCGGCGCGGGTCTGGTCTTCGGCCGACACGCCGAGCCAGACGTGCGGCAGCGGCCAAGCGATCGTGACATCGGTGGGATCGTCGACGTCGTCGATCGCCTGGACGGGCCACGTATCCTGATCGAGCGGCCACACCCGGTCGATCAGGCATTTGTCGATGAGCAGCCGGGCAATCCGTCCTGGCGTCCCCGGGTCCGACAGATACGCCCGCATCCGCGCCGACCGCTTCGTCAGCACCTGGAACGTGTGCCCCGGCGCCAGCGCCATGACCGCGAAGACCCTGTCGATCCAGTCGTCCGGCACGCTGTCGTGGAACAGGTCGCCATGCGCGCAGACGAAGATCCGCCGCGGCCGCTTCCAGCGCAGCGGCTGGTCCAACCACTCCTCGACCAGCCGCACCTGCCCGTTCCACACCGGCCCGGCCTTGCTCGGGCTCGTCAGGCCGGCGCGCGACGGATGGTGCTGCAGCCGCCCGCCGGCCAGCTTCATCGCATAGCAGTTGGCGCAGCCGGGCGAGACGACGCTGCACCCGACGACCGGGTTCCACGTCGCGTCCGTCCATTCGATCTTCGACGATTCGGCCATCTTCGCCCCCTCACGCGCTCGGCTTCGCGGCCGCCGGCCAGATCTGGCAGCGCAGGCATTGCAGCGCCTCGAGGCGCTCGCGCGGCGGCTCCGGGTCGGCCGGCTTCAGCGTCACGATCAGCCCCAGGCCGCAGCAGGCGCAGCGCGAGGTCGTGATCCGCGGCCGCACCGGCGGAGCGATCTGCGGCGCGGGGCTCACGCGGCACCCCCGGTCGGAATCTCGTCGAGCGGCCCCGGCAGCGCCGCGATCGTACCGGCCTCGCGGATGTACCGGTCGGCCGACTTCAGCCGCCGCATCCCAGCGGGCTCGTACACCCGCGCCCGGTGCGCCGCGCACCAGACGCCGTTCCCCTGCACCGGACCGATCACCGCGGGTTCGCCGCAGAACGACCAGCCGGGCAGCGCCGGGTCGCCGTTGATCCAGCGGCAGGTCGGGCCCTCGACAGGTGCCGCCGCCGTCCCCGGCTCCGGCGTCGGCAAAGGGCAGGGCCGCGCCGCGACGGCCGGGGTGTCGTCGGCCGCCGCGGCGCCCGGGGACCCTTGGGGTAAGAGGCGCGCGATCGTCAGATACGGCTTCATCAGCCGCGCCGCGATCTCTGCGGCCGACAGGCCATGCCGCGCCAGGCGCGTCACCCGCGTCTGCAGCGAGGCGGTCACGCCAGCGGCTCGTCGGCATCGGGCTTCTCGCCCTCGCCCGTGTCGAGCCAGTGCGAAATCCACAGAGCATGCGCCGTCAGCGGGTCGCCCTCGCGGATAGCCTGCCCCGGACTCGATCCGGGGACGTTCGCCTGCGGCTCCAAGGGCGCCTGTGCGGCCGCCGCCAAAGCCAGCTGCCGCCGCGAGGGCGTGGCGCGCCGCGGCCGCCTCAACGCTGCCTCCCGAGCCCTGGCGCGAGGGACCGGGGCGACGCCGGCATGCCGCTCGGCGGCATTGAAATGATCCGCACGCCCGGCGCTTTCGTAATACAATAGTAGTCACCCGGCGCGTGCCGGGCCTTCATTGGAGGCGACGCGTGTTCTGGCCCTTCACCGACGAAGCACTTGCGGCCTACGAAGCGGCATTCCGCAATCGGAAGCCCGCGGCACCGGACGTACAGGCGCGCGAGGCGGCGCCGCAGCCATGCAGCGCGGCGCTGTCGTTCTCGAACGCCGGCGTCTGCATACGCTTTGCCATGGAAGACGGCAGCAGCCTCGACCTGTTCCTCAACCCCTACGTCGCCCGGGAATTGGCATGCTCCACCTTTCAGGAGGGCGAGCGTGCGGGATGGCTCGACGAAGACGTGAACTTCCGCACCTCCCCCACCTACTGCGCCTGACCGCGGCCGCCTCACGACACCCCGCCCCGGCCGCCGCCGGCCTTCATCGCTGCCGCCGCACCGATCAGGTGCGTGCCCAGGGCGGCCATCTTCGGCGCCAGGTCGGCGCGCTCGCGATGGTCGAGGCGGCCGTCCTTCAGCGCCTCAGCCATGTCCGCCGTGCCGGTCGCCAGCTCGGCCAGCGTGTCGAACGCCTGCAGCTCGTCGGCGTCCAGCCGCCGCGCCCCGCCCATGCCGGCGCCGCGCAGCAGTTCGTTCGCGAACTCCGGCCCCAGATGGTCGATGACGACCAGCAGCTCGCTGACGCGCGGCTCGGTCTCGCCGCGCAGCCAGCGGCCCATCTGGTCGCGGCTGATGCCGGTCGCGTCGCAGAAGATCTCGACCGAATGCCGCCGTCCGCGCCCGACATAGAGCGCCAGGGCGTCGCGGAAGACGGCGCGGCCGTTCCGCAGATGTTCAGGGTCAACCATGCGTGCACCTCGGAGCGCGGCGGCGCATGTTCACGGCACGGGTCACGGGGGCGTGACCGGCCGCGATGCGGCGCCGGCGGACGGGGGGACGATGACGAAGGGGGGAGGGCTGCACGCGGGACGGGAGTCGGGGGCTTTCGGCCCCGCCCCGCGCGCCGCTACCATCGGATGTGCAACCGAACCGATGGAGCGAACCGATGCCTATGGAAGCGATCGCGCGTGTGCGCACCGAAACGCAGGCGCAGATTTCGGCGCTGATGCAACTGCAGGTCGCCCTGCTGCGCGGCCTCATGGAAGCGAAGGTCATGGACCGGAGCGCCGTCATCACGCTTCTGGCCCGGGCGCAACGGGAGCTGCCGGATGCGGCGGACCCTGCCGGCCGGGATCTCCTTCGTGCAATCGAAGAAGCGCTGCCGAGACGCTAGACGCGATTGCCCTTCGCTGCCGTCGTTCCGACAGCGCCGCGCGCTCCGCCTCCCACCCGTCGATCTGCCGCGCGAGGTCCGCTGGGCGGCCGAACAGCGCGCGGTATCCGTCGAGATACCCGTGCCGCACCGCCCGCAGGGCGAGGCCGATGCGGGCGCGCAGCCCGAACAGTCGGTATGCCCGCGGGTCGCGCGGGAAGCCCAGCAGGATACGGCTTGGCGTGTCCGGGTCGTACGGGTTCAGGTCGGCGCGCTTGCGTGCCCAGCGGTTCACGGCTCAGTTCTCCCAGACTGGCGGTGGCGGCGGCTTAGGGCCCTCGGCCGGCGGCGGTGTTGCGGGGCGAGACGTGCCGCCCTGCTTCAGCCGGAAAGAGCGGATGCCGCGCAGCAGTCGGTCGATCAGCGCGATCGCATCCGCCTCGGGATCGGACCGCGGCGCCGGTTCCGTTGGCTCCCCGGCGCGAAAACCCGGACCGCCCATCGCCCAGCGCGCCAGCCGTTCGGCGGATCCAATGCGCTGGTCGAAATCGCACGTCTTGAAGCCGTCTCCGGAGCCTTTGCCCCAGCCCTTCAGCGCATCCCACGCCCACATTCGGACGGCCGCGCTGTCCGCGGTGCCGCCCGATGCTGGCGCCTCGACAGCCTTCGCGCATTCGTCGGCAATGATGTCGCGTGAAACGTCCACGCATTCGTCGCAGATGAACGCGGCCAGGCCGGCGATCAGCTTCTCGACCTCGTGCTGGCTCTTGCCGCAGAACGAGCAGTGGAGCCCAGGCTTTTCGGTCATGCCGCGGCCTCGCCCGTCGGAGGAACAACAGGGAGCCGCCGCCGCGCTTCAGCGATCTCCGCGAGTTTGTCGAGGCTCAGACCCTCGATTCCCCGATCCGCCCCGGCGGCGATCAATGGACGCCAGTATTCGGGCGGGATGCTGTTTCGGTTCCGCCACGCACGGACGGTTACGCCGCCGAGACCAAGGTCTCCGGCGAGCGCCTCTGCGGTTGGCCAAAGGCCGATGACGGCTGCGAAGGTCTCCATGAACGGCGACGATACACGTCGCATTGATACGTATCAATACCGTTCGTATCGGACAGACGATGCCGCCACCGCTACAATCTGTAGCATGCAGACGACCCCCGCAGAGCGCCTGAAGCAGGCCCGGATCAACGCCGGCTACAAGTCGGCCGCCGCCTTCGCGAACGAGCATGGATTTACCGAGAGCACCTATCGCTCGTATGAGAACACGAATCGGGAATTGACCATCGAGGCAGCGCGCCAGGTGGCAGACGCCCTGGGGGTTCCATGGCGGTGGCTGCTCTTCGGAGACGCGGCAGCAGAGGTCCAGATCGGTGTGGAAGCGCCGGCCCCTACGCCCCGACAGGAGCCGGAAGCATATCGCCTGCAAGAGCTTGACGTCCGCGCTGCGGCGGGCGAAGGGGCGGTGATCGATTCGCCGATGCACCGGACGGTGGCTGAGTGGACGATGCCGCGCGCGGTTCTGCGCGGACACACGACAGCCACGGCAGGTGGCTTGAAGATCATCACGGTCTACGGCGACAGCATGACGCCGGAATTTCAGCCCGGCGATCGGGTCATGGTCGACACCGGGGACCGCGTCCCCTCCCCGCCAGGCGTCTTCGTCATCTGGGACGGGTTCGGGCTGGTCGTGAAGCGGGTTGAGATGATCCCCTACTCCGATCCGCCGATGATGCGGCTCCTATCCAGGAACGGGCAGTACGAGCCTCGCGAAATCCCGGCCCGCGAGGTGGTCATCAACGGTCGTGTTGTCGGGAAGTGGCAGTGGACATAGCCCAGGCCTATCCGTGATAGCCTGACCGAGGGGGGTATATGGAGTGGCGGGCTCTCGACGATATTCGCTCTGAAGCGGACCTGTGGGAGATCCTGGAGACGATCCTCGATTTTCCCGATGCGACGCCGAGCGCCGGAGTGCTCCAGATCGAGGGCTGGCAGCCGGAGCTTCTATATTTCCCGGACGAGGAGATCGGGCACAGCATCTCGCCCCGAGCCGCTCGCGGGTTGGTCGATTTTCACCGCGCTCTGTCTCGCGCTTACGCACTTGCGGTTTATGGCAAAGCGAACGCGAGCAGCCTGCGGGCAGCCGATCGGGAGTGCCTCGATCTCACAATACTAATAACATCCGGGAGTGCCGGCGCCGAGGTGGTGTGGCAGGCTCTCGACAAGCTACTCAAGGGACTCGCGAATAAGGTGACTGGACGACAGGCCGTAGCTGTCATCATTGTTTTCTTCCTCTTGTTCTTTGGCGCCGATGTCATGAAGCAGTGGCTGTCGGAGCGCCAGAAGACAGAGCAACAGAAGATCGGCACCACTGAGCGCGTGGCACTGAGCGAGGAAGAAACCCGGCGGGCCAAGATCCTAGCTGATACGTTAAACAAGGTTCCAGAGGCGGCACCGATTGCAAGCTACGCCGACGAGGGCCGCGAAGCACTTGTTGGAACCGTAACTACTGTGCCGCGAGCGCGGGTGATTGGGATCGAGATATCCGGTGAAGAAGCTCGCGCTATCCTGTCAAAGCCACGTCAGGAGGGCCTGGGGAAGCGTGTTGACGGTCGCTACGAGGTGATCGAAATCGGCACCGAAAACCCCGAAGGCTACCTCGGCCGGATTCGCAGTGTCGGCGGCGACAGCGAATTCGATGTCGAGATCAACAAGTCTGACCTGACCGCCGACGACATCGAGGCGCTTTTCGCTGCGGTTCGGGAGAAGCGGCCGCTCAGCTTGAAAGTAAACGCTTGGATACGCGGCACACGCATCGTCCGGGCGCTGGTTCTGCGAGCAGAACAGGACGACACGCGCAAACCCCCGCTCTAAATCAACCCGACCCAGTCGCTTGCGGCAGCGCCATAATGTGCAGATGGCACCTGGCCGCGCCTAGCCAGCTACGCCCTCACAGTGATCGAGGCTGCGTAAGCTAGGCATACGTCGATACGATTTGTATTGACTGTATCGATACCGCCTGTATCGTTCCGCCCATCGCACCCCTCGGTGACGATCCGGCGGCGGTCGCCATGCCGCGCCGCGTGAACCTCGAAAGCCGGAAAGGCCGATTCGTCAGAGAGGACTCGGGGGGCGGCCCTGCCCGGCCGCCCCCGGCACCTCCGGCAACCGGCCCCGTCGATCGAGACAATGAGCGGAGGCACCGTTGCAGGCTGTCGCAACACACCCTTCCGGCATTCCGGGCGCGCCCTTCCGGACGGAGCCGGACGCCACCCTGGCCTGCGATGCGGCGGGTCGCGTGCGCGT
>Ga0209643_1000753_pt1 | contig 42958 bp, 35 predicted proteins | sample AutmiccBRH37_all_FD_187383 | JGI IMG/M metagenome (GOLD analysis project Ga0209643, IMG submission 187383) | Deep subsurface microbial communities from Mt. Terri, Switzerland - Autotrophic microbial communities BRH/37_all (SPAdes) (version 2) | ecosystem: Environmental > Aquatic > Deep...
TTTAGTTGTGAGAAATGTGGTGGCACCATGTATCCGGAGTATTATAAGGGTCTTCATGGGAATGAGTATAAAATTACAGATGTCCTAGATGAATAAAAGGACCGAGGCGCAGCCGAGGTTTTTCTTAGTAGTATATATCGCTTTTAGGTTTACCTATGCTTGGTATATGGATCCTTCATCGTGTAAGAAATGCCACGAAGTTGAGCCATACCATGCATCTTGGCAAGAATCACCTCATAAGAATATCGATTGCATGCACTGTCATAAGACCAGAGGACCGTTCCATAGACTAGATACAACGGTTCGTGGTATAAAAGATTTAAGTCTGCATATTAAAGGTGACTACTTTACCTTTAGGGCGGTTTATTATGATACTAATTGCATCAACTGTCATACAGGTAATTTTAAATCTGAAACAAATGCACCGCTTATGCCTAAAAACCATGCCAAGCTTATTAAAAACGGTGTAGGGTGCAACAATTGCCATAGAGATACGGGCCATAAAAATGGTCTTGGCGTTGATGAAAAATTTGCTGAGTTGGCAGAATAGAATTGTAAAAAAATACTATTCATTAAAGGAATTCTCACTTTAACCGTTGAAACTACTTAGAGAAAAGGAAAGTTTCTGGGAGGAAGGGTCTAGGACAATAGGCAAAATCCTGCAAAGAATATTTCGCACGAAATTTCAGAAACGAGAGAGGATTGTGGAATGCTACAATCCTCTCTTTTATGGACTTCAAAGCGAAGTCAGAGCAGCCCCCTTAGATTTCGAAAGGCAACTTGTCTAAATAATCATGAAGGACTTCAAATCCCAATCCAGCAAGGAACCATTCGGGGGCCATACGAAGGGTAATGTATCCATTGACGTTTAATATGTCACTATAGTGCCAGGGACAATCACCTAAGACTCCTGCCAAAATAACCCCACTAGAATATTCTATCACCCAGATCGTGGCTAAATATATTAGCCCGCGGCTCCACCAAGGTAAAGGCCGTATGTGGGTATGCACGGGTTCGAGAAAGACTGCCAGCCCATAAATGGGCATCATCACTAAAAAGGTAAACCCTTGCATGCTTAAATCCCCTCTGAAGAGGGAGGCCAAACCCGTATATATGACCTCAAGGACAAGACCAATGATTCCGTAAATTAAGAAGCGCTTAAGTGTTCTCATGGATTTAGTATGGTTAGACAAAATTAGAACATACATTTTTCAGGTAGGAATCTTCTGGAAAAAGAGGACGGAATCAAAGTTCTAAATAGTTGATTGCAGTCAGTTTGCAGTTGATTAAATCTAAATTTATTGACAGATGTTCTTTTAATGTTATATCATATGAAGATAATTAAATATAAAGTTCTCATTAAGAGTGGTGGAGGGACTGGCCCGATGAAACCCAGCAACCGGCCTTTGAGGCAGTGGTGCTAATTCCTGCAGGATTTTCCTGAAAGATGAGTTGAGCTGAAGGCTATCTGCAAACTCTTCTTTGAAAAGAAGAGTTTTTTATTATCCTCAGACAACACTCAGAAGAAAAGGGGATAGAATGTTGAGAAATGATAAAGAGGATGTACGAGTGGGGTTACTGGGGTTTGGAATAGTAGGTCAGGGTCTTGTCCAAGGAATTAATTTGCAGATTAATAATATTTGCCGTCGACTTGGCGCTCCACTAAAAATTCAAAGGGCCTTGGTTCAAGATCCTAAAAAGAAAAGAGTCGTTGGTTTACCTGAATTTACAACGAATGCCCGAGATATTTTGGAGGATCCGGAAATTGATATCGTGGTAGAAGTAATGGGCGGAGAACAACCAGCTTATGCCTATATTAAGCAAGCCTTGGAGCAAAGAAAACAGGTTGTAACTGCCAATAAGTTGTTGCTTGCTTTACACGGCCCAGAACTCAAGGCTCTTGCCCGCCGAAATGGGACTGGCCTGCTCTATGAAGGAAGTGTTTTAGGCGGAATCCCAATCTTACGCACAATTCAACGGGGGCTTTGTGGAGATCGAGTGGAAGAAGTCCAAGGGATTTTTAATGGCACAACGAACTTTATTTTAACCAGGATGCATGATTTAGGCGAAGATTATTCCACTGCACTCCGTCTTGCTCAGAAAGCAGGGTATGCCGAAGCTGATCCTTCAATGGATGTTAGTGGCTTAGATGCCGCCTGTAAATTAGTAATTCTCTGTCGAGAGTGTTTCGATTTGGATATTCAGCTTAAAGATGTGACGATGGCTGGAATCGAACAGTTGGATAAAGTGCAAATTGCTTTGGAGAAGGGACAAGGACGCATTCCCAAATTGATCGCCCGTGCTAAACCACAAAAGCAAGAAATCAGAGTTGGAGTTGAATGGTTACCGGATACCGATTTGTTAAGTCGAGTCTCTGGGGTGCAAAATGCCCTCTCTTTGCGGACACTTTTAGCTGGCGAGCTTTTCTGGAGCGGCCCGGGAGCGGGTGGGTTAGCCACTGGAGGGGCTGTTTTGGCCGATATTATGGAGGCGGCGGAGAGGGTTCTCGTGGAGCGCGATAAAGGTTTTCTACAGGCCGGGAGATAAGATACCCAAGCAATTTTCTTAAGGGCAGCTTCTAGGGGATCAAAAAACTTTAAAGACGCCTTTTTATACTAGGGTCAAATAGCATAAGAGTGAACTCGTTCAACTAAGCTCGAATATCGAGGGAGTCTCGCGATTGGATGAATGGCTTTCTGAAAAATGGTAAATAAATATTAACACAGAGTGGCATACAGTCTGATTTTTCTAAACCGCTCATTTACAACAAATAAGGAGGAACAATGGTTAAGAAACTTTTACTGGTTGTAACTATCCTGATATTAATGGTTTCTTTTGTTGGTTGTGCAAAAAAACCTGTAACTCCAGCACCCGCACCCCAACCCAACAATGCGACACTAACACCGGAAGGGCATCCTGCTGAAACCCCAGTTCAACCTGGGGGCAAAGTGAGCCGGGTTGATGTGGAAACCAAAATAAATGACCTGCTTAGTAAAAACTATCCCGGGGACTGGAAAGTAACCGGAACCACTTTAAGTAAAGGTTCCTACACTGAAAATGGTAATCATAAAATAGTGGATGACGTTGCAGCCTTGTTCCCGGATACTATGGGGGTATCTATTTTCGTGGGTGAAGAAAGAATCTCTTCTAGTGTTTTACAAGGCACTGCAAGGGTTCTAAAAGGTTATGCCACCCCAGCAACGGTTGGAGAGGTTATGAAAAGTGGAACGACTACTAGTACTCTAAGCGGCGGATATCTGAAGGTCTATATTCCCTTTAAGGATAGTAGCGATAAGACTGTGGCAGTTATGACGGTATCAGTACCGCAGGAATAAGTAAGGACCAGGTAAACAATACAGAACCGAGGCTTAGCCTTGGTTCTTCGCATATATTAGACCTCTATCGGTGCGCGGCACAATGAGGATGAACTCGGTCAACTTAAGTTGAACATCGAGTCTTCGGTTGGGGAGAGTCTCAACGATGGATAAAATAGTGAATATTAAGTTATTTTCACATAGAGTAGTTAGAATATTCAAAAATGGTCTAAATGTAGCAAAATAATCATTATAGTGGCAATTTAGGATAACATAAACATGTTAAGATGAAAGAAATAATTATAGGGGGACGAAGAATGAGTGAAAAAGAGAGTTTATTTGGCAAGATAGATCGTCCCATTTTCTCAATTTCCGCAGCAATTATGGTGCTGTTTGTTATCTTTACACTGCTTATGCCTAAAGAAGCCGGTGACATGTTTAACGCAGTGCAGAAATTCATTACGAACAATTTCGGCTGGAGTTACTTAATCGGTGTGACTTTCTTTCTGTTTTTTGCTTTGTTTATTGCCTTAAGCAAATACGGCAATATTACCCTAGGCAAAGACGGTGAGAAGCCCGAATACAGTACTTGGAGTTGGTTTGCCATGCTCTTTGCGGCTGGTATGGGAATTGGATTGCTATTCTGGGGAGTAGCTGAACCGATGACGCACTATACTAAACCTCCCTTCGGGCAACCTTCTACAATAGAATCAGCCCAAACCGCAATGCGCTATACCTTTTTCCACTGGGGTTTTCATCCCTGGAGTGTGTTTGGCATCGTAGGGCTGTCTATGGCGTATTTTCAGTTCCGTAAAGGGTTACCTGCTTTAGTTAGTTCCTCTCTTTACCCGATAATTGGGGAAAAAGGAATCAAGGGGTGGATTGGAAAGTTAGTTGACATCCTGGCTGTATTTGCAACGATATTTGGGGTTGCTACATCTCTGGGATTAGGGGCTACGCAGATCGCCACCGGATTAAATTATGCCTATGGCCTTCCTACAGGAATCATGCCCTCTGTCGTTATCATCGTAGTCATTACGGCATTATTTATAATATCTGCAGTAACTGGAATTGAACGAGGCATTAAGTTTCTAAGCAACGCTAATATGCTGCTCCTTTTTATAATTCTGGCCTTTATGTTAATCATTGGGCCGACTCGGTTTGTTCTTAATGGCTTTACCGAAACTTTTGGGTCTTACGTTCAAAATATCATTCAAATGAGTTTTTGGGCAGATACATTTGAAACTAATCCTGGTTGGGTAGGAGGTTGGACCATTTTCTACTGGGCATGGTGGGTTGCCTGGGGCCCTTTTGTTGGCGCGTTCATTGCCCGAATTTCAAAGGGTCGGACAGTAAGAGAGTTTATCTTAGGGGTGGTCATTGCGCCCGCGTTGATGAGTTTTATGTGGTTGGGAGTCATAGGTAACAGCGCGCTGTACATTGATGTTGTACAACATGGTGGAATTGCAACTCAAGTAACTAAAGATATGAGTACAGCCATTTTTGCCATGTTCCAGCACTACCCGCTTACGGGTGTCCTAACAGTCCTGACAACTATAATCATAGCAATCTTTTTTATAACTTCTGCGGACTCTGCAACCTTTGTTTTAGCTATGTTCACTTCAGGTGGGGAATTAAACCCTAATGCTGGGTTGAAGATTACCTGGGGTTTGATTGAGGGTGCCGTTGCTATTGCCTTAATGATAGCTGGGGGACTGAGTGCGCTGCAGACGGCCTCCATCACTGCAGCATTCCCGTTTATGTTTGTCATGTTTGCGATGACTGTGTCGATTATAAAAGCTTTTAGGGGAGAATTCACATAAAGTGTCCAAATTCTCTTAAGATCCCATACTAATGTAGTATGGGGTCTTTTTTACATATAAATGTGAAAATTATATCAAATAAAGGAATAATCCGAATTTTCATTTTCAGCTTCAAATGTAGCAAAACGAGCATAACTGTAGTGATAATGCGTGAGAGCTATGGTGTTATGATGGATACAGGGAAGATCAAACAAAGAAATTGTCGCATGTCACCAATATATAGGGGGTGAACTTCCAAGATGCATGGAACGCATTAATATATGATGTAAAGTTCGTATTCTCTGGGGAATCAAACATTTAGTTAAAGGGAATTTTAGATTGAAATATGAAAGCTGCATTTGACGACGATGAAAGTTTCAATCAATAAAAATATGGGGGAATTTATAATGTTAAATTATACTTCAGAACAACATGTCTATGATATTAACGGAGTAAAAGTAGGCGGACAGCCAGGACAATATCCAACTGTGCTGATCGGTAGCATCTTTTATCGGGGTCACAAAATTGTCCAGGATGGCATGAAGGGAATTTTCAATGAAGATGCTGCCAAAGCTCTCTTAGATCAAGAAGCCGAGCTTAGCGCTGAAACGGGTAATCCATTTATTCTCGATGTTTTAGGTGAATCGGTAGAAGCTTTAACCCGTTATGTTGAATTTGTTATGAAAAACTCTAAAGCTCCTTTTTTGTTGGACAGTATCAGTCCTGCCGTACGGATGGGTGCTTTGAAAGAACTTGGCAACGATCCAGAAGTGCGCAAAAGACTTATCTATAACTCGATTGACGAGCATTATTCTGAGGAAGAGTTAGCCGCTATCAAAGAAAGCGGGATTAAAACCGCCGTTATTTTAGCGTTTAGTAATAAAGCGTTAAAACCTAAAGCTAGAATTAAGCTTCTGACAGGAGATGGAGAGAAGGAAGGTTTAATTGACGCTGCTAAGAGAGCAGGAATCGAGCAGTTTTTGGTTGATCCAGGTGTCTTGGATGTACCGAGCGCAAGCTGGACGAGTGAGGCTATCAATGTAGTCAATCAGGAATTTGGTTATCCTGGCGGATGTGCTCCTTCTAACGCAGTATATTTGTGGAAGAAGATGCGTTCCAAAGGAACTCCATTTTTCGAAGTGGCCGGGGCTGCCGTCTTTACGTATCCAGTAACTCAAGGTGCCAGCTTCATTCTCTATGGTCCAATGGTAAATGCTCCTTGGGTATATAGGGCAGTTGCTACCACGGATGCCATGATGGCTTATAATAACAAGCTGACGGGTGTAAAATTCGGATCACCTGAGCATCCATTATTAAAGATTTTTTAGAACCCGTTCAGCTAATGCTAAACATGAGCCTACGAGCGTTGAGCTCCCACTTATAGAAAGTGGAACGTAGATAAATTTTAAAGGGGTGTAATTTGATGTTACCTAAGTATGACGTTTTGACCCAGGAACAGGTAGAGATTATTCATAATGAATCCATCAAGATCCTTGAAGAAATCGGCATGGATTTTGAATATCCACCAGCTTTAGAAGTCTTCAGGGCGGAAGGACTCAAGGTAGAGGGAAACCGAGTGCATTTTACGAGAGAATTTATTGAGGGCAAAGTTAAGCTGGCACCGTCTGAATTTACCCTGCATGCCCGGAATCCGGAACACAATCTGGTTTGCGGCGGAGAAAATATAATCTATATGCCTGGTTATGGGGCTCCCTTTGTTCAATTAGCTGACGGAACTCGTCGTAAAAGCACGATACAGGACTTCGATAATATTGTTAAATTAGCCGGAGCCAGCAAAAATTTGCATATGACAGGTGGGACGGTAGCTGAGCCTCAAGATATCCCGGATGAAATTCGGCATATGAAAATGATTTATAGTTCTATTAAAAACTCGGATAAGTGTTTTATGGGCAGTGCAGAAGGACAGGAACGCGCAGAGGACTCCATCGAAATGGCTGCCCTGCTTTTTGGTGGCAAAGACGTTATCAAGGAAAGACCCGTGCTTATTTCCCTAATCAACTCGTTAACACCCTTAAAATATGACGAGAGAATGTTGGGAGCTATGATGGCCTACGCTAGAGCCGGACAAGCTGTTGTTATCGCTTCTTTGGTCATGGCTGGGTCTACTGGACCGGCAGCCTTAGTCGGTACTTTAGCCCTGCAAAACGCTGAAGTTTTAGCTGGCATAGCCCTAGCCCAAAGTATTAATCCTGGAACACCGGTCGTGTACGGCTCAACCTCGGCTCTCAGTGATATGCGTAGCGGTAGCCTCTCGATTGGCAGTCCAGAAACTGCTTTGTTCATTTCGGCCAGTGCTCAAATTGCCCGTTTCTACGGTGTTCCCAGTCGATCCGGCGGCGCTTTGAATGATGCCAAGATTGTCGATGCCCAAGCGGGGTATGAATCAATGATGACCTTGATGGCAGCTAGCGTAACGGGTATCAACTTTGTTCTTCATACGGCTGGAATTTTACAATATTATATGGCTATTTCTTATGAAAAGTTTATGATGGACGATGAAATGGCCGGGATGCTCTTGCACTATATGAAGGGGTTCAACTTTGATGAGGACGGTTTAGCCTTCGATGCGATTGCTAAAGTAGGACCGGGCGGGCACTTCCTTACTCAAAAACATACACGGAAGAATCATAAAAAAGAGTTCCGTTCCCCTCAATTAAGTGATCGCTCAGCTTTTGATGCTTGGTCCAAGGAAAAACTGGATACAAACCAAAGGGCCCATAAACAATGGCAAGAGGTGTTAGCTAATTACGTGCCACCCGCACTTGACGAAGCCATTGATAAAAAATTATTAGATTTTATCGCTCAACGATCTTAGAGCGTCTAGGCTCAATAACGCTCAATAACTTTCAAAAGAATCAAAAATGGGGAGGAAATAAAGCAATGAATGAAATCTTTTTAGAATTAAAGCAAGCAATTATTGATGGGGATGAGGATATCGTAGGCGAACTTTCCCAAAAAGTCATTGATGAATCAATTAACCCAGTTGACGCTGTACAACAAGGCTTGATCAAGGGAATTGAAGTTGTAGGAGAATTATGGAAAGCTGGAGAAGTCTTTTTGCCGGATGTAATGATGTCCGCTGAGGCCATGAAAGTAGGGTTAGGTCTGCTTGAACCCGAGATTGCTAAATTGGGTATGAGTCAAGGTGAGGCAAAAGGTAAGCTAGTCTTGGGAACCGTAGAAGGTGATATTCATGACATTGGTAAGAATATTACGGGAGCAATGTTTACGGCAGCAGGCTATAAAGTTTATGATATCGGGACTGATATTAAAGCCGAAGATTTTGTCTTAAAGGCCCAAGAGGTTGATGCGGACATTATTGGTGCAAGTGCCCTCTTGACAACGACGATGAGTGCACAAAAGCAGATTGTTGATTATTTGAAAGAGCATAATCTTAGGGATCAGTTCAAAGTATTCATTGGCGGCGGTCCTACCAGCCAAGCCTATGCCAATGAAATCGGAGCCGATGGATGGGCAGAATCTGCAGACGAGGCAGTCGCACTTGCCGATCGTATGCTGGCTAAATAATGAATCACCATTAATTCAATAGAGGAAGATTGCTTAATGTAGTTGAATCCTAGGGACCTTAATAATGCACATCACATCCATTTAAGTCCCTAGGATTCTTTTCTAATAGTCAGAATGTATTACTTGGTATTTATACGTTATTGACTGTGATAGAGGTATCCCAAGTGATTCTATAGACTGGTGACTCTCCACGTACCAGAATTAGAATACGACCCAATTATTTCGAAGAAGTATTGAATATAGGAAGGGGAGTAATGCTATTTATGACAAATAGTAAGGGGACAACCACAAATCGTTCGGTTATGTATATTTCTTCTGTCATTATCGTATTGTTCGTATTATTCGGCATGTTCCTTCCCAAAGAAATGGGTAAAGTTGCTAGCGCGACCTTCGCATTTTTGACCACTGATTTTGGCTGGCTATACCTGTTATCCGTAGCCTTTTTCACGGTTTTCATTTACGGGATTGCGTTTAGTCGTTTTGGTCTGATCAAGCTGGGAAAAGACGACGACAAGCCTGAGTTCAGCAACTTCCAGTGGTTTTCGATGTTGTTTGGAGGAGGTATGGGTATCGGCCTGGTGTTCTGGTCAGTTGCCGAGCCAATGATGCATTACCTGTCCCCCCCGATGGGCGAAGCTGCTACTCCTGAAGCTATGCGTACAGCTATGCGTATCGTGTTTTTCCACTGGGGCATCCACCCTTGGGTTATTTTCGCCATTTGTGGTTTGGCTCTAGCTTACTTCCAATTCCGTAAGGGTTTGCCGTTCCTAGTCAGCTCAGCCTTCTATCCGCTGATTGGCGACCGGATTTACGGACCTATCGGAAAAGCTATTGACATCTTATCAGTGTTTGCCACAGTGTTCGGCGTGGCCACCAGTTTAGGTCTCGGCTCCAACCAGATAGCCACAGGGCTGAACTATATCTGGGGAATTCCGGCGACGCCCGTGACAGTTTCTATAGTTATCGCGGCGATGACTCTACTCTTTACTCTGGCCACGATCTCCGGTCTGCATAAGGCAATGCAGATTGCTGCCGATATTAAGGTATGGCTTTCAATCGGTTTCATGGTATTTATCTTCTTGTTCGGGGGTACAGTGTTAATCCTGAACAACTTCACTGATACTCTGGGAGCCTACCTGCAAAACTTTGTCGGACAGACTCTGTGGATGGGCAATATTGATTGGGTGAATGGCTGGACCGTGTTCTATTGGGCATGGTGGATTGCTTGGGCTCCGTTCGTCGGACAATTCGTGGCCCGTGTCTCCAAGGGTCGTACCATCCGCCAATTCGTGTTGGCAGTAACATTGCTACCTTCAGGATTCTCTATGGTTTGGCTCTCGATTTACGGCGGTGCCGCTTTCAACTTGGATAAACTCTCCAATGGGGCCATTCAGGCCGCTGTTAATGCAGATTATACTACCGCCTTTTTCGCGACACTGCAACAGTTACCTTTGTATTCGATCACAGCTCCCTTGGCAATTCTTCTCATCGTTGCTTCTTTCGTAGGTGCTGCCAATTCCGCAACTTATGTCCTGGCCATGCTGACTTCCAATGGCAACATGGACCCTGACAAGAAATTGCGTAGCTTCTGGGGTATCATGCAGGGTGCTTTCACCATCATCCTGATCCTAGTCGGCGGTGGCACTGCAGCTTTAGCGGTCTTACAAACGGTTTCTATTGTAGCGGCCTTCCCCTTCATGTTGATCATGCTAGCAATGTGCTATAGTATTTTCAAAGCACTTGGGCAGGAGAAGCTTTTGGGAGGAAAGTAACGCTAAGCCATAACTTCATAAAAGTCAGAACGTCCTAATGACGAAATTGAAGAACACCTAGGTTGTGGAGGCCTGGGTGTTTTTCCCACACTCAGATTCATCTAGTGCGAGGAAGGAAAATCTAATGGATAAAGCGATTAAACTGATTGGTTGTCAATCAACTATGAATGAAATTCATGCCCAAGGACTGAACCAAGGGATGGATTGTGAATTCCTAGATTACAGCTTTCACGCTCGACCGGATAAGTTACACACTAAACTACAAGAGATAATTAATGAGAGCCAGGACTATGATTTGATCATCTTGACTTACGGACGATGTTCTAATTCAATGCTTGGCTTGCTATCCCCTCGCGTACCACTTTTATTTCCGGCGACCCACGATTGTATTGGCTTAATGTTAGGGTCGACGACAAGACATATGGAGTTATTCAAGGAGAATTCCCTTACTTATTATTTCAGTCAGGGATGGTTGGATTATGGCCGCACTCCCTTGGCAGAATACTTCGAATATGAAGCAAGATATGGAGAAAAGAAAGCACGTAAATTGATTAATACCTTGTATGGAAGTTATAAGAAAGCAATCTTTATTATTACACCAGGAATCAAAGATCTTGAAGGATACCGGCAGAAGGTTCGAGAAATCGCCGATTTTTTTGACTGGGAAGTCGGAGAAATCGAGGGTGACATTAGCCTTCTCACCTCAGTAATGAAAGGAATCAAGGCACCAGAGTCTATCTATGTTGACGCTGGGCAAGTCATTACTTTGAAAATGTTAAAAGGAGGACAGCGAGAAAAATAACGATCACCCCAAATCAAGTCGTTGAGAAGCAAAGAACTACTCCCAATATGAGAGTAGTTCTTTTTGATTTATAGGTCGACATGTTTGGAAGCTAAGATTTTGCTTAAATTTGCTTTTAGAAAATTGCGAAACTCAAAAGCATCTTCAAAGGTATAATCCGCTCCTATTTCCTTGGCAAAAGCATCTGTGATCGGTGCTCCCCCTACAATTACTTTAAGCCCACTACGTAATCCTTGAGCTTCCAGTTCAACGATCACATCTTTCATAACAGGCATGGTTGTAGTTAATAAGGCAGAGATCATTAAAATATTAGGTTTTTCCTTGCGAACGGCACTGGCAAATTTCTTAGGAGAAACATTAACCCCCAGATCTATCACTTTAGCACCCGTCGTCATAGCCATGGTTTTAACAATGCCCAGGCCAATATCATGTAAATCGCCTGCCACAGTACCCAAGATTATCTTGCCGAGCCCCTTTTTGGTAGGTGCAGTCAGGATTGGTTCAATCACAGATAGCCCGGCATGCATCGCATTGGTGGCCATCAGGACCTCCGGAACGTTCACTTTTTCTGTGCGGTATTTTTCAGCGATGATGTTTATACCCGTAATTAGTCCTTTTTCAAGAATGGAAGTAGCTGAATAGCCTTGTGCCAATGCTTGTTTGGTTAATTCGAGGGTATCTTCAGATTCACCTTCTGCAATGGAGTCAATAATATCGTCAAAAATCAATTTAAATCGCTCCTAAAATAAGCTATTTTTATAAATCAAAGGAGTTACCCCAATATATTTTCGGAATACTTCAGCGAAATAACTTTGGCTTTTAAAGCCTATGGCCTTAGAAACTTGTTCAACGCTGAACTCCGGTTTCTTCATCAGCTCTACTGCTTTTTCAACACGGACTCGAGTTAGATAATCGTTAAAGGTACAATCTAATTCTAAGCGGAATAAACGAGATAGGTGGGACGGGCTAATAAACAGATAATCGGCGGTTGCTTTAAGGGTTAGCGGTTTATGGTAATTTTCCATGATGAAATTTCGGGCGTTATTAACTAGACTGAGATGTTTCTTGTCTGCAAGTTTGAAAATTCCATCGAGGAATTCTGCTATGACTTTATGGACTTTGAAAAAAAATTCTTCTATGCGTTCTATGCTTTCAACTTCATTATTAAAATCCTGAAGTTTCACCATGACTTGTTCTGCATCAGCTCCCCCTTCGACGGCTGCTCTTGATGATAGGGAAGCCAATTCAAGAATCCGTATTTTGATAGTCGCTTTTTCACCCGCGGTCTTTGTTAAGAGGTCGGTTAATAAATTCTTCAAAGTGCTTTGGGCCTTGGTTTTATCACCAAGCCGTATATAACTTAGAAAACGCCTCTCATTCTTTAAATAGGTTCCATAGTCAGTAAAGCCTGAAATGTTCTTCTTCTTCCTGTTTTCTAGATCAGCTTTTATTTGCAGGCGTTCTAAGTGATAGGCATTTTCCGCCTCCATCGTGTGAATGTTTCTGTTTACCAGATGATTTACGACAACAAAGAGCATATCAGCCGCAGCTTGAGACTGCTCAGGAGAGGAAATGGGAAGGTCTTTGACTCTTTGTAGTAAAGTATCAAAGTCAATATTTTTAGGATTTGATTTCTTTAACTGTTGAAGAAAAAATTCATCGGGTTTCCATAATAAGACTTGTCCACAAATAATACTCCCTAAAAATACATTATCAACGATAATTGGAACAGCCCAGATGATGAGCCCGGCGTGGCAACGGAAGAAATAGGGTTCATTCCATTTTGCTGCCTCTAAAGTCGCTTCTTTATAAGAATCTAGACACTTCTTTTCCCCTTTACTATGACTGCGGATAAACTGACAAAAATGGTTTCTGCTTTTATTACCCAATATTGCGAGGGTTTCCCCTTTCCTATTTACTGCTTCAATGTGTAACCCAGTAGCCTTAGAAAAGCTAGCTAGGATTTCCTCTAAGTATTTAGGATCAAGAAAATTCTCAATATTTCTCTTAGACATAGTAGTCTCCTCAATTTGTTGTTTAATCTTTAATAGGATTGGCCTGACAGGAAAAAATAAACTATTACGTAACATTTCGCGCTAAAACGCTCAATACCTCTAAATTATGCAGTCGAATTGACTCAATTTCTGCATCCCTTTTGGCAACTATAATGACCTCTGATCCTGGTTAAAAGGTATGATTTGCTCGATACTCAGAGGGGGTAATACCCTCGTGCTTTTTGAAAATAGCTGAAAAATAGCTGCTGGAATTAAACCCGGTAGCAGCGGCTATTTGGTCGATTGTGGCAGTTGACCTACGCAATTGTTGCTTGGCATTCTTGAGCCGTACTTGGGCCAGATAATCTGTTAAACCAATACCTGTATGTTTATTAAAGATCCGGCTGAGATAAGCGGGACTGAGGTGGACATGAGTTGCCACTATATTAAGCGAAATATTATGGGCATAGTTAGATTCGATATAGTCTTTGGCCTTACTTACTAAGACTTGGGATTGATTAAACGGCTGATTTGAACCTAATAAACCAATACATTTTTCCAGCATTATCTCCCCCCAATATTTTATATCATCGAGGGAGGATACATGGGATAAATCTTGGGCAAGCTCATGTTCAATTGGAGTAACTTCGGAGGGATCAGCACCTGCAGAAAGGGTAACTTGTATGACAATGATCATGAGTCGTACAGCAAAAGAATTTACAAGAACTGTTTGTGGAATCTGGTTTGAAGCAGCGAGCTGCTCAAGAATAAGCGCTAATTGACGTTTACCCTCCTTAAGATTTCCTGCTCTTACTTGTTCCTCAAGTCCTGTCAAATCCAGAGTAGGACCAGGTTGAAACTTTCTAAGGGAAAATCTATCCATTGCCTGTTTTACAGCCTCGATCAGTTGTTGTGGTTGAATTGGTTTGAGTAAGTAATCTGTGGCTTGAGCTTTTATAGCCTGCTGAGAATAAGAAAATTTACCATAGGCTGTTAAAATAATGACTTCTGTGGCAGGGTTAAGTGCCTTAATTTGTCTGGTTGCCTCAATTCCGTCAATTCCGGGCATTTTGATATCCATGATTATCAAATCAGGGCGTGTGAGATGAACCTTTTCTAAAGCTTCTCGCCCACTCGTAGCTTCTCCAACTATTGTGATAGGCAGGCTGGAGTTTTGTAGGATAAAGCAGATAATTTTGCGTTCTAATTCCTCATCATCAACCAGTAATACTCTATACATCCTATTACCACCCACCCTCAAGATCTGTTGCTTATGATAGGAGTTCATATTAATTATACTTTCTTTTAATATCTATGCATTACAAAATATTAATACTCAAGGTAAAAATTTTAATAAGTTATTCAAATAATCTGACAATATCTTAAGAATATTGCACATGGTTTTGTCTGGTTTAAGAACTTAATTGTGAGATGATAAAGGTACTAAAAGGCTTCCCATATTGAAAGGAGATTATTAAAATGATTATCGGAGTACCTAAAGAAATTAAGAATAATGAAAACCGCGTTGCTCTTACTCCCGCCGGGGTTGTGGCATTTTGCAAAGCCGGCCACCAAGTTGTCATTGAAAATAATGCTGGTGTCGGCAGTGGAATCAGTAACGAGGAATACATTGCTGCTGGCGCCGAAGTCTTGGCTACCCCGGCTGATGTTTATACTAGCGCGGATATGATCATTAAAGTAAAAGAGCCCCTGTCTGCAGAATATGATCTGTTCAAAGATGGTCAACTGCTGTTTACCTATCTTCACCTGGCACCAGAGCCCGCCTTGACAGCAGCATTACTCAAGAAAAATGTCGTAGGTATTGCTTACGAAACTGTTCAGCCTGCTGACGGCAGCCTGCCTCTACTCATTCCTATGAGTGAAGTGGCCGGGCGAATGGCAACTCAAATTGGTGCTCAGTTTCTGGAAAAGCAATATGGTGGGAAAGGTATCCTCTTAGGCGGAGTTCCCGGAGTTTCCCCTGCTAAAGTTACGATTGTTGGTGGCGGTATCGTTGGTATCAACGCCGCTAAAATGGCCATCGGTATGGGAGCAGAGGTTACTATTCTGGATGTAAGCAATGCCCGTCTCCGCTATCTGGATGATATCTTTAGTTCAAAGATCAAAACTTTAATGTCTAACAGTTATAATATTGCGCAGGCTGTAGCGCAAGCTGATCTGCTGGTAGGAGCAGTTCTGATCCCCGGTGCGAGAGCCCCTAAGCTGGTTACTGAAGAAATGGTGAAAGCTATGAAACCGGGTTCGGTGATTGTTGACGTTGCTATTGACCAAGGTGGCAGTGTAGAAACGATTGATCATGTGACCACTCATGCAGAACCAACCTATGAAAAGTTTGGGGTTATACACTATAGTGTCGCCAACATGCCTGGAGCAGTAGCCCGTACTTCGACCTTCGCCTTGACCAATGCTACATTGCCCTATGCACTTAAGCTTGCTAAACTAGGCTATGCTGAAGCAATCAGAACCGACCTGGCGCTGGCCCGCGGTGTCAACGTAATCCATGGTAAACTCACCTATAAAGCAGTTGCAGAAGCACTCAATCTGGAGTACACGCCGTTAAGTGACGTTACTGAAGTCCCCTCTAGTTTTTAAGCCGGATTAGACCCCAAGAACGGTTTAGCAACCGAAGTTTCACACGTAGGAAAGGACAGGCTCAAAAGCTTGTCCTTTTTCCATGCTGCTAAACCATCCATGGAGCATTTGATACTAGGCGCGTCCTATGTTCTCGCTTAAGTTGCACGCGCTGGCTATAACTAGAACAAGGATGTTTGAGGATAGAGCTACTAAGACTCGAACAAGGATGTTTGAATTAGAGCGCTACCAAGACTCAAACGCGCAGTGATGGTATTGCGCCGCGATGTAGAGATTTCATTCATCAGTGATGCCGTAATGCGGTATAGGGGACTGACTCGGTATTAAGAGACTAACTGTAGTAAGCCCTTGTTCAGGCACCAGCTTAACCCCGAATTCCTTGCCAAATTGTAGTTGCAAGCGTTTATGAACATTGCGCAGACCAATCCCTGCAAGGATTTGCTGATCCTTGCTCAAATCGATCGCAGCATAAGCCTGGGGCATGCCGACTCCATCATCTATCACTGATATCTCCACAAGGTTGTTAACTTTTCTAGCCTTAATCCAGAGGTGGCCTATACCCTCTTTTGGTTCCAACCCATGGATACAGGCATTCTCCGCTAAGGGTTGCAAACTTAAAAAAGGAATCTGTAAATTTCGGAGGTTTTCCGGAACGTCTATAGATACTTCAAGTCGACTACCAAATCTGGTTTTTTGAATAAGAAGATAGCTTTCTACATAATGTAGTTCTTCACACAAGGAGACCAATTCTTCTGGCTGATCTAAATTATGCCTTAGTAAATTGGACAGGGCGAAAAGAGTGTTCAATCCTTTTGTATTTTCACCGAGAGTTACCAAACTGATGATCGTGTTTAGAGTGTTGAATAAAAAGTGGGGTTTAATTTGAGCCTGTAGGTTTTTTAACTCTGCCTTGTGTAGCGTGTGCTCAAGCTCTACGATAATTCGCGCGTCCTCAGCTGCTTTCAATTTCTCTTTGCTTAGCGCTTCTTGCATCTTTGCCCGATAGATCAGTTCGACTATATAACTCACCACAAATTGTATAAGTCCACCGGCAGCTTGGCATTTTTCCATGCTTATAACCTGGATTTCCTGAAAAGATTGGATTAAGTGTTCGGGATCAAGACCCAAGTCAGAAGTAGCGTGAAGCATATCTTCAATCTCTTGAGTTTGTGGTTTTTCCAGGAGCATCTGACCGCAGGTAATCGATCCATAGAACTGATCATCTACTATGATGGGTACTGACATTAGCATAACACCAGCATGGCATTTGCCCATACAGGAGTTGCCCTGCTCTACGGTATTAAAACCTAGCTGAGCATTGGAATTAATACATCGCTTTAGACCAGCCTCTTTGGAGCGGATGCTACGGCAAAATCCATAAAAGTAATCATGCTGAACCACAGGAAAACCCAGGGCATCATTAATATCAATCGTGATGTCAGTGGCCTTAGTGAAGGTTTCAATGATTCGTACTAGCTTGTCCTCTTCAATGAGTTGAAATAGGCTCTTTGGTTTATGATCCATACAATCCTCTCCTGTACGATGTCTAAACTCATTTTCTAGAGTTAACTTGCAACCAGATGATTGATTGGTATCCAAATAACAAATGATATACGACTGAAAAATGAGTATATCATTAATTGATTATAGACTTAATTCAATGCTTATTACCAGCCCAATTTATGTAAATTAAATCGACTCGAACTCTGTGAACCCACTGTTGGCGAGGGTATGAAAAGTTGGGACACAACTTGCTCCGCACTCATACAGTTCGTATCATTTAGATGCTGATATACTTAGTAACCTTGTTTGTTGTAGATTGACTTGGCACCCTCCAATCAGAAGCATACCAAAGACAACCAAGAGTCCCCCAGACCATTGGTGCAATGCAACGCGCTCCCCTAATATCAAAACAGACAGGACCAACGAAGTGAGTGGCATCATACCGGAAAAGGCAGCAGCTGTATATGCGGTGCAGCGTTTTATACCAGCGTACCAAAAAATGAAAGCCAGTGCAGTTACGAACAAACCGTACCACCCCAATGCCAACCATTCTTTAATACCAAGTGACATAAGCGATAAAACCGGATGCTCGAATAGTGATGGTATTAGGCAAAGAAGCAAAGCAATTCCTGATACAAGGATCGTTTGGACAATGGGATTTATGGGAAGAGAACGAGCTGCAACTATTCTAAGACTACTGATCCGGGATAGAATATTGAACAGAGATTCACATACTGCAGCACAGAGAACCAATATATTCCCGATTACATGATTCATAGTCAATGCATTTCCAGGTAACAATATTCCCTGTAACAACAGAATACCTATAATAGTACTGAAAATACCGAAAAGGCTTTTTTTATATAAGGGTTCCTTTAACAGAAACCTTGCAAAAAGTGCTGTTGCTGCTGGTGTCGCTCCGGTTAGGACTCCGGCTTCACCTGAACTTGTGTACAATAAACCCTGTAAAAGAAACATACGGAATAGAAAAATACCAAATGTTGCCTGGAGAAGTAGTGTAACCCAGTCGCGTGCCGACATCTGTTGAAGCGTCTTTCTGAGATTGCTTCTGCAAAGCGGCAGCAAAGCAAGAATTGCAAACAACAAGCTGATAGCAGTAATGGTAAATGTCCCCAGATGACCGGAAACGAAGCGGGCTGCAATAACTGAAGTTCCTGCCAGAGTAAAAGCACCCATTAAATAAATCATTCCTTTAAACTGTTCCATTTTTCATCCTCCATATAATAGTTTATTTTATAGTAATGAATAATCAGGGATGTTATAATCATACAAAATAAACTGGTCTAGCAACAGAACCAGTTGAAGGGGATTATTAATAGTCCAGTTGGAGGGAGTATGTGGGGAATAGAATTAGAGCGTCAAGGCGAAATTTCCTTGTCGCGTCAGATTTATCAAACACTGAGAGATTACATAATAGATGGGCGGATAAAACCAGGTGAAGCATTACCTTCTACACGTGAATTAGCAAAACAACAGTCGGTATCGCGCAATACTGTTGCTGAGTCCTACGAAATGTTATTAGCTGAGGGATTTGTAATTAGCCGACAGGGTTCTCCAACACGGGTTGTTGAAGGTCTGCGCCTTGAAAAAACCCCTGCCTTAGAACAGTTGAAAGAAACAATGCCACAGGCTCAATCGTTCAGGGCTGATTTTAAGACAGGTCAGCCAGATTTGCGATGTTTTCCGCGCTATCAATGGCAGCAACTATTCGTTAAAGCATTTGAAAAAATGCCATTAAATCAACTAGGTTATTCCGGACCGGAAGGGCTTCTGTCGTTACGTGAAGAAATTGCTGCATGGCTATTTCGAAGCAAGGGGCTTGCAGTTAGTTCACAAGATATCTTCATTACTGCTGGAGCAACGCAAACCTTACATTTGATTGCCGATTTACTGTCTACTGAGGGACGGGAGATGCTGATAGAGGACCCATGCCATATCGGTATGCTGCGAGCACTCCAAGGTAAAGGATATTCAATGCGTCCAGTGCCGGTGGATGCACTAGGACTTCAGACCGAGTATCTTGATGGTAAAGGAGCATGTGCAGTATATGTAACACCTTCTCATCAGTTTCCTCTGGGAGGCATTCTTCCAGCTAAACGTCGAGCCGCGTTGATACGATTTGCTAGGGAAAATAACTTGTATATTGTTGAGGATGATTATGATAGTGAATTCAGATATTGCGGGGCCCCGGTATCTCCTCTCTATTCGATGGATCCGCAACGGGTGATTTATGTTGGGACATTCAGCAAAGTTTTATTCCCAGCGTTAAGGATCGGTTATGTGGTGTTGCCGCAACAACTACACTCACAGTGGCGGTATCTACGTATTCATGCAGATGTCCAGAATCCCCCTTTTGAACAGGCGGCCTTGGCTGAATACTTGCATACTCGAAAACTAGATAGGCATGTACAGCAGATGCGGAGGGTATATGGACAGAGGCGACATGTCCTTTTACAGACGCTGGATGAAACATTCGGGAAAGCATGGCACCCGTGGGGAGATGCTGCAGGGTTACATCTTGCCCTAGAGTTTCCAGGTATGCGTTTTGATAATGAGTTTGCACAGCGGGGTCGAAACTATGGGATTCGTGTTACTCCGGTGGAATATCACAGTATCCGCAAAGGTAAGCATTTAGACAAGTTGTTGATAGGATATGGGCATCTGGAACCGGATGAGATCCGGAATGGAATTTTATTGTTGCATGACTTTATGAAAGAAAATGGCCAAACCCCCGTAACGGTATAGATTTACCGTTACGGGGGTTTCTTTGCACTAGTCGTAATATGCAGTTGTATGCAAGTTGGTGTGCAAGTTGGGGACGGTTCTTGGCTTGCACTTGGCTTGCATGACTTGCACATGGATAAGTTCAACTAAACTTTCGGATGGAGTAAAACTTCACCTGAGGTAAGCATTCCTTTACCGGATTTCGTTGCTATGCGCAGGCCTGCGGATTTCAATTAACTTAACGATTCCCCAAGCAATGATCGCATAAACAATCATTGCGATAATGGTCGTTGGCTCTAAGACTGACTGTGCCTCAATTCCTTTAGTGACAGCCGATCTGAAAATACCGTTGAAGGGGATTAAAAAGGCTTGTGACACAGAATAGATGAACGACACAAAAGGACTTTGTGGGTTGGCCCCTAATAGCTTGAAGATTAAGCGAAAGGCTAGTAAAACTTGTAAAACCCCTAAGATATAATAAACGATTCTTTTAGCTTGGAGATTTTTCGGATCAGTGTTCATAACGCTGCTTTCGTTCATTTATGATCCCTCCTTGTAAGGTTACTATTTTTATATCTTTCCATTTTTCCTAAGCAACTATAACAACCATGCTGATTAATATCGAAAATTAATCAGCAACTATTGAATGACAAGAGAATAGATAATGAGACTTTTTAGTTTTTATTAACATGTACATATTTACCATTGCAGATGAGCAAACTTTCTATAGTAATAACAAAAGGGGGATCGGTAATGACTGAAACCATACTGGAAAAGACAGAAGGCCGGGTAAGTTATCATGACTCTGTTGAAGAGATGTTAATACGTATCCGGGAAGATGGTATGTCCAATTCATTCGATCGCTGGACTCAACAGGAGAAGATACGTTGTAAATTTTGTCTTCAAGGCTTAACCTGTCAACAATGTGCCCAAGGACCCTGCCGAATCAGTGAAAAGGGTGAACAGGATAAAGGGGTCTGTGGAATTGGTGCCGATGCTATGGCTATGAGAAAGCTTCTTCTGCAAAATATTATGGGAGCGGGGACCTATAGCCATCATGCCTATGAGGCTTTCAGAACCTTAAAGGCGACTGGAGAAGGGAAAACTCCATTTATTATTACAGATGTTAATAAACTTAAATGGATGTGTGAAAAGCTTGGACTCAATACGAATCAGGATACTAACCAGATGGCCATACAATTAGCCGATCTCCTCAATGCACAGATGAACATCGGATCTGAAGAGCCTAACCTTATGGTCGAAGCATTTGCTCCGAAGAAACGGAAACAAGTCTGGAAGGACTTAAATATTTACCCTGCCGGTGCCGTTCATGAAGAGCAAAATTGTGTCGCTAGCTGCTTAACTAATGTCGATGGAGATTACGTATCATTGGCACTCAAAGCCTTGCGCTTGGGACTTGCCACAATCTATAATGCTCAAATTGGGCTGGAAATGACCCAAGATATTTTGTTTGGCACACCTAAACCCCACGAAGTCAATGTTGATTTAGGGATTATGGACCCTGATTACGTTAATATCGTGCTCAATGGTCACCAACCATGGCCTGGAGTTGCAACCATTCAAAAGGCCAAAACGAAGGAAGTCCAAGATCGGGCCAAAGCGGCTGGGGCGAAAGGACTTAGAATCGTCGGTTCTATCGAAACCGGACAAGAATTGGTCCAGAGATTTCCTGTAGATGATGTTTTTGTGGGTCTAATGGGGAATTGGTTGACCATAGAGCCCCTTTTAGCTACCGGGACGGTGGATGTCCTAGCCATGGATGAGAATTGTTCCCCACCAGCCATTGATATGTATGCAGAAAAATATCAAATAACCCTGGTGAGTGTCAGTACGATCATCGGTGTACCGGGACTCCAACATAAGTATGCGTATCATCCGGCTGAAGTTGATGCAATAGCTGATCAACTCATTAATTTGAGTATTGAAAACTTCAATAAGCGAAAAGGGACAATTACCCCGAAGGTTCCCAAAATCACGCAGAAGGCGATTGCGGGATTCTCCACTGAAGCTGTCTTAGAGGCTCTTGGCAACAAACTAGATCCGCTCGTTGATGTCATCGCAGCGGGAAAAATTAAAGGTGTTGTCGCCCTAGTGAGCTGCTCGACCATTAGGAATGGCCCACAGGATTGGAACACTGTAAATCTGGCAAAAGAACTAATCAAAAAGGATATTTTGGTTGTTTCCGGTGGGTGTGGAAATCACGCCTTAGAAGTGGCGGGGCTTTGTAACATGGATGCCGTTAAAATGGCGGGCAAAGGCCTTGGAGAAATATGCGGTGCCTTAAAAATCCCACCCGTCTTGAGTTTTGGAACCTGTACGGATACAGGAAGAATCTCGATGCTCGTCACAGCCCTGGCAGATCATTTGGATGTTGACGTACCTCAATTACCCATTGCAGTGACTGCCCCCGAATGGATGGAGCAAAAAGCGACGATTGATGGAGTATTTGCTGTTGCATATGGGGCGTACACTCATCTATCCCCGACCCCCTTTGTGACGGGCGCACCCCAACTCGTCAAATTATTGACCCAAGATGTAGAAGGGCTAACCGGAGGGAAGGTCGCCCTCGGAGACGATCCTGTCGAAGTGGCTAATAACATCGAGGCTCATATTATGGCGAAGAGAAAGGGCTTAGGATTGAGCACTACCCAAGCAGCAAGATAAACCTTCTACAAGGGCTAAGAAAACTTCAAAGCATAAACGATGTAAAGAAAACTTGGCTGACGTCCACGAAGACACTGTCTTCGCACGTGTTAGCTTAGCGGAGAAGCCTTAGCGAAGGCCTCAGCCTTAGTTGCACTTATGCGTTGGTCATGACTCGAACAGGACGTTTGAGATTAGAGCACCGCCATGGATGGCAAGGTGCTGTGATGGCGAGAAGGGACCTTACCCGAAACTTATACTTTCTGATAGTAGGAAAAAGGCTGTCGATACCCTATGGTATCGGCAGCCTTTAACATCTAGTTGATAAGGGTAAGAGTGGAGGCATGAAAAAAGAGACCGACCCCTATCTGCTATTAATTTGAATGGAAGGGTTAATTTAACCAACTAAACATTCCCTAATTTGTTAAATAAAAACGAGAAAATAAATATAAAAGATACTTAATTAATTTAATTAAATGGATTATAATAGAATAGAGAAGATCAAATAAGCTAAGATTAAAAACTCATTGAGAGACGATCATAGAGGAGGGGATAGCCATGACTGAATTACGTTATAACCCGTTGTTGGGGGATTGGACTATGGTGGCTACCCGCAGGCAAAATCGACCGAATATGCCGAAGGAAGGTTGTCCTTTTTGTCCGGGTTCGGGTAAGGTACCTGAAGATTATGATGTTCTTAAATACGATAACGATTTTCCTGCACTTATGTCTGACCCACCCGAGGCTGATTCTGTAGGGTCTTCCTTATATAAAACTGCGAAAGCGCATGGAAAATGCGAGGTAATCCTCTATTCCCCTAATCATACCACGACACTTCCAGAGCTTTCTATCGAGCATCTGGAAAAATTAATTGATTTGTGGACGGAACGGTTTGTGGCCCTGAGTCAGGAGCCAAACCATGAATATATTATGATTTTCGAGAATCGAGGGGAAGAGTGCGGTGTAACGATGCCTCATCCGCATGGTCAGATTTATGCTTATTCTTGGATTCCTTTGAAAATCCGCACGGAACTCGAGAATTGCCATACCTATTACACCTCACACGGATCGTGTCTAATTTGTGATATGAATCGAGCAGAATTAGAGTTTCAGAAGCGTGTAATTCATGAAAATGAGCATTTTTTAGCGTATATTCCGTTCTTTACGGATTACCCATACGGGTTATTTATTGTTAGTAAAAACCATAAGACGGCCTTAAGTGATTTCACTCGGGAGGAAAAACGTAGTTTAGCTCTCATGCTAAAGTGTATGACGGGTGCCATGGATACTTTATTCAATAGGTTGTTCCCCTATATGATGGTCATTCATCAACGCCCGGTTCATGGACAGTCTGCAAAGGATTATTATCACTTTCATATTGAATTTTACACACCCTTGAGAGATGAAGGTAAACTAAAATACTATGCTTCTTCTGAAATGGGTGCTTGGGCGCCTGCTAACCCGCAAGCTGTGGAAGAGACGTCCGAATATTTGCGCAAGGCGTTTCAAGATTATCTCGATAAAGAAGGGCGGACCAACGAATGCCTGGACTGAACATACTGAGACAGACCTTTACAAAAGTCTTTGGCTATGGCGATAGCGGAGAGGAACTGCGAGTTTTCTTTGCCCCAGGTCGAGTAAATTTAATTGGAGAACATACTGATTTCACGGGAGGGTATGTGTTGCCTGCGGCGTTAACATACGGAACCTGGGCGGTTGTTCGTCCTCGCAAGGATCGAAGGTTTCGTCTTGCTTCGACAAGCTTTCCTGGAAAGGTAGAGATCGACGCGGATAAGGTTATATACCAGCAGGCTGACGGATGGGCAAATTATCCCAAAGGGGTCTTCAGTGAATTCAATCAATTGGGTCTGCGCTTATCAGGCTGCGATATTCTGTACGATGGGAATATCCCCAAAGGGGCTGGATTGTCCTCGTCCGCTTCTATAGAAATGGTGACTGCAATTGCTCTTAAACACATCGAATCTCTCGATTACTCATTAATTGACCTTGCGCAACTGGCTCAGCGCGCCGAAAATCAATTTGTCGGGCTTAATTGTGGGATTATGGATCAGTTTGCTTCGGGGATGGGACAGGCGGGGAACGCTGTGCTCTTGAAATGTGACACCTTGGATTATCGCTATGTTCCGCTGGTCTTGGGAGACTATCAACTTGTCATCACCAACTCAAATAAACAGCGAAGTTTGACAGAATCAAAGTATAATCAAAGAAGGCAAGAGTGCGAGGAAGGGGTTAATATTGTCCAGAAAAACCTTCCTGGGGTTGTTAGTTTGGGTAATCTCTCGCTTGATCAATGGCAAGAGGTACAGAAGTATGTAACGGTGCCAGAGATTTATAAACGCTTAGACCACGTGATCCATGAAAACGAACGTACTCTAGCTTCAACCTTCGCTTTAGAAGCAGGGAATATCCAGGATTTTGGTCAGTATATGATAAAGTCTCACGAGTCTCTGCGTGATCTCTTCGAAGTGACAGGTCCGGAACTAGACACACTTTTTGTTGAGGCACGTCAGGTCGACGGATGCCTGGGCACGAGAATGACAGGAGCTGGTTTTGGCGGGTGTACCGTGAGTTTGGTTCATAAAGAGGCTGTCAAGGATTTTCAAACGCAGGTGACGATAGGATATAGGGGCAAGACTGGGCTGACCCCGACATTTTATCATTGCGATAGTGGGGATGGAGCCCGTGAACTAAACAGCTAAGAACTGGCAGCGGCATCAGCGGGAAGGGTTTGATAATTAATGACTACAAAAGGAAAAATCCAGAGAATCAGGAATTTACTAAGAGAGAAGTCTTTAGACGGAGTCCTTCTCCGTAAACGTCGGAGCTTTTCATGGCTGACGAACGGACGGGTAAACTATATCTTTTCCTCGACAGAGCTAGGAGTAGCGGATTTGTTAGTCTTTGAGGACAAGGTTTGCTGCATCACGACTAAAATGGAGTTTGCCCGCATACAGGAAGAGGAACTGTCTGATCTGGAAATTGAGTGGATCACGCCAGAGTGGTTTGAGGGACATCAAGTGGCGATTGACAACTTATGCCAAGGGAAAAAGATGGGGACGGATATGTGCCCAGAAACGGTTCCTCTTACAGCAGGAATAGACCTGAGCAAGGAATTAGCGGAGCTGTCCTATGTCTTAAGTCTTGAAGAAATTGATCACTATCGATGGTTGTCACAAAACGTTGCTAGAGCTTTGGAAATGACGTGCCGACAGATTGGACCAGGAATGTCAGAATTCGAGATTCAAGCGCTTCTAACCTCGAAAGTAGTAAGTCTAGGAATCCAACCGCAAGTACTTCTGGTGGCAACGGATCAGAGAATTTATAAGTATCGTCATCCCATTCCTACGGAGAAAAAGCTGGAGAATTATGCGATGCTTGTCCTTTGTGGTGAAAAATGGGGCTTAGTCGCTAGTGCAACTCGCTTTGTTCATTTTGGACCAATCTCGGAGGAACTACAGCAGAATAAACGAAAATTGTTAGAAATTGATCTAGCGTTTAATCTGGCGACTCGGCCAGGAGTCCCGATCAAGGATGTTTTTCGGCAAGGTATTGAAGTGTATAGAAAAATGGGCTATGAAGAGGATTGGCGTTCCCTTCATCAAGGCGGTCCGACAGGGTATGCTTCACGTGAATTTTTGGCTAATTTGAATAGTGAGGGCGTGGTTCAGGATCATCAAGCCTTTGCTTGGAACCCATCCCTCAAAGGAATAAAATCAGAAGATACAATTTTGGTTACCGAGAATGGGCCGGAATTTTTAACATACACAGGGGAATGGGAGTATATGCGGATGGAGAAAAACGGCCAAATTTACCTCCGCCCAGATATCCTGATTCGATAATGGAATATCACAATTGGCACAAAAAAGGGAGTGAAAGCGTGGGTGAACCAATTTCAGTCGGGAGTTTTCAGGGCATGAAATCTCTGAATAAATCGGCAATTCTCAATGTCGTCAGGCAGCATGGCCTTATTTCGAGAGCTGAGATAGCAAAATTGACAAAGCTAACTCCCCCTACAGTTACGAATCTTGTTGGGGAATTAATTGACACAAAATTGGTGGTAGAAACCGATCTGGGTGAGTCTACGGGTGGAAGAAAACCGATTATGCTCAGAATTAACTCCTCCGCTTTCCATGTGGTTGGCGTTTATGCTGGGCCGAAGAAAGTTAAGGCAGTGGCGGCCACCTTGGATGGAAATGTGATCACCCAAGTAGAAGCGAGGTATGTAGAAAATCCGACGTGTGAACAGTTCTTGGCAACCCTGGCAGACGTCATCGAAAAGGTTATCGAGAGAGCGAACCCCAAAATGGAGTCTATTCTAGGAATTGGCGTGGGTATGCATGGCCTTGTCGACTCCGAACAAGGAGTTTCGATTTTTGCTCCTCATCTTAATTTTCGTAACATCGCCATCAAAGCGTACCTAGAACATAAATTTGATTTGCCCGTTGAAGTGGAAAATGATATTCGAGCTCAGGCCATCGGAGAAAGTTGGTTTGGTCAAGGGAAGTGCGTTCCTAATTTTATCTTGTTCCGGGTTGGAACAGGCGTAGGGGCAGGTATTATTTTAGATCATCAGTTGTATCGTGGAACCTCATTCACTGCAGGTGAAATAGGGCATACAATCATTGATATCAATGGACCAAAATGCAGCTGTGGTAACTACGGTTGTCTTGAAAGTATGGTAGGCGGGACTGCGCTTGCGGTGAGAGCCCAGCAGGCCATTCGTTTTGGCAAGAAGTCAATTCTGGAGGATATGGTTAAAGGAAACATCGAGCTTATTGATGGAAAAATGCTCTACTTGGCAGCGCAGCAAGAGGATCAAGTGGCAATAGACGTGTTAGAAGACACAGGCCGCTATCTTGGAATAGGCATTGCTAATCTGATCAATACTCTCAATCCATCGCTGATTATTTTAAGTGGAGGAGTTTTCGGATCCGCTGATTTCATCATGGATTCTTTAAGAAAGACGGTCGAACGTCGGGCTTTAGCAAAACCAGCTCATGCAGTTTCTATTGTCATCTCGGAATTGGGCGAAAATGCCATCGCTATTGGGGCGCTTACCTTAGTACTGAAAAAAATATTCACATCGACAGGGTTAACTGATGCATTATTTGAAACTATCAATGAGTAAGTTGTCTTAAAGATAGTGCTTGACTATTCAGATTCCGGCAATATACAATATACCTAACTTAGATAATTTAATTAACTAAGTCTAAGGTTGAGATATTTACTCTTTCGGTTACTATCTTTTGCCAGTATATCTAAAAGAAGTAATGATAACACGGTAAAGGAATAGTGATATATTTCTATAAAAAAATAAGGGGGAAAAAGAATGAAAAAGGTCCTGTCAGTTTTAATGCTCTTATTAGTCATGGTCATGACGACAGCCTGCGGTGCAGCGAAACCAGCAGCTCCAAGCTCAGCTACTCCAAGCCCAACAGTAGAAAGCAATGGTAAAATCGCCGGTATTGCTATGCCCACAAAGACATCCCAGAGATGGATTGACGATGGCAATAACATGGTAAAATCCTTGGAAGCACTCGGTTATAAGACTGATTTACAGTATGGTGATAATAATGTACCGAATCAGGTAGCACAGATCGAAAATATGATCACGAAAGGCGCAAACGTCTTAGTCATTGCTTCAATTGATGGTACAGCTTTAACAGATGTCTTACAAAAGGCTCATGATGCCAAGATTCCAGTAATATCCTACGACCGACTGATCACGAAGAGCGCTTACGTAGATTACTATGCAACCTTCGATAACTTCAAAGTCGGTGTCCTTCAAGCAGGTTCCATTGAAACAGCGTTAGGCTTAAAGGATGGAAAAGGACCCTTTAACATTGAATTGTTTGCTGGATCTCCAGATGATAACAATGCTAAATTCTTCTTTGATGGAGCTATGTCCGTTTTACAGCCGTACATCACGTCTGGTAAATTAGTTGTCAAGAGTGGACAAACAGCTTATGCACAAGTCGGAACCCTAAGATGGGACGGCGCTACCGCACAGGCGAGAATGGATAACATACTTAGTAAAAACTATACAACCGCTAAAGTTGATGCAGTCTTATCTCCTTATGATGGTATCAGTATTGGTATCATTTCATCCTTGAAGGGCGTCGGCTATGGATCAGCTACTCAAAAAATGCCGATCATCTCAGGACAAGACTGTGAAGTCGCTTCGGTCAAATCAATCATCGCTGGTGAACAAACCACCTCGATCTTTAAGGACACCAGAGTATTGGCAGCTAAAGCTGCTGAAATGGCAGACTTTGTCCTAAAAGGTAAAACTCCAGTCGTTAATGATACAAAAACATATGACACCGGACTTAAAGTTGTTCCTTCCTTCCTCTGTGATCCAGTGGTTGTTGATAAAACAAATTATGAAAAGATCTTAATTGAAAGTGGATACTATACAGCAGATAAACTCAAGTAAAGAATAAAGATTCGTAATTGACTGAATGCTATTTAGTGATGGTGTATATCGATCGTGCTATACCCATCACTAAATTATTTTTTATGGTAGGAGCTGAAATCCTATGGCAGAGACCATTCTCGAAATGAAAAAGATTACTAAAACTTTTCCTGGTGTTAAGGCGCTCAATAACGTTAATTTAAAGGTTAGACAAGGAGAGATTCACGCACTAGTTGGGGAAAATGGGGCAGGTAAATCAACACTAATGAAGGTTTTGAGCGGTGTGTATCCCCACGGGAGCTATACCGGAGACATCCTATTTCATAACAAGTTATGCGAGTTTAAAGATATCAAACAAAGTGAACGCTTAGGGATTGTAATCATTCATCAAGAGTTGGCTCTAATACCCTTTTTATCGATTGCAGAAAATATCTTTCTTGGAAACGAACGAAGTAACTATGGAATCGTTGACTGGAATGAAACTACAAGGAGAACAACAGAATTACTTAAAAAAGTCGGATTGAACGAATCCCCAAAGACTCTGATTGCTAATATTGGGGTTGGTAAGCAACAACTCGTTGAAATTGCCAAGGCTTTATCAAAAGAAGTTAAATTATTAATTTTGGACGAACCCACAGCTGCTTTGAATGAAGATGATAGTCAGAATTTGATCGATCTGATTGCTGAACTTAAAAGCCAAGGGATTACATCGATCCTTATTTCCCATAAATTAAACGAGATCTCCAAGATTGCTGATTCAATTACGATTATACGCGATGGGACATGCATCGAAACACTCGATACAAAAAATGATAATATAACGGTCGACAAGATCATCAAAGGTATGGTAGGCAGGGATTTAGTCCATCGTTACCCACCAAGAGAAGCGGAAATTGGTGAGATCAACTTTGAAGTTAAGAATTGGACGGTCTATCATCCGATAAGCAGTGGACGTAAAGTCTGTGATAATGTCAACATCAATGTTCGTAAAGGGGAAGTTGTAGGCATTGCTGGCCTTATGGGTGCAGGAAGAACCGAACTTGCTATGAGTATCTTTGGTAAATCCTATGGCAAAAAAATAAGTGGTCAAATCTATAAAGACGGTCAAGAAATAAACATCAACAATGTAAATAAGGCTATTAAAAACGGTCTGGCATACGTTACAGAGGACAGAAAAGAATTCGGATTAATTTTAATAGATCACATAAAGGCAAATATTTCATTAGCTAATCTGAAGAGAATATCCAAGGGCGGTATCGTCAACGAAAATGAAGAAATTGTGCATTCAGAGAATTTACGTTCAAAATTAAATATCAAGTGTTCTGGAATCTTGCAGCAAACCGGTAATCTAAGTGGTGGAAACCAACAAAAGGTAGTACTCAGTAAATGGATTTTCACTGAACCCGATATATTAATCATGGATGAACCAACCCGAGGCATTGATGTCGGTGCAAAATATGAAATATACACGATTATTAATCAATTAGCAACGGAAGGAAAGGGCATATTGCTTATTTCTTCGGAACTTCCTGAATTGCTGGGGATGTGTGATCGGATCTATGTCATGAATGATGGAAAAGTATTAGGAGAGATTAGCGCGAAGGAAGCATCTCAGGAAAAAATTATGGAAATGATTATGAAACAGGGGCAGGAGGTATAAGTATGGGAGCTCTATATAAAATTTTTAAAGAAAATATAACCAAATACAGTATGGTTATAGCGTTAGTCGGAATTATGATCTTCTTTCAGATTGCTTCCGGTGGTATATTATTAAAACCTTTGAACGTTACCAATTTAATCTTACAGAATAGCTATATATTAATTTTAGCAATTGGTATGTTACTGGTCATAGTTTCTTTTCAGATAGATCTATCCGTGGGTTCAGTCGCCGCTGTCGTAGGAGCTCTTTCAGGGATCTTGATCATTAACAATGATGTTCCGGTTGCCTTGGGGATCCTGATTTGCCTTATAGTTGGCGCCCTGATAGGAGCCTTTCAAGGGTTCTGGATTGCTTATGTCAGAATACCCGCCTTTATCACGACTCTGGCGGGAATGTTAATATTCAGAGGTCTGACTTACGTTTCCCTCAAAGGCACTTCAATCGCACCATTTCCAAGCTCTTTCCAAAAAATGAGCACGGGTTTTATACCAGATTTCTTTCATGGGACAGGTATTCATATCACCACGATTGTTATCGGACTACTTCTATCAGTTTTATATGTGATCTATGAAATAAGTAAGAGAAAGACTCAAAAGAAATACAATTTTGAAGTGGTATCACTGGGGCCGTTGATCGTAAAAATTGTGGCACTGGTCACTGTCTTAAATTTATTTTTCTATACCCTCGCTATTTACAAAGGAATACCCAATGTTTTAGTCTTATTGCTGGTATTAATCGGTTTCTATACGTTTATTACAACTAAGACGACTTTAGGAAGACATATTTATGCCCTTGGTGGCAATGAAAAGGCCGCAAGACTTTCTGGGGTCAAAACAAAGCAAGTGATCTTCATGGTCTTCGTAAATATGGGGATACTAGCGGCTCTTTCGGGACTGGTCTTTGCTGCTAGATTAAATTCCGCAACACCCAATGCTGGTTCAAACTTTGAGCTGGATGCTATTGCTGCCTGCTTCATAGGAGGGGCATCAACCGCTGGAGGCATAGGTACGATCATGGGCGCAATCATAGGTGGGCTTGTTATGGGTGTTATGAACAATGGCATGTCATTAATAGGCGTCGGGATTGACTGGCAACAGACCATCAAAGGCTTAGTATTATTAATGGCTGTCGCATTTGATGTCTACTCAAAATCAAAAACTGCCTAAATGAGTTGCCTTGTCTGGCATTTCGAAGTCAATTATCAGCAATAGAATACTGTTGCAGATAGTGCTTGACCCAACGGTGAGAGGTTCTGTAGAAAAATCATACCTTCATATTTGGATAAAAGCTGAATAGTATTTTCAGCTTTTATCTGTATAACGGTATAAACAATGTAGTTTATCGTATGGAAAAAGGTTTAAAGGAGAGTCGTCTATGTCTCACTCAAATATTGTTCTAGGATTAATAATTATGGCCATCGGAATGTATGGAATTGCGTTTAATAAATACCCTGGTAAACAAATTTCGTATGATGCCGCAAAGAAGAACTATAAGACAGCCAACGAACGAAGAATAACGTTATTCGATGGGATTTTCTGCATAATCTTTGGCGTGGTTTATATGATACCTGGAATGGTTGTTCTCTTCCCGTTAGCACTATTGCTAATAGGTTATTATCCAATCAAAGTGACGTTACTTAAACATAAATTAATATGATCAAGGGGATGGAAAATCAATGAATCATAAATATGCTATTGGAGTGGATTACGGAACTCAATCTGGAAGAGCAGTACTTGTTGAAGTAGAGACTGGGAAAGAGGTCGCTGCTGCAGTCAAGGTTTATCCTCATGGCGTCATGGACGAGTATTTGCCGGATGGCGTGACTAAGCTAGAACCGGATTGGGCGCTTCAACATCCTCAAGATTATCTGGAGGTTCTAAGTGCAACTATTTCTGCAGTTTTAAAGAAATCAGGAGTCAAGGCTGAAGATGTCATTGGGGTTGGGATTGACTTTACGGCTTGTACCATGTTACCAACCTACAAGGATGGCTCGCCACTATGCTTCGACGAAGACTTGAAATCAAATCCTCATGCCTATGTGAAGCTTTGGAAACACCATGCTGCCCAAGAGGAAGCGAATCAGTTGAACAAACTAGCGGAGGAAAGAGGAGAGAAATTCCTTAAAAATTACGGGGGAAAAATTTCTTCAGAATGGATGATACCTAAAATACTCCAAATTGTTCATGAGGCACCCGAACTTTATAAGTTGGCAGATCGATTCATGGAAGCGGCTGACTGGGTAGTCTATCAGCTTACTGGAGAAGAAAAACGAAATAGTTGTACAGCAGGGTATAAAGCAATATGGCATAAACATGAGGGGTATCCTTCCCAGGATTTCTTCAAAGCGCTTCATCCAAACCTTGAAAACGTAGTTGAAGAGAAACTTAGCACTGACATCTATGCCATAGGTTCAAAAGCAGGGGAAATTACGCCTCAAGCGGCAGAACTCACGGGGTTAAAAATTGGAACTGCTGTAGCTGTTGGTAATGTCGATGCTCACGTCTCAGTTCCGGCCTTGGGCATGACGGAGGCAGGCAAAATGTTAATGATTATGGGAACATCAACATGCCATGTCATGCTGGGGACCGACGAAAAAATCGTTCCCGGTATGTGCGGTGTCGTTGAAGACGGAATTATTCCTGGCCTATTGGGTTATGAAGCAGGTCAATCCTGCGTGGGAGACCATTTCGAATGGTTTGTAGAAAATTGTGTGCCTGCTAGCCTAACCAAGGAAGCTGAAGAACGAGGCCTAGATATTCATGGGCTATTGACAGAAAAGGCTGAAAAACTCCAAGTAGGAGAAAGTGGACTGATTGCCTTAGATTGGTGGAATGGAAATAGATCGGTATTGGTGGATGTTGACCTTACCGGAATGATTTTAGGGTGTACTCTTTTAACAAAACCGGAGGAGATCTATAGGGCCTTAATAGAAGCAACAGCTTATGGAACACGGAAAATAATTGATACCTTCGAGGAAAATGGGGTTCCTATTCGTGAATTATATGCAGCTGGTGGGATTGCTGAGAAAAATAAGTTCATGATGCAGATCTATTCTGATGTAACTAACCGTGAAATTAGAATATCAGCTTCAGCTCAAACTCCTGCTCTTGGTTCTGCCATGTTTGGAGCAGTTGTTGCAGGGAAAGAAAAGGGCGGATATGACTCAATTGTTGAGGCAGCAAAACACATGGGTAAGGTGAAAGAAGACTATTATAAACCCAATAAAAAGAATGTTGAAATCTATGAAGAGCTTTACGTGGAATACAATATCCTCCATGATTACTTCGGACGAGGTACAAATGATGTCATGAAAAGACTTAAGAAGATAAAAGCCGCAGTAAAATAGGAGCAGTCACCTTAAAGGAGCTAATTATATGCTAGAAGAATTAAAAAGATCCGTCCTGGATGCAAACCTAGAACTACCTAAAAAAGGTCTTGTAACCTATACCTGGGGAAATGTCAGTGGCATTGATCGTAGGAGCAATCTTATTGTCATTAAACCTAGTGGTGTTCCTTACGAAGAACTTAAACTTGAAGATCTTGTTGTCGTCGATCTTGATGGAAATCAAGTAGAAGGTAAGTTAAAGCCTTCATCGGATACTCCAACTCATCTTGTTATTTATAAAAATTTCAATCAGGTGGGTGGTGTGGCTCATACTCATTCGAGATGGGCTACGAGCTGGGCACAAGCGGGTAAAGGAATTCCGGCCCTAGGAACCACTCATGCGGACTATTTCTACGGAGAAATACCATGCACTAGAAAGCTGACGCCAGAAGAAATACAGGTAGACTATGAAAAGCAAACTGGAGCAGTAATAGTAGAAACTTTTTTAGGTAGGAATCCAATTTATATGCCAGGAGTGCTAGTGAATAATCATGGGCCTTTTACTTGGGGAAAGGATGCTCAAGAGGCAGTGCATAATTCTGTGGTACTTGAAGAAGTTGCCATGATGGCTTATACTGCCTGCTCGCTTACGCCTGGAGTTAATTCGATTGATCAGATCTTGCTGGATAAGCATTTTCTAAGAAAGCATGGTGTAAATGCTTATTATGGACAATAGGAAAACAGATGGAGATAAACTCCACCTGAAGTAAGTTTCCTTATAGAGAATATAAAAAATGAGACGAAGATGGAGAGATGAAATGATGTTAGATATTAAAAAATCAGTATTTTGGTTTGTGACTGGAAGTCAAGATTTATATGGACCTGAAGTGCTTCTGAAGGTAGAGGAACATTCTAGGTTGATGACGAAGGGCTTAGATCACGATTCAGCCATCCCTTATCAAATCGAATTTAAGTCAGTCTTGAAAACACCGGAGGGTATTCGCAAGTTGTGTCTGGAGGCAAATGTTGATGATTCTTGTGCTGGCCTAATTACATGGATGCACACCTTTTCACCCGCAAAAATGTGGATTGCCGGCCTTTCAGAGTTGAACAAACCGCTCTTACATCTGCATACTCAGTTTAATCGTGACCTGCCCTGGGGTAATATTGACATGGATTTTATGAATTTAAACCAATCCGCTCATGGTGACCGTGAATATGGTTTTATCGGTGCTCGCCTGCGGATTCCTCGGAAAGTGGTTGTCGGCTACTGGGAGGACCCTGAAGTCTGCCAAAGAATAGGTACTTGGATGCACACGGCTGTAGGATACACAGAGGGACGCCAGCTTAAGGTTGCACGGTTTGGCGATAATATGCGCGAAGTGGCTGTAACAGAAGGAGATAAGGTAGAAGCCCAAATCAAATTGGGTTGGTCTATAAACGGGTACGGAGTAGGGGATTTAGTAAGATATATTGACGGCATTTCTGACGCAGAAGTAAACCAATTGATGGAAGAATATGAAACTCTATATGATATTGTTTTAGAAGCTAGGGAAGAAGGTTCGCTTCGTGAGGCTGTTCGAGAACAGGCTCGTATTGAACTGGCCTTAAAGGCCTTCTTGATAGAAGGTGGTTATAGTGCCTTTACCACGACCTTTCAAGATTTGCATGGTATGAAACAGCTCCCTGGTTTGGCAGCACAACGTCTCATGGCGGCAGGGTATGGCTTCGGTGCTGAAGGGGACTGGAAAACGGCCGCCTTGGTTCGAATCATGAAGATCATGGCTGCAGGAAAAGGGACTTCTCTCATGGAAGATTACACCTATCATCTGGAAAAAGGTAACGAAATGATCCTTGGAGCACACATGCTTGAAATTTGCCCAACCATAGCCGCTTCTCGCCCGCGGATTGAAGTTCATCCACTTTCTATTGGTGGAAAAGCTGATCCTGCACGATTGGTCTTTGATGGTGCAACTGGCCCTGCAATTTGTGTCTCACTAATAGATATAGGAGGACGCTTCCGTCTGATTGTTAATGAAGTAGATGCTGTAAAATCACCGCATTCACTGCCAAAGCTTCCCGTTGCCAGAGTTCTTTGGAAACCTCAGCCCAATCTTCAAGAGGCAGCTGAAGCTTGGATACGTGCTGGTGGAGCTCACCATACTTGTTTTTCATTGAAGGTAAGTGCTGAACAATTGCTTGATTGGTCTGAAATGGTGGGTGTTGAATGTCTATTAATTAACAAGGACACCAATCTTTTGGCTTTCCGTAACGAATTGCGCTGGAACGATCTCGCTTGGAAATTAAAAGGGCTCTAAAGATTGCGTGAATTCTTTGGATATCATGAACTTGGCATCTTTCTGAGTCTGAGAGCTTCTCTGTCCGCCTCAGGAGCCTTAAGGTCAATCACCTTTGACCTTAAGGCTTATTTAATGTGTATTTTCGATGAATCAACCAGGCAGCACCCGTTAACCCTGCCAGGTTTCCCAGTTTAGCTGGAACAATGGATGTGTTTTCTGCTACTCTTGGCAGAATCGCCTTATTAAAGGCCTTCGTCAGGGGATCAAAAAGTATCTTGCCTGCATGTGCAACTCCTCCGCCAATCACGATAACCTCAGGATTTAACAGATAACACATTTGAGCCAAGGTGTTTCCAAGGATGCAGCCAACTTTTGTGATAATCTCTAAGCAAATAGAATCCCCTTGTTGGGCCAATTGGACCACTGACTTGGCTGAAACCGTTCCCGTTCGGTCATATTCGTCTTTTAACGGTCCGGTTGACATCCCCTTTACCTGTTCCAGGGCATCCGACACAATGGCTGTTGCCGACGTTTCAGTTTCCAGGCAACCCTTTCTGCCGCAATTACACCTACGGCCACCTTGAGGCTTAACAGTAATGTGCCCTACTTCGCCCGCACATCCATTTGCGCCGTGATAAATATTACCATTGATAATTACGCCACCACCGATTCCGGTGCCCAGTGTCAGGCAGATTAAATGTGAAGCTCCTTTTCCAGCCCCACTCCACATTTCTCCCAAGGCGGCTGCATTTGCGTCGTTATCAACCATAATTGGCACCATCCACATTCTCTCTAGATCTGCTTTCAAAGGTACATGATCCCAGCCAAGGTTAACTGCCTCAACGACAATACCCTTTTGCTGATCGAGAAATGCAGGAACACCAGCTCCTACGCCAATAATATCTTTCCATTCATATTGACTTTTCCGAAAAAGTTGTTCAGCCATTTGAGAGAAAACAGCTAATATCTGATGGTAACCTGCTTTGACCGGCGTTGGACTTTCCAGAGTATGGAGAATATTGCCTAGCTGATCTACAAGGCCCATCTTGATGGAAGTTCCCCCTAGGTCGATGCCTATATAAACTGACGGTTTCATACCGGTTGCCTCCTATTCCTCAACACTTACAAATATGATCGAGCCGTAAAAATTGGACATCAAAACTGAGTTTTACCTATGCACACACGGAATACAGTTGAAAACCCCAAAAGGGAATTTAGTAGCTCTGTAGGTTAATATTGACACAACAGTACGGAAGTTTGCAAGCTTTTTAATTTCGATTTTCAGTCTATCAAATTAACGTGCCATTCGGGCAAAATTCATTATAATACCTTCTAATTCAGTAGGGGAGGGTAGAGACCCCCACTGAATCATCGAGCGAAGTTAGTTCGCTTAAGGTCGCTGATACTACCTATAAATTAATTGACAGAAAATTCTATATCGTGTTAATATTATATTGTGAACATTGTGTTATCATTATGAACATTTGAGAACCTCGTACAAGGAGTGAGCCGAGTTGGAAACTGAAGAGAAATACTCGATAAAAGTAATTTTGAAAACGATGGAACTACTCAAGTGTTTCTCCCCTCAACAGTCTGAGTGGACGGTTAATGAACTGAGCAATAAGCTGAATATGAACCGCACGACGGTTTATCGAATCCTGACCACTCTGGCAACAGGCGGATTTGTACAATCAAATCCAAAATCCGGTGGTTTCAGACTGGGTTCCACTCTGATTGGATTAAGCTTAGCGCTTTTTAATAGTATGGACATACGCACGTTGGCTGGACCTGTGCTTCAAGGGTTAACCCAGAAAACTGGGGAGAGTGTGCACTTAACAATTTGGTATAAGGATAAAGTAATGCTTATCGATCAATGGGAAAGTCCTTCCGACATCAAGGTTTCTGTACCCCTAGGCAAGAAATTTTCCGCTCATTGCACAGCAACCGGTAAGATATTTTTATCTGAACTACCAGATAAGGAATTCGATAGATACTTGTCAGAACATGAGTTGAAGACGTTTACCCCGAACACAATCATAGACAAGGAAGCCCTTAGAGAAGAGGTACTTAAGGTCAGGCACAAGCAGCTGGCGTTTGATTTTGAAGAATATGCCCTGGATATTGTGGCTTGTGCAGCTCCTATTTTTTCTTACGACCAGAAGATAAACGCTGCAATAGCTGTATTAGGGCCTAGTAGGCGAATGCGAACGAAAATTGAGGAAATTGCAGCACTAACCAAGGAAGCAAGTGAACTGATTTCTAAGAGCTTAGGGTACATTGCGTGTGAAGTCGTGAACTAAGGTTGAACATCGAGACTTCGGTGACGATAGTGTCCGGTGGAAAGTATCGCCGATCGATCATAAGTGGAGTTTTAACGAGAACCGAAAGTTCGAAGTTTTACTATGGGGGAGGAAGTTATTAATGGAACAAACATCCAAAGAAAAATCCCATTCCACTCTTACTCTAAGTATCAATGGTGATACCCACTTATTCGCCTTGGGAGAGGGCTGTCACGAGGTCTCTCCGTCTCACACCTTAGCCTTCACCCTAAGAGAGAGGTTAGGGCTTACGGGTACTAAAATTTCCTGTGATCGTGGTGCTTGTGGCTGTTGTACTGTGATGATGGACGGGAAAGCGGTCCTCTCCTGTATGCTCTTGACTGTAGAGTGTGAAGGAAAGGAGATTTCTACAATTGAAGGCTTAGGAGATCCTATGACAGAATCCATTGATCCTATCCAGCAATCCTTTATCGACCATACGGCCTTCCAGTGCGGGTTCTGTACTCCGGGAATTATCATGAGCACCAAGGCCCTCCTTACTGAGAACCCCTCTCCCACAAGAGGTGAGGTCCAAGAAGCCCTCTCAGGGAATTTCTGTCGGTGCAACAGTCATTATCATGTTCTGGATGCGGTGATGGCAGTTGCCCGAAAGGACGGTTAAGAAATGAAAGACTACCGCTTTATTGGCAAATCCACACCCCGTACGGATGCCCTCGACATCGTTACGGGCAAAACCAAATTCATTAATGATCTTAGCGTTCCCAATATGCTCTACGCTAAGGTCCTCAGAAGTCCTCATTCTCATGCTCTCATCAAGAGTATCGATACTACCAAGGCGATGAACCTCCCCGGTGTGAAGGCCGTCCTCACCCACAAAGATATTCCCGAATGGATGGGGGGATTACCACAACACGTTCGAGTCCTCGACAGTAAGGTCCGTTATGTTGGGGACGCGGTTGCCTTGGTAGCGGCTGAGACGGAGGAGATTGGAGAAGAGGCACTCCGCCTGATTGTGGTCGAGTACGAACCCCTTCCCGCAGTCTATGATGTAGATGAGGCTATACAACCCGAGGCACCGCAGTTGTATGAGCAGTTCCCGGGTAATGTCTTGCCACGGGGAATCCGGGTGTTTGGACCAACCCCCCTTCAGGAGCTGGTCATTGGGGATATAGACCAGGGAATCGCAGAGGCTGATTTCATTGTTGAGGGAACCTATGCCTATGAGAATATACCCAATCCTTTGCCACCGGAATCTCCTGGAGCAATCGCGGTTTGGGAAGGGACAGATACCTTAACAGTTTGGTCGGCATCCCAGGGTCCCCATATGCTCAAAGTTGCCCTTCAGAATCTGATGGGGAGATCCACTAAGGTAAAGTCGATCGGGAGTCCCGTTGGAGGGAGTTATGGTTCAAAGTATATGTCTTGGCAGTATGTTTTTCCGGCCGCTGCGCTCGCCAAAGCGACAGGGAGGCCTGTCAAGATTTGTTACGGGAAGGCAGAACATTTGGCTGCCTTTTCAGTCCGCATCGGATCCCGCATTCATGGTAAGGTAGGCATGCAAATGGACGGCACCGTAACGTTCTTGGAGGGCGATTGGTTAGTTAACACCGGCGCCTTTTCAGAAGGGACTCAGGGTATGGTAGCAGTGGGGTGCGGTGAAGTGCAACTCATGCTGAAGTGTGCCAATTGGAATCTTAAACCCCAAGTGGTATGCACCAACCGAACAGCTTCAGGGCAGGTGCGGGGTTACGGCGGTCAAGAACTGAAATGCGCCTTGGTTCCCATCCTTACTCTCGGAATGGAAAAGGCTAACATTGATCCGGTCGATTTCTTCAAGAGGAATTATGTGAAACCAGGGGAAGGCTATTACTGGCGGGATGGAAAATGGTGGGTTTCTAAGGGAGTCGACTTCACCAAGGCGATCGAAGAAGGCTCTAAAGCCTTCGGCTGGCAAGAAAAATGGCAAGGGTGGTTAAAGCCTACATCTGTCATGGGTACAAAGCGGAGAGGCGTGGGGGTTGGAGTACACGGTAATGCCGATGTTGGGGAGGATGTATCCGAGGCCTTTGTACGTCTTGATCCCGATGGTAAGGCTACAATCTACTCAGGCTTGGCGGAACATGGCACAGGTCAGCGCAGCAACATCTGTAAGTACGTGGCTGAGATTCTACAGCTTCCTCTTGACCGGGTTTCTGTCACGGCGGCTGATTCAAGCATCAACCCCTTTGAGTTTGGACCTGTCGGTTCGAGGGGGACCTATGCCATAGGGAGTGTTGTGATAGCTGCCGCTGAAGATGCTAAAAAACAGCTTTTTGAACTAATGGCCCCAAAGTTTAATGAAATAATGGCTCCTAAGTTTAATGTTACGTCGGAAGACTTGGAAACGGAAGACGGGATGGTCTACGTGAAAGGGAAACCCGAAGTAAGGCTCCCGTGGATCAAAGGGCTCCGCTATCATGGCACCTGTCTGGGTCGCGGCCGTTTCGAGCCTGATTTCACTCAGCCCAACTTTATGATGATCTTTACCGAAGTGGAAGTTGATACTGAAACGGGCAAAGTTGATCTGATCAGAGTAGTAGCTGCTACCGACGTTGGACAGATCATTGACCCTCTTGGCATTACAAATCAACTCAATGGCTGCCTGGGTTCTGCCGGTATCGATAGCGCTCTTTTCGAAGAGACGGTTTTAGATACACGGCTCGGGCGCATCATGAACCCCAATATGATCGACTACAAGTGGCGTACCTTTGCAGAACTTCCCGAGATGGAACATGCAATCCTCGAAACACCCTTTCCCACCCATCGCTTCCATGCCATTGGCGTAGGTGAGATTGCCCCGTCTCCTGGGCCCTCTGCCGTTCTCATGGCCGTAACCAATGCCATAGGTGTGCGGATCCATGATTATCCACTCACTCCAGAAAAGATCTTAAGTGCTTTAGGGAAGATAGATACTCTGAAGAAGGGGGGAAGAGTATGAAATCCTTTGCTCATGAGAATGCCCGCTCAGTGGATGAAGCGATCCAACTACTCGTAAAATATAAAGGAAGGGCCAAGCTTAATGCTGGGGGAACAGATCTCCTCGGAGTCTTAAAGGACCGTATTCTCCCTGATTATCCTGAAGTAATTATCAATATTAAACCAATAGCTCAGCTAAATACAATTGAAGAGAATGACGATGGGATAAGGATTGGTGCCTTAACACCCCTTATAAATATACTCTCCTCGACCTTAGTCGAAAAAACCTACTCAATTCTCCAAGAGGCGGCCATTACCGTCGCCTCTCCTCTAATTCGGAATATGGCGACGATCGGTGGAAACCTTGGTCAGGATACCCGCTGTTGGTACTACCGTTATCCTGAGGAGATCGGTGGTATGATTAAGTGTTTCAGGAAAGGGGGGAAGACATGTCCTGCTGTCCCTGGAGAGAACCGCTACCATGCCATTATGGAGGCAAAGAAATGTTTTGCGGTCTGTCCCTCCGATATGGCTGTGGTACTAACCGTTCTTGATGCATCGCTTACTATTGTAGGTGGAGGAGGAACCCGAAATATCCCAATGAAGGAGTTCTTTACTCCCATAGGGAATGTACTTGCACCTGATGAGATGATAATGATGATTAATATTCCAAAGCCTTCTCCCGTTGCCAGACAAAAATTTCTTAAGTTCACTCTTAGGAAACCCATTGACTTCGCCATTGTGAGTGCTGCATGTCTCATCACAGTAGATAAGGGGGTCTGTAAAGATGCCCGGATTATACTAGGGGCGGTAGCTCCCAAACCCATTCGGGCCATTGAGGCCGAGGAATTTTTAAGAGGGAAAGAATTGTCCGAAGAGATTGTAGCTGAAGCAGCGAGGCTTGCTCTGGTTGGAGCAAAGCCCCTTTCCAAAAATGCCTATAAGGTTGAGATCGCAAAGACACTGGTGAAGAGGGTAGTGAAGGGTCTTTGAGTGAAAAAGGGGCAAAATCTCGAAAGGATTTAGCCCCTTTTTCAGTGGCCACTAATTCGGAGCTACGACTTTAAGTCTGGAAAACCTAAAATGAAATTAATCGTTATATTGAAGGAATACATAATTAGGGCTTGCTAACCAACCCTTTTTTCTCTTAGGCAACCAGAATATTACGATTTTCCGCCTTAATATCCAACTCAGACTTTGGGCAATCCGACAAGGGTGGATTGGCGCTATAGCCCTCACGCTTGT
>Ga0209643_1000757_pt1 | contig 42856 bp, 42 predicted proteins | sample AutmiccBRH37_all_FD_187383 | JGI IMG/M metagenome (GOLD analysis project Ga0209643, IMG submission 187383) | Deep subsurface microbial communities from Mt. Terri, Switzerland - Autotrophic microbial communities BRH/37_all (SPAdes) (version 2) | ecosystem: Environmental > Aquatic > Deep...
CCCCCGCCGCTATCCCGCCGCCCCGCGCTCAATCCCACTACGCTCCGCCGCCCGGCGGAAATACAGCACGGCATAGACGCGGAGGGCGGACACGAGGCTGCGCTGGCCGCGCGTCGCATCGACCCGCGTGCACAGTTCGCTCATCGTCAGGCGCTCGTGAGCGCAGATCTCCTGGAGGGCGCGCCAGATCTCGTCGTCGAGGCGGATCGACGTACGGCGGTCGCCGATCCGCACGCTATGGGGCAACTCGCGGCTCATCGGTCCTCTACGTTCCTGCGGAAACATCCTCGCCCGCGGATCGCTTTCGCCCGGAGTGTCGGAAGCCGTCACGTCCAGCGCGCCGTGTCCTCGCGGTCGGTTGCCGTGATCAACGTCGCCGTGCTGACGGAGGTCCACGCGCAAAGGTCGTAGCGCCGGCTCAATTTCTCGCGAACAGCGGCTTCCGCCGCACCCTGAGGAATCTTGGATCGCTCCCAGGCCGCCAGATCGGGACGCCGCGTCAGCAGCAGGCTGCGTACATCGCCCCCCTCCGCCGCATCCAGGCAGCGCCACAGGCCGACGACCTGCGAATCGTAGGCCGCCTCGAAGCCCGGCCAGGCCGCGGCGCACAGCGACAGGAACTCGTCCCAGTCGGCTTCGGGCGTCACGAACCAGCGAAAGGCGTAGTTCCCCTGCCGGTGCGGCGCCTCCGGTCCCACCGGGCGCAGCGTCGGCACCATGGCGACGCTCTCTTCCATCCGGCAGTCGGCGACGCCGTCCAGCAGCAGGGCACCCGCCCCCGCCGCCGCATCGGCATCAGGCCAGACCGACATCGCCGTCAGCTCGTCGCGCGGCCGGCCGATCTGGCTGCGCCAGACGCCGTAGAGCGCGCCGCCCGCCGCCGCCGCCCGAGGCGCGCCGGCAGCGACAACCCGCTCGGCGACGGCCTTCCACTGCCGCGGCGCCGCTTCGATCCGGTGATGCACATAGACATGGCTCATCGCATCGTGACCCGTCAGTAGTTCCCGCCGGGCACGCTCTCGTGCAGCGGCTTCACCCGCGCGTCCACCTGGCGCAGGCTGTAATAGTCGATCGCCGGCCGGAACGCGTCGTAGACGCGGCGCAGTTCGCCGACCGGCTCGTCGTGGACGTCGACCCGCAGGTCGACACGCGGAAACGGCTTGTCGGCATAGACCAGCAGCGCCGCCGAATTCTGCCCACCATGCTGGCCGCCGGCATCGCGCCCCGCCTCGACCGCGCGCATCAGGCGGTCCTCCGGCGGTGCGTCGGGCTCGGACTCGTAGCCGCGCTCGATCGCGTCCAGCACCGCCTCGCCGACCAGGACGTTGCCGAGTGCTATGAAATTGTCGCGCACATGGTGCCCGGCCCAGTCGCGGTTGTGCGCACCGGTGCGCGCCGCGGCGAAGCCGTCATCGTCGATCACGGCGAGCTGGCGATACTCGGCATACGGGTCCGCCGCGACCAGCGCCTCCACCACCGCCGGTGCCTTGTAGCCCTGGCGCAGCAGGCGGATGGCCATGTGCCCCAGCCGCGGGTCGGCGATCGCCATGATGGCGACCGCGCCCAGGCGCATGCGGACGTGCGGAACGCGCGCGCCCACTGCCAGCGACCGCGTCGCGGTCGCGATGCCCAGCGCCCCGGTGCGCGGGCAGCGCGCCACGGCGGTGAAGGTGTGGACCTCGGGGCCGGGCGGCGGCCCCGGGGACGGTTCCACGGCGCGCGGCATCGTCATCGCCTCACTTCCGCTCGATCAGCTGATAGAGGACGCCGTGTCCGTCGGCGGGATGGATGAAGACTTGGCCCTGGGTCTCGATGACCCGCGCCCCGTTCCCCTTCATCTCCGCGGCCGCCACCTTCAGGTCGTCGACCGCCAGCGCCACCAGATGGACGCCCTCGCCGAACTTGGCGAGCGACTTGGCGATGGCACCGTCGCCCAGCGGCTCGGCGAGCTCAATGAAGCGGCCTCCGTCGCCCAGCGGCAGGATCGCGGCGCGCAGGCCCAGATGCGGCTGGTCCTCCGGCCCCTTGCTCGCCTTCATCCCCAGCTTGGTCTCATAATCCTTCAGCGTCGCGTCCAGGTCCTTCACGCGGACGACGATGTGGTCGATCCATTTGGGCATTTGGGCGGTCCTCCCGTTATTCTCGGCGGCTCGTCGTCCTTGTGGTTGCGACGGCCTGCGGAACCTCGATCTTCCCCCGCCGGGCCGGGTCTGTCCACAGAGGCTCCGACCGATGACCCGGCGCCCGAAAACGGCGTCCGAAAACGGCGCCAGCGGATCCCGCCATGATCGACATCCTCATCGTCGCCGCCTTCGTCGCCTACGCCGTCGGCTCCGGCATGCGAGCGCGGCGCGAGGCGTCGCGCGGTCCGGCCGACTATTTCCTCGCGGGCCGCTCGCTGCGCGGCTGGCAGTCCGGCATGTCGATGGCGGCGACACAGTTCGCCGCGGACACGCCGCTGCTCGTCGTCGGCCTCGTCGCGACCGCCGGGATCTTCGGCCTGTGGCGCCTGTGGATCTACGCCCTCGCCTTTCTGCTCATGGCCTTCGTGCTGGCCGGGTCGTGGCGCCGCAGCGGCGTCCTGACCGATGCCGAGCTTTCCGAATTCCGCTACGGCGGCCGTGGCGCGCTCACGCTGCGCGTGCTGAAGGCGGTCTATTACGGCACGGTGGTCAACTGCGCCGTGCTCGCCATGGTCATGGTCGCCGCCGTGCGCATCGCCGAGGTCTGCCTGCCCTGGCACCTGTGGCTGCCGGCGCCCGTCTACGGCGTCGTCCTCGCCGTCGTGGACGCCCTCGGCCTGAGCCTCGGCACGCCCGTCACCGGGATCCCGCCGGAGATCGCCACGGCGAACGGTCTCATCTCGATCGCGCTCATCCTTACGTTCACCGCCGGCTATTCCCTAACCGGCGGCCTGCGCAGCGTCGTCGCGACCGACGTCGTGCAGCTGGCGATCGCCCTCGTGGGCACGGCGATCTATGCCTGGGTCGTCGCCGACGCCGCCGGCGGGCTGGCGGCCCTGCCGACGCGGGTCGCCGAAATCTACGGTGCGGCACGTGCCGACCGCCTGCTCGCGTTCGGCCCCGCGTCCGTCGGCGACCTGCTGTCGCCCTTCCTGGTGATCATCGGCCTGCAATGGCTCTTCCAGATGAACGCCGACGGCACCGGCTATCTGGCGCAGCGGTCGATGGCCTGCCGGTCCGACGGCGACGCGCGCTGGGCTGGCATCCTCTTCACCTGGACTCAGATCCTGCTGCGCAGCCTGCTCTGGCTGGTGATCGCGGTGGGCCTCCTGGTGATCTATCCGTTCAGCGCCGCGGACGCGTCGGGCGACGGTTTCGCCGCCTCGCGCGAGATCCTCTACGTCACCGGCATCGACGACCTGCTGCCGCCCGGCATCCGCGGCCTCGTCCTCACCGGGCTGCTGGCCGCACTGGCCTCGACCGTCGACACGCACCTGAACTGGGGCGCGTCCTACTGGAGCAACGACGTCTACGACCGGCTGATCTGCCGCCACTGGCTGCGCCGCGAGCCGCAGCGGCGCGAACTGGTGCGCGTGGCCCGGATCTCCGGCATCGTCATCGTGACGATCGCCCTCGCCGTCATGGCGCGGCTCGACTCCATCCAGGCCGCATGGTCGGTGTCGCTGCTGTTCGGTGCCGGCATGGGCTCGGTGCTGGTGCTGCGCTGGCTCTGGGAGCGCATCAATCTGCAGGCCGAACTGGCGGCGATGACGGTGTCGCTGGTCGCGGCCCCCCTGCTCCTCGCGGTCTTCGGCACGGATCCGGCGACGGAATGGATCCGGCTCGGATCGATGGCGCTGGCGACCACGGCGGCGGCGCTCGTCGCCGCCCTGTTCGGCCCCCAGACCGACCGCGAGGTCCTGCGTACCTTCTATCGCACGGTGCGCCCGCTCGGCTTCTGGCGCCGCACCGCGGCACTGGCGGGTGACGCCCCGGAGGCCCCGGTCCGGGCGCTGCTGCGACGGCTCGCCGCCGTGGCCGTCAGCGCCGCCTCGCTGTTCCTGCTGCTGGTCGGCATCGGCCGCGCGGCCGTCGGGACGCCGGGCTTCGGTGGCCTCGCCGAGTGGACGATGATCGCCGCCGGCACCGCGCTCGTTCCCGTGTGGTGGCGGGAGGTGCATCGCGAAGATCCGCTTCCGGCACCCGCTTCCGACATCCTCCTGTACGCGAAACGGCCCGGCACATAGCTGCCGGGCCGTTTCATCGTCGATGGTCGCCCCAAAAAATTCGGGCCAAAAATTCGGGCCAAAAATTCGGGCCGAAAAATTCGGGCCGAAAAATCCGGCTAGAAGCTCAGCCCGCGGGGGCGGCCTTCGGTGGCCGGCCGCGGCGGCCGGGCGTCTTCGTGACGGCCGGCGCGACGGGTGCGCCACCACGGCCCTTCTGGCCGAGGCCGATCTGCTTCGCCATGTCGGAACGCGCCTGGGAATAGGCGGAGGCGACCATGGGATAGTCGGACGGCAGGCCAAATCGGGTCCGGTAGTCTGCCGGCGACAGGCCGTGCGCCGTGGCGAGGTGGCGCTTCAGGGTCTTCTGATGCTTGCCGCAGACGAGACAGACCAGATAATCCGCATTGACGGAGCGCCGAATCGGCACTGCCGGTGTAACCTCGGTCACTTCCGCGGGACCCTCGTCACGCTGAAACGAACCGGAGACGCTCCGAATGATGCCTGGAAGCTCTGCGGCCGGCAGGGAATTGTTGGTCACATAGGCCGAGACGATCTGTGCGGTCAATTCCGCCAGCTTAGCCTCGTTGAGTTTGCTTACCGGTGCCGGCTCGTCAGACATGAACTACTCCGCCTCTACTTCACTAGGGTATGCGCGGAGCAATAGCGCATATGCCGGCAAAGGCAATAGTCGTTTACGGACGCGCGGCAAAAAATCTACAAGACCGTCCCGGATTGATGACATTCGATTCATCTGCGCACCGATACGCGGCATCTTTTGGGTGTATTCGTAACAATCGCGAACTCGATTGCGGCGCCGCGCCTGCAGGTCGGCCGGATGCCGTCCAGCAGGTGGCAACGACCGGGGCCACAGCCGCGGCCAAGTCGCTTTGGGCGGCGGCGGCGCGCTTTTCTGGACGAGCCATGCCGGAGACACTACCATTCGGCCATTCTGCAGCCGAAGCAGCGCCCGGCGGAAAGGAGTGAAGACGGCGCCGACGGAGAATCGCAAACGGAACAGTGCGCACGGCCGCCCGAAAGGCGGACGAGCGTCACGCGAATGTTCCATAGAACAACGTCCGGCAATCATCAACGCCCGGCGATCAGTCCAGATAACAGGGAGACGACTATGCTGACCGTTCTTCGACAGCCGGCGCGTGCGCTGGCGACGTTCGCCATTGCGACGGGACTGGCGGCCACCGCGTCCGTCGCACCGTCGATGGCGCAGAAAATCGAACCGGTGACGATCCGGCTCGCCGGCGACCACAGCCCGCCGCCGCATCCCGCCGCCATCGCCCAGGAATTCTTCAAGGAGCGCCTCGAGAAGGTGATCCCGGGCAGCACCGTGCGCCTCTACGCCGCCGGCGCCCTCTACACCATTCCCGAGGCGGTCGAAGCCATGCTCGACGGCAATCTCGAAATGGCGTGGGGCCAGTTCGGCAAGACTGCGCAGATCGACCCGTACATGAACGTCGTCGTGGGCCCGATGCTCCTCACGACGCCGGGTGCGATGAACCAGCTCGACTCGTTCGACACCATGGAGATGATCCAGGACCGCTTCGCCAAGGTCCACGGCATCAAGATGTTCGGTACCGGCCATCTCAGCATGTTCATGGGCGCCGGCGCCGGTAAGCGCCTGCTCGAGCCCAAGGACTTCCAGGGCCAGAAGATTCGCAGCATGGGCCCCGCCGAGAACGCGGCGCTGGCCGCCTGGGGCGCCAACGCCACGACGATGTCCTTCGGCGACGTGCCCCCCGCCCTGCAGACCGGCGTGATCGACGGCCTGCTGACCAGTCTCGGCGGCTACAACCAGATCAAGGACCAGGCGCCCTACTTCACCGTCGCCGGCATCAACGGCATCGTCGGCGACTATTACTGGGTCGGCGCCAGCCAAGTCTGGTGGAACAAGCTGAGCGACAAGCAGCGCGAAGTCATCGAAAAGCTGATGGTCGAGGAGGTGCTTCCCTTCCAGAAGAAGGTGAACTGGTGCAACGACAAGCGCGTCATCGACCAGTTCGGCACCGAGGATCCGAGCAAGCCCGGCATCTACATCATGCAGGCCGCCGAGCAGAAGAAGCTCGCCGACGCCCTGGGCGACGCCACCACCAAATGGGTGAAGAGCAACACCCCCGCCGACGCCGACAAGTGGGTCGACCGCTTCCAGGAGGAGGCGAAGGCCGCTGTGGAGAAGAACCCGCTGGGCGAGAGCTGGATCGAGAAGACCGACTGCTCCGAGATCAAGCCCTGGTTCGACCGCTTCAAGCGGACCTGACGCGCGCCTCCGGCTAACGCGCCCCCACTAGCGCGCCCCGGTCAAGGCGTGTCCCCTGGCCGCGCACCTGCAAGAGGTGCGCGGTCTCTCTTCTCGTCTTGAAGGACGGTGAGAACCATGGAGCGTGTCATCGACCGCACCTACCGCGTCATCCGCTTCGTGCTCGACTGGTGCGTCGGCTACGCCGCAGCGGTCGTTCTGCTCGGCGCCACCTGCTTCGCCATCGCGGAGATCATCCGGCGCTATCTCTTCGGCGTCGTGTTTCACTGGGGACAGGACGTCGTGACCTATTCCATCGCGGGATCGGTCTTCCTGTTCTTCGCGGTCACCCAGGCGCGGCGGTCGCACCTGGCGATGACGGCGGCGCTCGAATATCTCCGGGCCAGGGGGTTCGTGAGAACCGTTCTGGCCCTCCGCGTCCTCGTCACCACGCTGTCCCTGGCGATGTTCTCGGCCATCGCCTGGTGGGGCATACCGACCGTGGAGCGGACCGCCATGATGGGGCGCACCACCCAGAGCATGATCCTGCCGCTCTGGCCCTTCCAGGCCACCCTCCTCGTCGGCTTCGCGCTGATGGCGCTGGTGACGCTCTTCCACCTCTATCAGGACGTACAGGCGCTGCGGGGCAGGAAAGTCTTTCCCTGGGCACCGGTCGAAGAAGGGCTGGAGGTCTGATCCCATGGGAATAGTCGGCTCAGCCCTCTTCGCCCTGCTCACCATCGGGGCACCGATCGGCGTCGCCCTCGCGGGCTCGGCGATCCTGATGATCCTCTACGATCCGATCCTCTCGCCCAACGCCGTCTTCCGCGCCTTCTTCAGCTTCCTCGGAAGCTACACGCTGATGGCGATCCCGTTCTTCATCCTCGCCGGTTTCCTGATGGAGCGGACGGGGCTGATCGACAAGCTGTTCCAGTTCGCCGACGCGATCATCGGCTGGGTGCCGGGCGGCTTCGCCTATGCCACCCTGATCGCCGCCGTGCTGTTCGGCGCGATCTCCGGCTCCAGCACCGCCATGGCGGCGGCGATGGGCATGATCGCCTATCCGGAGATGATCAAGCGCGGCTATCCCGTCTGGATGTCGGCCGGCATCATCGCCTGCGGCGGCGGCATCGCCATCCTGATCCCGCCCAGCATCACGCTCATCCTGTTCGGCGTCCTGACCGAGGAGTCGATCGTGAAGCTGTTCTTCGCCGGCTTCATCCCCGGTGTCATGCTGGCGATCAGCAACGCCGTGGTCATTCTCGGCGTCTCCTTCTACCTGAAGCTGCCGTCGGGCACCTTCAGCTGGGCCCAGCTCGGCAAGGCGACGGTCGAGGCGATCCCGGCCATCCTGATGCCGATCCTGATCCTCGGCGGTCTCTACGGCGGCCTGTTCACGCCGACCGAGGCCGGTGCCGCCGCCTGCGCCTACGCCCTCGTCTACGGTTTCCTGGCGAAGCCCAAGGCGTTCGTCCGCGAGTTGGTGCCCGCCACCTTCCGGGCGATCAACCTCACCTCGATCGTCTTCTTCCTGGTCGGCTGCGTCGGCGTCTTCCAGTTCCTGCTCGCCAACAAGGGCTGGCCGCAGGACATCGCCGACTGGGTGATCTCCCTCGGCCTCTCGCCGCTGGGCTTCCTCCTCGTCCTGGTACTGGTCCTGCTGCTGCTGTCGATGTTCCTGAACGGCATCGCCATCCTGGTGCTGACCGTGCCGATCTTCTTCCCCGTGGCGAACTCGCTCGGCATCGACCCCATCCACCTCGGCATCCTGTTCGCCATCGCGATCGAGATGGGCGGCGTTATCCCGCCGGTCGGCCTCAACCTGTTCGCCGTCAGCGGCACCACCGGCGTCCCCGTCACCAAGGTCATGCAGGGTGCCGTACCCTTCCTGCTGACCGACGGCATCGTGCTGATCCTGGTGCTGTTCTTCCCGATCCTGGCCCTGTGGGTGCCCAACCTGCTGGTCACCTCGGTCTTCGGGAACTGATCCGACCCGGCGCCCGGCCCGCTTCGGCGGTGCCGGGCGCCGTCCGCTCAGATGAAGCTCATGCCGCCGTTCAACTGGATCGTCTGGCCGGTCAGATAGTCGTTCGACACGACCATCACGACCGCCTGCGCCACCTCCTCCGCCCTGCCGGCGCGGCCGACGGGAATGCGGCGAGCGGCGTCCTCGAGGCTCACCGGCATCATCTCCGTCTCGATCAGCGACGGCGCCACGGCGTTCACCGTGATGCCGTGCCCGGCGAGGCGCGCCGCGTAGCCGCGGGTCAGCCCCTCCATGCCCGCCTTCGAGGCGTTGTAGTGCACGCCGATGCCGCCCGCCCCGCGCGCCGCACCCGACGTGACGTTGACGATCCGCCCCCAGCCGCGCGACCGCATGCCGGCATAGACAGCCTGGCTGCACAGGAAGGCCGACTTCAGGTTGACGGCGATCGTCTCGTCCCAGTCCGCCTCCGTCAGTTCGTCCAGCCCGCGCTTCGCGCCGATGCCGGCATTGTTGACCAGGATGTCGACCGGCCCGAGCGCCGCCTCCACCCCAACCAGCAGCGCCGCGACCTCCGCCGTGCGCGAGACGTCGGCCGCGATCGCCACGGCACGCCGCCCGAGCGCCTGCACCGCGCCGACGACCGCGGCCGCCTCCTGCCCGCGTGCGCGGAAGTTGACCGCCACGTCCGCCCCGGCCCCGGCCAGGGCGACCGCGACGGCGGCGCCGATGCCGCGCGACGCCCCGGTGACCAGCGCCACCCGTCCGTGCAGGTCCGCCACCGCCGCCATGCCCGTCTCCCTAGAAGGCCAGATAGCCGCCGTCGACGTGCAGTTCCGTGCCGGTGATGTAGGAGGCTTCGTCCGACACCAGGAACAGCACCGCGTCCGCCACCTCGTTCACCTCGCCCGAGCGGCCGAGCGGCACGCGCCGCATCATCTTTGCGCGCGTCGCCGGATCGGCCGTCGCACCGGAGGTGATCATCGGCGGCATCAGGCCGGGATGCACGCTGTTGACGCGGATGCCCGCCTCGGCCTGCTGCACCGCGACCGCCTTGGTCATGATGCGCACCGCCCCCTTCGAGGCGTTGTAGGCAGGATGGATCTGCTTCTGGCCGACCACGCCGGAGATCGAGGACATGTTCACGATCGCGCCGCCGCCGGCCTTGGTCATCGCGGGCACCGCGTACTTCATGCCGTAGAACACGCCGGTCGCGTTGATCGCCATGATCCGGTGCCACAGTTCGCTGTCGAACATGTCGGTCGCGGCACTGCCGCTGATGCCGGCATTGTTGACCAGCACGTTCAGCTTACCGAACGTGGCCACGGTCGCCTCGACCGCCGCCGCCCACTGCGCCTCGTCGGTTACGTCCAGCCTCTGGAACAGGGCCTTGCCGCCCTTGCCCGCGATCTCGTCGGCGACGGCCTTGCCCGGCGCCTCCAGCACATCGCCGATGACGACCGCCGCCCCCTCCTCGGAGAAGCGGCGGGCCATGGCCGCCCCCATGCCCGAAGCGGCACCGCTGATCAGCGCGACCTTGTCCTTCAACCGCATCTCGTCCTCCAGCGCTTCTGATTGTTTTCGCCGCTACTGTGACTCGAACCGGCCGGCGTTGCACCTGCCCCCCGCGCGACCTTACGGCGGCGCATGGCGCCGTTCCCGCCGCTGCTCTACCATTCGGGTGCGAGGGCCGCGCAGACGGTCCCGGCACCACGGAGGAGGACCCGGCGATGGCGACCATCCTGTTGATCCACGGGGCGTATCAGGGCGGCTGGATCTGGCAGCGCGTCGCGCAGGCGCTGCGTGCCGGCGGGCACCGCGTGCTCACGCCCACGCTCGACGGCTGCGCCGAGCGCCGCCACCAGATCCGCCCCGGCATCACGACCGAGACGCACGCCGCCGAACTGGCGGAGCTGCTGTTCTTCGAGGATCTGCGCGACGTCGTCATGGTCGGCACCAGCACCGGCGGCATGGTCATGTGCCGCACGGCCGAACTGGCGCGCGAGCGCGTCGGCCGCCTCGTCTTCGCCGACGCGCTGGCGCTGATGAACCGCGAGGCGCTGCCCGACGTTGTGACCCGCCGCAACGTCGTGAGCACCGACGTCGCCACCGGCCCGTCGCCCGAGGATGCCGCGACGCGTCTCTTCGCCGACCTGGACGAGGCGACCAAGGCCTGGGCGCTGCAGCGCTACACCCTGCACCCGATCGCCGCCATGGAAGCGCCGGTGCATCTCGACTCCTTCTGGGACCAGACCTGGCGCACCACCGTGATCTGGTGCCGCCACAGCCCCAACCCCCCGGTCACCCACCAGCGCCGCACGGCCGCCCACCTGCACGGCCACTGGCTGGAACTCGACACCGGCCACTACCCGATGCTGACGAAAGCCGAGGAACTGGCCGGTATGATCACGGCGGGCTGAAGGCGCCTACTGGGCCGGCGTCGCGCCGCCCGACTGTGGCTGCACAGGTCCGCCGCTTCCCGGCACGACGGTTGGCCCCTGAACGTCGAACCCACCCTGCGCCGGCGGCGCTTCGCTCCCCGGCAGGGGCTGTAGTCCGGCCGCGATGCCGCCCACGATCTGCGAGGTCGCGTCCGACGCCGAACCTCTGCCGCCTCCCCCGATGCGGCGCGCCACCACCGCCGGATCGCGCGGATCGGCCGCCGGTGCGGGGATCAGCGCGGCGGCGCCTGCCGCGCTGCGCGCTCCGTCCGCGGGGCGCTCGAACGCCAGCGGCGTATCGGGAGAGGCGCGATGGCGCCGGCCGTCCACCTGTTCGCCGAGGACCGGAGCCTTGTCGTCCGGACCCGCCTGGAGGATGTAAGGGGACGAAGCATCGGCCGGAACGGCGATCGGCTCGGGAATGTCGAGCGGACGCGAGACCTCCGCATCGGCGCGTGCCGGCGTACGGCCCGCAGCGGCTTCCGACGCGGGCGAAGAACCGCTGCACGACGACAGCACGACAGCGAGGCCGGCCGCGACGAACAGGCTCTTGATCAGGGACCGATGCATCACGCTCTCGCTACGAACCAGCGCACTCCGAGCGCGAGTATGAAAGTTGCAGAGGCACCTGTCACGCCGCGCCTCGCGCGTCGCCGGCGAGGCCGCCATCCTACGGCTTGATCTGGGTGATCGTGATGCTCTGGTGGCCCGACTGTACGATGTCCGGCCCGACGATGCCGTTGCCGACCTGCGTGTGAACCAACGTGTTTCCGTCGCCGACCTGCGCGCCGCTCATCGTATTGCCGTTGCCGATCTGGGTCTGGATCGCGAGGTTCCCCTGCCCCGATTGCGACACCGACGCCGTATTGTCTGTGCCAGCCTGGACCTGAAGGGTGGCATTGGCGGAACCCAGGGCCATGCCCTGGATCTGGCTGGCGAGCCCGCTGCCGCCGAAATCGAGCCCGCGCGCCGCGGCGGCAAAGCCGGAAGCGCCCGTGGCGCCGCCCGCGGCGGACGGCGGCGCCGAATTGGACTGCTCGACCGTCGCACGATTGCGCCGTCCCGTCTGGACGAGCGCCGCGAGGTTGGCGCCGTCGCCGCCGCTCTGGTCGATGGAGAAATCGTTGCCGGATCCCGCCGAGAACGTCAGCGCCGTCTGGTGCGCGCCGCTCTGACTGATCGACCCCGCATCACCCGCAGTGGCTCCGCCGCCCGGATTTCCGCGCGCGTCGATCGCAGCGTAGTTGTCGCTGCCGTTGCGCTGCGCGATCCGATGATCGTGAAATGCGCCGCGCTGCGCGATGAGCGCGCTGCTCGAGGGGCTGCTCTCCTGGACGATCTCCGCCCGGTGCTGCTGCCCGACCTGCTGGATGTAGGCGATGCTCTGCGCCTCTGCGGGCGTATTGACCGATCCGCCGAGAACGGCCAGCGCACAAAGTGCTGTGGGGACGCCCGCCGCACGCATGATCGCTCCTCGTGAAACCCGGAGGCACGGGAGGCGGCGATCGCCGCCTCCCCAAACCGCTCAGTTCTGCGTCACCGTCACGGAGTGACCGGAACCGATCTGGCTGACCATGCTGTCGTGGCCGTTGCCGATCTGCGTCACCTGCGCGAAGTGACCGACACCACCAGCGACGACGTCCTGCTGAACGGTCGAGCTGTTGCCACCGCCGGCCTGCGAGACGGAGGCGTAGCTGCCGTCACCGAGCTGCTGTGTGTCGGAGTTGTTGCCGCTGCCCAGGCCGTTCCCGATCGAGCCGGTCGGGTACTGCTCGGTGACGGCCTCGTTGTCATTGCCGTTCTGGAAGATCGAAGCGCGCGAGCTGGTCATCCGGCCAGCACCACCGACCGTGGCCGACTGGTAGATCGTCGCGAGGTTGGTGTTGCCGACCTGCTCGATCGTGCCGTTGTAACGCTCGAAGGTGGACGCGGTGCCCTGACGGATCAGCGCCTCGTTCGAGTCGCCAGTCTGGTCGACTTCGGCCCGGCTGGCATGGACGCCGATTTTCTTCACTTCACCCTGGATCACATCCGAGGTGTTCGCGCTGCCGCTCTGATTGACGGTGATGATGCCGTCACGAGCCGCCGCCTGCTGAATGGCGTCCGAGATGTTCCCGCTGCCGACCTGCTCGACGAAGACGGAACCCCGCTGGCCGCCCTGGTCCACGAGCGAGTCGTTGCCCGCGGCACCCGCCTGCGTCTGACTCACCGTCGCGGTGTTGCTGGTGTCGGCCTGAAAGACTTCGCTTTCGTTGCCTGCCATCGCGCTGCCCATGCCGAGGGCGAAGACGGAGGCGCCGACGAGAAAGATCTTCTTCATGGTTTCTGCCCAACCTTCGTTCGTTGATGGATCCCGGTGCGCCTGCTCCGCACCAAAGTCCATGTCGCGACCCCGGAAGCTCCCGCGGCGGACCTGGACGTCATCGCTGGGCTGTCTGGCCGCATCCCCCCGCTCCCGACGGTAGTGCGTTAACAGCCGCTTAACGTCCGGACAGATTGCCGAAAGATACAATTTTCGAGAATTGGGTTCTTCCCGTACGTGCTACTACTTATGCTAGTATCCTTCGATAGGTCGTCGGCCGCGCCAGGAAGGGTCGAGCGATGGCCATCCGGCACACCACCGTCCGGCATCTGCGGTTCTCGGGAGGAGGAAGCGGTGTGAGCGCCATCACGCCGAACGGCGTTAATCGGTTGAACATTGGGTCGACGCCACAATCATCCTGAATCTGCGCCCGCTCGAACGGCGACGTCGAGCGGGCAGGTCGGCAAAAAATCGGGGATGGGAAACGACCCGGGGGGAGAATGATGTTGGAGATGACCGGCCCGATCCGCGAGGATCGGGTTTCTGTCGGCGACCAGACGTTCCGAAACCTTATCGATCGATCGGCCCAGGGCATTCTCGTCGAATGCGGCTCGCGCCCGGTCTACGCCAACGACGCCTGCGCCCGAATCCTTGGATTCACGTGCGCCTCCATGCTTCTGGACCGGCCCGACGTGGCCGGCCTGTTCGCCGACCCGGCATTGGTGGCGCGCACGGCGACCGGGCTCGTCGACACGCCGGGCGGCCGGACGCACAGCCGCATCACGGTCCGTGCAGATCGTCCCGACGGGTCGACGGCCTGGGTCGACCTCCTGATCCAGCCTACCCAGTGGCACGGCATCACGGCACTTCAGTATACCATCACCGACGTTACGGAGCGGCGCAGATGTCATGAGCGCGCCAGACGACTGCAGATGCAACTGGTCGACAGTGCGCGGCTGAATGCGATGCGCGAGGTCGCGAACAGCCTTTCGCACAGGCTGAACCAGCCGCGCGGCGCCATGCTCAACTATCTGAATACGGCCCGACGGCTGCTCCACCGCGACGCCTGCCCGCACCAGGTGATGCAGGTCCTCGACCGTCTGGCGGGAGAAGCCGACCGCGCCTACCGCGTGATCGCCGAGGTGGAGTCGGTGTTCGATCACGATCCGGACGAGATGCGGGCGAGCGACCTGCGGGGCATCGTCGAGGAGGCCGTCGACGCGGCGCGCGTCGACGCTTTCACGCGCAACGTCGCCCTGGACCTGGACATCCCGGCCGACCTGCCGGAGGCGGCGCTGATCCGCCCGCAGTTCCAGCACGTCATCCTGACCCTCGTCCGGAGCGCCGTCGAAGCGTTCGAAGACGAGCCGGTGCGCCGGGTGACCGTGAGCGCGCGCAGTGTCGGATCCGAGAAGATCCGCATCGAGATCGCCGATACGGTCGACGCGGCGCCGGCCCGTGCCGGGCATGAGCCCGGCGAACTCGAACTGACCGTCTGCCGGTCCATCATCGCCGCGCACGGAGGCCGCCTGGACCGCGGCGGAACGGGGACCTTCGCATTCACGCTGCCGGCGGTTACACCGGCGACGGTCGGGGTCGGCGCCAGGGCCACGGCCGATGCCTGATCTTCCCAGCGTGTGCATCGTCGACGACGATGCCGGCTTTGCCGACTCGCTGCGCTGCCTGCTGGAGGCGGAGAATTACCGGACGCGGATATACGACGGCGCATTGCCGTTCCTCGACGACCAGGGATGGGTCGATTGCGACTGCCTGATCGTCGACATCCAGATGCCCCGGATGTCGGGGCTGGAATTGCAGGACAGGCTCGCGAGCGCCGGGCACGACGTGCCGCTGATCGTGCTGACCGGTCACGCCGACGTGCCGACCGCCGTGCGCGCCCTCAAGGGCGGCGCGCTCGATTTCCTGCAGAAGCCGTTCTGCGACGCGGAGTTCCTGGCGGCGGTCGCGCGCGCGGTCGACAGCCGCCGCGACGTCACGCTTCGACAGGCGGAGCGGGCCGCCGCGGCCGAACGCTACGCAACCCTGACACCGCGGGAACGCGAAGTTCTCAGCGAAATGCTGACGGGCGAGCCCAACAAGGTCATCGCGCACCGGCTGGGCGCCAGCCCGCGGACCATCGAGGTGCATCGCAGTCGCGTATTCCAGAAGATGGCGGTGCCCAGCCTATCCCGCCTGATCCGGATCGCCATGGAAACCGGAATCGGTGCCGACAGCGACGCGGACGAGGGCCGCAGGTAACAAGACGGAGGCGACGCCTCCCGCCTCAGCCGTCCCAGGACGTATCCCGGGCGCTCGTCTGATAGGCCCCCTGCTGCACCGGCTTCGCCTCGGCACTGGAGTCGTCGGGCGCCTTCCGCTGATCGCGGACGACGGTCGTCGGCGTCTCCTCCAGTTCGCGCAGCCGCTCCGGGTCGGGAAGCGCGGCGCTCGCGATACGATACTCCTCGATCACGCGCTGGCGGTCGCCGGGGTTCTGAAAATCCCACAGGCCCGCCATCGCGCCCTCCACGATCATCGAATAGACCGCATGCTCGATCGCCTGCTGCAACGCCACGAAACCCGGCTCGTTCTGGGTCAGCCCGGCCTCAATCTCCAGCAACTCCTTGAAAGCGACGAAGCGAAACACGCTGGCCGACAGACCGTAGGACAGGATGGTCTTCTTCGCCGAGACCATCTTCAGGACCTCGCCGGACTGCGTGCTCACCGCCCGAAGGCTGACCGTGACCGTGTCCTCGCGATACTCGGTGCTGCCGCCGATCCCGAGGTAGCGAGCCCCGGCCCCGCCCGTCAGCGTGTTGCTGTCGTAGCCGACGATGCCGCCTTCGAAGATGATCCCGGAATAGAGAAGCGGCGGCGGTGGCGGCAACTGCCGCCCGTCGCCGGAGAGATACGCCGCACGCGTCTCGCGGATGATCGCGCGCTCCTTGAGGAGCGAGTCCAGCCCCTCGCGCTCGAGCACGGTGAACCACTGCCCGTTGCCCGCATCCATCAGCGCCTTGGCAAGGACGGCGAGGCCGCCCTGGCTGACGGCGCGCGAATAGGACTGCACTGTCTGGCTCGGCTTGTACTGGCCGGTGAGGTCCGGATATTTGAAGACGGTGACCGGCACCTTGCGCGCCGGCGGCGGCAGTGCGGTCAGCGTCATCTGCATCGGCGTGCTCTCCACCGGTGCCGGCGGTTTCGCCATCTGCTGGACGGTACAACCCGAGAGGGCAGCGGCGAACAGGCCGGCGGCCAGCCCGCGCCGCGCAAGCGCAGATTTCATCAGATCGTCTCCCGAAAAACGATTGCGGCGCGGCGCCGATTAGGGGGTGAGCGTCGGAACCTGGATCTGCGTGCTCTCGCCGGTGCGATCGTCGAAGATCGTCAGCACGATGGATTCAAGGCCGCGCACGAACGTGATCGTCTGCTCGCCGAACTGGACGGTTCCGCTGTCCTGCGGGTTCGGCCCGAAGATCGCGTCGGTCACCTGGCTGGCCAGACCGCTCAACAGACGGCTCTCCAACTGCCGCGCGAACAGCTCGCCCTGACTCAGGCCGGCCGTCGCGGAAGACGAGCTGCGTGCCGATGGGTCGGTGTAGTCGTTCTGGGCATTGGCGATGCCGAGCAGGTGGCTGGAATTGAACGGGTTGCCGCCGAACGAAGGGTTCGTGAACTGGTGGACCAGTTCCCCTGCCACGGCCGGGACCGTCGCGGTCATGCCCGCAATAACTGCGGCCGCGATCCCGCCGAGGAATCGCCCCCCGAAACCCTTCATCTCGAACCCTTCCCGCCTCGCTTCTTCGATGCAGCATGCTGCATCACGATGATCGTTTGAATCCGCGATAACCCGTATAGGGGCAGACTTACTAAACCACTAAGATAGGTTCCGGACGAACACGAACCGTACCGTGCGCCGCGCGTCCGGATCTTCGGAACGCGGGCCGCGGTTGCGGCAGCATGGAGACGGGCAATGTGGAAGCGTCTCGCAGTCGGAGGCTTGATTCCCGTGACGCTAGCCGCCTCATTCGGTGCGAGCAACGCGGCAGCGGTGCCCACGGACCGTGAATACGTGCTCGGCGTCACGGGCAGTGACGGCGCGACCTTTCGCGCGTCCTGCGAGATCGAGACCGCCGCCGGCGTCTCGACGGTCGAGATCGAGTCGGCGGCCCCCGTGACACGCGCGTTCAACGGCCGGGGCCTCTCCTGCAAGCTGACCCAGACGAGCGCCGCGGGCGGGATCACCGTGACGCTTCAGTCGCCGGGCGGCTCCCGCACGCGGTCCAGTACGCAGGGCGAGGGCAGCACCGTCCGGCTCGTCGTCAAATAGACGCGCGCCCTAAACCACCCCCCGCCGCCCCAGAAAATCCGCCACCGCCGCGGCGCACGCGGCGCCGTGGGAGCAGGCGATGCCGTGGCGGGTGCCGGGCAGGACCATGAGGTCGGCGTCCGGCAGGCCGCGCTTCAGCGCAACCGCCAGTTCGAGCGGGATGAACGGGCTGGCGTCCGGGTGCATCAGCAGCACGGGGCACGCGATCGAGGGCAGTCGCGGCGTCAGGTCCAGCCCGACCAGCAGGTCGGCCAGCGCCAGTATGGATTCCGCGTCGCTCGCCCGCTGTGCGGCGCCGAACCAGGCGCGGTGCGCCTCGTCCGTCTGGCCGGGGGCGAAGCGCTTCTCCAGCATGTCGTCCGACCAGGCGGCGAGGCCGTCGGCGGCGATGCGCTCGCGCCACGGGCGGACATTCTCCAGGCGCCCGCCCAGATGCGCCGTCGAGCACGTCGCGACCGCGGCGACAGCCGGGTTGCCGGCCGCCGCGGCGAGGCAGGCCGTACCGCCGACGGACTCGCCCACCAGGACGATGCGCTCGGCGCCCGCTTCGCGCATCGTCGCCGCCGCCGCATCGCGCACCAGGCCGGCGATGTCGTCGAAGGTCCAGGCGATCGGCCCCGCCGGCCGGAACGACCGCCCGTGACCCGGCAGGTCGAGCGCCGCGGTGGCGAACGCGACGCCGAGCACGCCGCGCCAGTCGTTCCAGATCGCCGTGTCGGCACCGACGCCGTGCACGAACAGGATTGGCGGCGCGAGTGCCGGCGACGCCGCGCGTGCAGACGCGAAATCCAGATGTATCGGCCCGCCCTGAAACGCGATGTCCGTCATGTCCTCGTCCGTTACTGCCCAAGTACCGACTTCTTTACTTGCACGGCCGTCGCCGCGCCCTGTAGTCTTCATGGACCATAGGGAGAAGAATACCCCACGTACCCGCAATAGAAAGCGGCCGGCGCGGCGCATGTCGAAAGACACGCGACCTCGACCGGCTCATAACACGGGACGGAGGTAAGACGCCATGGGCGACCCGGTATTGGAGGTCGACGACCTCGCCGTGCGCTTTCGTTTGAAGCGCGGCGCGTTGACCGCCGTCGACGGTGTTTCGTTTCGCGTCGACCGGCGCGAGACCTTCGGCCTGGTCGGCGAGTCCGGCTCCGGCAAGTCGGTCACGGCGCGGTCGATCATGCGCCTCATCCCGACGCCGCCCGGCGAGATCGCCCGCGGCAGCATCCGCTTCGAGGGCGACGATGTCCTCGACCTCTCCGACGCCGAAATGCGCAGCCTGCGTGGCCGCCGGATCGCGATGGTCTTCCAGGAACCGATGAGCGCCCTTAACCCGGTGTTCACCGTCCACGACCAGATTTCCGACGCGCTGCGCACCAATCTCGGCCTCACGCGGCGCGAGGCGCGCGAGCGCGTGGTCGATCTGCTGGGCCTGGTCGGCATCCCTTCGCCCGGGCAACGGCTCGACAGCTACGTCCACGAGTTCTCGGGCGGCATGCGCCAGCGCGTGATGCTCGCCATGGCGCTCAGCTGCAATCCGGACTTTCTCATCGCCGACGAGCCGACCACCGCCCTCGACGTCACCATCCAGGCGACCATCCTGGAGCTGATCACCGAGATGATCGGCCGGCTCGACATGTCGCTGGTCTTCATCACCCACAATCTCGGCGTGGTGGCGCACGCCTGCGACAGGATCGGCGTCATGTACGCCTCGCACATGGTGGAGATGGGGCCAAAGGCCGAGATCTTCCGCAACCCGCAGCACCCCTACACCGTGGGCCTGCTGAATTCGATCCCGCGCCTCGACACCCGGTCGAAATACCTGACGCCGATCCGCGGCTCGGTGTGCAGCATGCTCGACCCGCCGAAGGGCTGCAAATTCCACCCGCGCTGCGACCGCGCCATGGATGTCTGCCGGCGCGAGGCGCCGCCGATCCGCGAGATCGCCCCCGGCCACCACGCCGCGTGCCACCTGCACGGCCATGCGTGACGCCATGGATGCCGCGCTCCCCCCAGCAGCTCCGCCCGACGCCCTGCTGCGTGTCGCGGGGCTGACCAAGCACTTCATGCTGAACGCCGACATCTTCTCGCGCATCGCCGGCGAGAAGGTCCGGACGCTGAAGGCCGTGGACGGCATCGACTTCCACATTCGCCGCGGCGAGACGCTGGGCCTCGTCGGCGAGAGCGGCTGCGGCAAGTCGACCACCGCGCGCCTGGTGACCCGGCTGGTGGAGCCGACCGCCGGCGCGGTCGAACTCGACGGCGAGGACCTGCTGGCCTTCTCCCCCGCACGCATGCGCTCCGTGCGCCGGCGCGTCCAGCTCGTCTTCCAGGACCCGTACAGTTCGCTCAACCCGCGCAAGACCGTCTCGCACATCCTGTCGCGGCCGATGGAACTCCACGGCATCGGCGCCGGCATGATCGAGCGCCGCGCGCGCGTGCTCGACCTGCTGCACCGCGTCGGCCTGAGCGCCGAGCATATCGACCGCTACCCGCACGAATTCTCCGGCGGACAGCGTCAGCGCATCGCCATCGCCCGCGCGCTGTCGGTCGGGCCGGAACTGGTCATCGGCGACGAGCCGGTTTCCGCCCTCGACGTCTCGATCCAGGCGCAGATCCTGAATCTCTTCCGCGACCTGCAGGAGGAATTCGGGCTCACCTACCTGTTCATCGCCCACGACCTCAGCGTCATCCGCCACATCAGCGACCGCGTCGCGGTCATGTATGTCGGCAAGATCGTCGAGACCGGCCCCGCCGCCGACCTCTTCGCCGACCCGCTGCATCCCTATACGAAGGCGCTGCTCGCCGCCGTCCCCGAGGCCGACCCCGACCGGCCGCCGCCGAAGCTGACCCTGAAGGGCGAAGTGACCACGCCGATCGACCCGCCCCCCGGCTGCCGCCTGTGCAGCCGCTGCCCGCGCGAGACCGCGATCTGCAGCGAGATCGCCCCGGAACTGATCCCCGTCGGGACCGGCCGACAGGTCGCCTGCCACAACGTCTGAGCCACACAGTCGGCGCTGTGCCGTCCCGCTCTCCACCGCGAGACCCTCGAGGGGCCGGTCCTCGGTACGGCGGCGCGAAGCCTAGCGTGCCGCCGGGACCGCCTACCGCTCCACCAGCCGCGGGTCCAGGATGTCGCGCAGGCCGTCGCCGAAGAGGTTGAAGGCCAGCACCGTGTAGCAGATGGCCAGCCCAGGCAGGATGGCGATCATCGGCGCCGTCTCCATGTAATCGCGCGCGGCGCTCAGGTCCGCTCCCCAGTCCGGTGTCGGCGGTGGCGTGCCGAGACCCAGGAACGAGAGGGCAGCGATGATCAGAATCACGTAGCCCAGGCGCACCGTGGCGTTGACGATCAAAGGGGAGACGATGTTGGGCAGGATCTCGCGCAGCGCGATGCGCAGCCCGCCCTCTCCCATCGAGCGCGCCGCCTCGACATACTCCCTTTGCTTCTCGACCAGGACCGAGCCGCGCGCCAGCCGCGCCACCTCCGGCATGAACGCGAACCCCAGCGCGAAGATCAGGATCAGGTCGTTGTAGAAGCCCTCCAACTTCCATTCGCGCGCCAGAGTCACGATCAGCAGGTAGAGCAACAGTCCGGGGAAGGCGAGGAGGCCGTCGACGACGCGCATCGCCGCCGTGTCGACCCCGCCGCCGACATAGCCGGTCAGCACGCCGTAGGGAACGCCGATGGCGAGGCCGAACGCGACCGCGAGCAGGCTGATCGTCACGAGCCGCCGGCCGCCCCAGAGCAGGCGGGAATAGATGTCCCGCCCCAGCCGATCGGTGCCGAGATAATGTTCCTCGCTCGGCGGCACGAGCCGTTCGCGGTAGTTCTGGCGGACCGGGTCGTGCGTCGCGATCACCGGCGTGGCGATGCACGCGGCGAACAGCACCGCCAGCATCGCGAAGCCGATCAACCCGGTCTTGCTCTTGCGCAGTTCGTACCAGGCGTTGGACAGCGCCGCCGACAGACGCCGCAGCCGTGGCGGCGGCGCCGGCACCTGCGCGGGAACCTGCGCGAGGGCCGGTGCGGCCGCGCGGTCGTGGACAGCCAGATCGTCCATCCTCCAGCTCCTCAGCTCAGCTTCACGCGGGGGTTCAGGACGCTGTAGGTGAGGTCGACCAGCAGGTTGATGACCACGACGATGACGCCGAGGACCAGCACGCCGGCCTGGATCAGCGGATAGTCGCGCTGGATGATCGCCTCGAAGATCGCCCGTCCGATTCCGGGCCAGGCGAAGATGGATTCCAGCACCACCGTGCCGCCCAGCAGATTGGCGAGCTGCAGGCCGCTGATCGTCACCGTTGGGATCATCGCGTTGCGCAGCGTGTACTTGAAGATCACCTTGCGCTCGGAGAAGCCCATCGCGCGCGCGGTGTCGACATACTCCTTGTTCATCTCGTCGAGCATGCTGGAGCGGGTCAGGCGCGTGGTGTAGGCCGCCTGCCGGACGGCGACCGCCATCGCGGGCAGGATCAGGTATTTCACGCTTTCGAGTGGATCCTCGAACGGACTGACATAGCCCGACGACGGCAGCCAGCCGAGGTGCAGCGAGAAGAGCAGCACACAGAGGATGGCGAACCAGAATTCGGGGATCGAGATGCCGACCAGGGACGTGACTTGCGCGGCATAGTCTATCGGCGCATTGCGCTTCACCGCGGCGATCGTGCCCAGCGGAACCGCGATCAGCATCGATAGGCCGATGCCGACCAGGGCGAGGTAGACGGTCGCCGGAATGCCAGACATCAGCTCGACCGATACCGGCCGCCGGGTGATCAGCGAATAGCCGAAGTCGCCCTGCGCTGCCCGCCATACCCAGCGCCCGTATCGGACGTAGACCGGCTGGTCGAGGCCGAATTCCTCCTCCAGGGCCCGCCGCACCTCAGGGTCCTCGACGCCCTCGCTGCCGGCCAGCGTGTCGACGATGTTCCCTGGCAGCAGTTCGACGAAGGCGAAGACGACGACCGTCAGCACGAACACGACGGGCACGAGATAGACGATCCGGCGGAGCGTGTAAGCGAGCATCGGCACCCTGCCTTGCGCGGGGGATCGGGTCGGTGGGGTGGCGACGGCCGACCGAACGGCACGGCCGTCAGCCCTGCAACCACGTCAGCCTTCGAGCCAGGTCGTCCGCAGGCCGCCGCCGGCATATTGGAACGGCCCGGCGAACGCCGGCTGGTATCCCTGCACCCGTTTCGAACCGGCCTGCAGCAGCGGCACGTAGTGCGTGTAGAGCAGCGGCAGGTCCTTGTTCACCAGGCTGTCGACGTCCCGATAGATCTGTCGGCGCTTCTCCTGGTCGACCTCGACCTTCGCCGCGACCAGCATCTGGTCGATCTTCTCGCTCTCGTAGCCGTAGCGCAGCTTGTTGTCCGGCGAGGTCGACATCAGCGCCCGCGCGTACCAGGCATCCGGATCGAGGCGATAGCTGTTGGCCGACGAGTCGAGATGGAAATCGCCCTTCTGGTACTTCTCGCGCAGCACCGGCGAGGGATGGATCTCCAGGGAGATCTTGAAGCCCGCCTCCTGGAGCATCGCGTGGGCGATCTCGGCGGACTGGTGCATGTACGGATAGGAGTCCTGCGCGACGATCAGGAAGGTCGCATCGCCGCCATTCGCCTTCTTCAGGATCGCGCGCGCCTTGTCCGGGTCGTATTCCGGCCAGGACTCGATGTCCTCGGCGTACCAGGGGCTCGACTTGCTGTAGAAGCCCTTCGCGATCGCGCCGCGCTCGTGGAAGATCGCCTGATGGATACCCTCATGGTCGATGGCGTGCGCCGCGGCCATGCGCAGCAGGTGCGCGTCGGGATTGTCCTTCGCCGAGAACGGCCCGTTCTTCTGGTTGAACGAGATGTAGGCCGTGCCGACGTGCGGGACTTCCCAGGTATTGAAGTCCTTGCCGTAATTGCTCTCGAACTCGGCGGCGTCGGCATAGGCCATGTTGTCGATCAGGTCGACCTCTCCGGTGCGCAGCGCCGTCAGCCGAACGCGATCCTCCTTCTTCGGATACCCGATCAATCCGTCGAGATAGGGCAGCGCATTGCCCTCGGCGTCGGTCTCCCAGAAATTTTCGAAACGCTCCAGTTCCGTGGTGTCGTGCCGTTTCCATGACTTGAACTTGAAAGGTCCGCAGCCGACGGGGTGGGTATCGGCCTGGTCCACCGAGCCCGGCGCCATCAGGTTGGCGGGATAGTAGATCAGGTTGGCGGCGAAGATGGCGCTCGGGTTCTTCAGGTGGCAGCGCACCGTATACTTGTCGTCGACCGACACCCGCTCCAGGTCGCCGAGCACGCCGCGGGTGAAGGAGTGGCCGATCTTCGGATCCATGATCCGTTCGTAGTTCCACTTCACCGCCTCGGCGTCGATGCTCTCGCCGTTGTGGAACTCCGCCCCGCGGCGCAGCTTGAACGTCCAGGTCTTCAGGTCCTTGGAAACGTCCCATTCGGTGGCGATCGCCGGGACCGGCTCCATCCTGCCGTTGAAGTCGAGGAGCCCGCCGGTCGTGCCGGCCATCGGGTGGGACACGTAGTAGACGAAGTTCCGGTGGCTATCGAGGCCGCGGGTGTCGTCGCGCGTCGCGAAGCGCAGGACCCCGCCGCGCTTCGGATGCCGCTGGGCCCCCCGCGCGAGGCGCGGCAGGCCGATGGCGGCCGCCCCGGCGAGAGCCGTGGTCGTCGCCATGAATGCGCGGCGCGTCTGCACGAACGCCGGTCGTTTCGCTTCGTCGGACATGGACGGTGCCTCCCAATTTTTTGGTTTTTCGCGTCCGAACGCGGCACGATGTAGTGGAAAATTATTCTCCCGGGACCTCCGCTGAATCCGGACACAAGATTAGCGCACCGGCGACTCGCGGACTTCGAGTCACCACTTCACGGTTCAAATCTTTGCACGCGGGCTCGACATCCATCAACCACGATTTTTGGCCATTTTTCATGGCGAGCCGCACGCGAATACACCGACTGACTTTGTCCGGACCAATATGAAACAGAAGGAGTGCGGCGAAGCGGCGGGCAGCATGCGGTCTGCATGCATCGCGAAGTGCCCCCGGAGCGACGCCGCATGCCAGCCCGGCCCCCCTCGCCATCCCGCCGAAAAGATGCTGCGATGCGCGCACCGGTCCGGCCCGACGCCGGACCCGCGTCCACCGAGGAGCACCCCGACCCCATGTCAGCGACCCGCTACGACCCGCGCGAATACCGCCCCCTCACCTTCCATGACGCCGCGGCGCGCTTCCGCGACGGCGGCGACGACCCGCGCGCCTATCTGGAGCGCTGCCTGGAGACGATCTCGGCGCGCGAGCCGGTGGTGAAGGCCATCGTGTCGATGAACGAGGCGGGAGCGCGCGAGGCCGCCGACGCCAGCCGGGCGCGCTGGAAGGCGGGAAAGCCGCTGTCGCCCATCGACGGCATGCCGATCGCGATCAAGGACCTGCTCGAGACGAAGGACATGCCCACCGAGATGGGCTGCGAGGCGTTCAAGGGGAACTTCCCGAAGCGCGACAACGCCGCCGTCTGGGCGCTGCGCCAGGCCGGCGCCATCGTCCTCGCCAAGGCGACGACGGCTGAACTCGGCGGCGCGCATCCGCCGGCGACGACCAACCCGTTCGACCCGGCGCGCACCGCCGGCGGCTCGTCGTCCGGCTCGGCCGCGGCGGTCGGCGCGCGCATGGTGCCGGCGGCGATCGGCACCCAGGTCGGCGGCTCGATCATCCGGCCCGCCGCCTACTGCGGCAACTTCGCCCTGAAGCCCACCCAGGGCGGCATCAACCGGGGCGAGCGGCAGGCGACCAGCCAGAGCACGCACGGCCCGCACGCCGGCTGCATCGAGGACATGTGGCAGGTCGCCATCGAGATCGCCAAGCGCGCCGGCGGCGACCGCGGCAGCGTCGGCCTGATGGGCCCCTCGGCGCCGCCCGCGGCGGTGAAGCCCGAGCGGCTGATCGTGCTGGAGAGCGAGGGCTGGCCGATGCTCGACGGCGCCACCCGCGGCGCCTTCGAGGCGCTGCTGGAGAAGCTGCGCAGCGCCGGCGTCACGCTCATCCGGCGCGGCGACCATCTCTGGGTCGAGGCGCTGGAACAGGCGGTGGCCAACGGCCGCGCCACCTGCAACCAGGTCACCAGCTGGGAGAACCGCTGGGGCCAGCGCGCCATCGTCGACGCCAATCCCGACGGCGTCAGCGAGCGCGCCAAGGCGACGCTGGCCAAGGCCGAGGCGATGACGCCGGAGGACTACCGCGCGGCCCTGCTCGTCCGCATGCAGGCGCAGCAGGTGCACGCGACGCTGGCGCCGCTCGCCGACGCGGTGATCTCGCTCTCCTGCCCCGGCCCCGCGCCGATCTGGTCCGGCGACGTCCCCGGCCAGCCGCTGGCGCCGCGCCCGACCGGCGACTTCGTCTTCAACGCACCCAGCTCGATGCTCTTCGCGCCGGTCGTGACCATGCCGATGATGGCGGTCGGCGGCATGCCCGTCGGCGTCCAGGTGATGGGCCAGCAGCACGAGGACGCCCGCATGACCGCCATCGCCCGCTGGATCAGCGGCACGATCGAGCCGGTCGTGGCTTAAATCGCCTCCCCCGGCGGCCTTCGGGCAGCCGGGTCTCGGTCGTCAGGCCGGGAACAGCCAGGGCCGCCGGGCGCGGTAGATCTGCTCGAAGGCGGCGATCTGGGCGTCGTGCTGCAGGGTCAGGTCGATGTCGTCCAGGCCCAGCCGCAGCCGGCGCTTGCGCGACGGCTCGATGTCGAAGCCGATCATCGCGCCCGCCGGCGTGGTGAAGATCTGCCGGTCCAGGTCGACCGTCATCGTCGCCCCCGGTGCCGCGTGCAGTTCCTCGCGGATGCGCTTGGCGTCCGCCGCGTCCTGACGGATCAGCAGCAGGCCGTGCTTCACCGAGTTGTTGTAGAAGATGTCGCCGAAGCTGACGGCGATGATGCAGCGGATGCCGTCGTCGACCAGCGCCCACACCGCCTGCTCGCGGCTCGACCCGCCGCCGAAATTGCGGTCGGCGACCAGGATTCCGGCGTTCGCGTATGCCGGCTTGTTCAGCACGAAGTCCGGCTTCAGCGCGCCATCGGGCGTCTTGCGCACGTCGTGGAACAGGATGTCCGCATAGCCCTCGTCGCGCGGCCGGCGCAGGAAGCGGGCGGGCGCGATCTGGTCCGTATCGACGTTCGGCAGGTCGATCGGCGCGGCGACGGCGGTGAGCTTGTCGAATGGTGCCATGGTCGTGCCTCCGGTCAGACGATGTCGCGGACGTCGGTGATGCGGCCGCGCAGGGCGGTTGCGGCGGCCATCGCCGGGCTCATCAGGTGGGTGCGGCTGCCGCGGCCCTGCCGTCCCTTGAAGTTGCGGTTCGAGGTCGAGGCGCAGCGTTTGCCCGAAGCAACCAGGTCGCCGTTCATGCCGACGCACATCGAGCAGCCGGACTCGCGCCACTCGAACCCCGCCGCCTTGAAGATCGCGTCCAGGCCCTCGGCCTCGGCCTGCTTCTTCACCAGCGACGAGCCGGGCGAGACCATGGCGGGAATGACCGCCCTGCCCTTGGCGGCGATCGCGGCGGCGGCGCTCAGGTCCTCGATGCGCGCGTTGGTGCAGGAGCCGATGAACACCTGGTCGACCGCCACGTCGGCGATCTTCATGCCCGGCGTCAGGCCCATATACTCCAGCGTCTCGCGCATCGCCGCCTGCTGCTTGGCGTCGGTTATGGCCGACGGATCGGGCACCACCGCGGTCACCGGCGCCGCCTCCTCGGGGCTGTTGCCCCAGGTCACCATCGGCGACAGGTCGGCGGCGTCGAGCTTCACCTCGACGTCGAACCGCGCGTCCGGATCGCTCGGCAGCGTTTTCCAGAAGGCGACCGCCTCGTCCCACTGCGCCCCTTTCGGCGCATAGGGCTTGCCCTTCAGATAGGCGAAGGTCGTCTCGTCCGGGGCGATCATGCCGGCGCGCGCGCCCGCCTCGATCGACATGTTGCAGACGGTCAGGCGCTCCTCGATGGTCATGCCGCGGATAACCGACCCGGCATATTCGATGACATGCCCGTTGCCGCCGTTGGCGCCGATCTTGGCGATGATCGCCAGGATCACGTCCTTCGCCGTCACATTCGCCGGGCGCTCGCCGTCGACGGTGATGCGCATGGTCTTCGGCTTGCGCTGCCACACGGTCTGCGTCGCCAGCACGTGGCAGACCTCCGACGCGCCGATGCCGAAGGCCAGCGCGCCCAGCGCGCCGTGGGTCGAGGTGTGGCTGTCGCCGCACACCAGGATCAGCCCGGGCTGCGTCAGCCCCTGCTCCGGCCCGACGACATGCACGATGCCCTGCCGCTCGTCGCCCAGGCCGAACAGGGTGAAGCCGAACTCGGCCGCATTGTTCTTCAGCCCGTCGACGACCCGGCGCTGGTCGGGATCGGTGATGTCCTCGAACCGGTGGCTGAGGGTCGAGATGCCGTGGTCGGGCGTCGCGAAGGTCTGGTCCGGGCGGCGCGGCCGCATGCCCCGCTTCTTCAGGAAGGAGAAGGCGTGGAACGATCCGTCGTGCGCGAGGTGGCGCGCGACCAGCAGCAGCGACTGGCCATCGTCGTCCTTCAGGATCTCGTGCTCGTCCCAGATCTTGTCGAGCATCGTCTTAGGGCTGGACACGGGTGACGCCTCCGTCGTTGGGGTCGCGGCCATCAGGCCGCACGCCTTTTGAAGAAACTGCCGCCGCGTGCCTGCAGCAGCGGATAGAGCAGCGAGACGAGGAGCAGCAGGAACAGCACCATCGCGATCGGCCGCGACAGGATGAAGGCGATGTCGCCGCCGCTGATCTGGTAGGAGCGCAGCAGTTCCCCCTCGGCCATCCGCCCCAGCAGGATGCCGATCACAGTGGCCGCCACCGGGTAGGAGTGCCGCCGCATCATCCAGCCGATGATCGCGAAGACCAGCACCGTCACCGGCCCGACCATGTTGCCGACCAGCGAGAAGGAGCCGTAGATCGACAGCACGATCACCGACGGCACCAGATAGCGCACCGGCACGCGCACGATGCCCGTGGCGATGAACACGAAGCCCAGCCCGAGCACCACCAGCAGGGCCACCTGGGCGAAGTTGCCCAGGATGATCGCGTAGATCAGGTCCTTGTTCTCGCCGATGAAGCGCGGGCCGCCGGTGATGTTGTGCATGGCGAAGGCGCCCAGCATCACCGCGGTGGCACCGCCGCCCGGGATGCCGAGCGCCAGCAGCGTCGCCATCGACCCGCCCTCGGAACTGCTGTTGGCCGATTCCGAGGCGACCACGCCGCGCGGATCGCCCTTGCCGAACTGGCTGGAATCCTTGGCCCGGCGCTGCGTCTCGGAATAGGAGACCAGGTTGGCGACCGAGGAGCCCACGCCCGGAATGGCGCCGATGATGACGCCGATCAGCGACCCGCGGAGCAGGACGCCGGGGTAGCGGAAGGCCGCCCCCATGCCGCGGAGGATCGCGCCGAAGTCCAGCCGCCGGCTGCCCTCGTCCTCGACGATGTAGTTGGAGCGGATCAGGCGGAACAGTTCGGAGGCCGCGAACAGGCCGATCAGCGCCGGGATCGCCGCGACGCCGTCGAGCAGCATCATCGACCCGCCGGTGCCGCGGACGTCGCCGCGCGCGCTCATGCCGATCGTGCCGATCAGCACGCCCAGCAGGCCCGCCAGCAGGCCCTTGGCGAAGCTGCCCTGGCCCAGCGCGGCGATCAGCGTCAGGCCCCAGGCGGCGATGACGAACATCTCCACCGGCCCCAGCATCAGCACCGCCTCGGCGATCGGGCTGACGAAGCAGAAGAGGATGATGTAGCCGATCCCCGTGCCGACCGTCGACGCCGCGAGCGCCAGGCCGAGGGCGGCGCTGTGCCGCCCCTGCCGCGCCATCGGATAGCCGTCGAACGCCGTCGCCACCGCGGACGCGGTGCCCGGCACGTTCATCAGGATCGCCGGGATGGCGCCGCCGAACGAGCCGCCGGTGAAGATCGCCGTCAGGAACAGCATCGCCGACAGGAAGTCCATATAGGCTGTCAGCGGCAGGAAGACGGCCATGGCGACCGGCACGGACAGGCCCGGCACGGCACCGAAGACGAGGCCGATGATCAGGCCGGGCGGCACGGCGAGCCACGGCTGCCACGCACCGAACAGCAGGTCGGTCGCGCCGGCGAAGGCGGTGAAATCGATCATCGCGCGCTCACACCAGCAGCGACGGGAAGGGGAAGGGCAGCATCTCGCGAAGCGCCATGGTCGTTAGCCACGCGAACACCGCGGCGTAGCCCACCGCCAGCAGGCGGTTGCGCTCGCCAAGCAGCAGCAGCGAGATCGCGACGAACAGGAAGGTCGACAGGTCGAAGGCCACATAGGCGAGGCCGCCGACATAGGCCGCGAACAGCGCGATGAAGGTCAGCGTCCGGCGCTCGTCGCGCAGCGACGGCGGCAGGATCGTGTCCGCGCGGTGGCGCCCGACGACCGTGGTCGCCGCCAACAGCAGGCAGAGCCCGAGCGCCAGGACCGCGACCGGCGCGATCAGCATCAGGTTCTCGATGCTCGGCGACGCGCGCACGGCGTCGCGCAGGAACCAAGCGATCCATCCGGCGATCACCGCCAGGATGCAGAGATGTTCGAGGTCGGCGGGACGCCGAAGCAGAGGCGGACGCATGTCCTTCACTCCAGCCTGCGCGGCCCGGGACGCCTGGCGTCCGGACCGCACGGCCTTGCTGGCGTCAGTTGGTCTTGGCGAGGTGGCTGTACTTCTTCAGGCCCTCATAGCCCTCGGTCGTCAGCCGCTTGCTCTCCTCGGGGCCGAGCCATTCGCCGCCGATCTGGTTCTGCTTCAGCCAGTCCTGATAGTCCTCGCGCTCCAGCGTGCGCTTGTAGGCGTCCACGAAGGTCTTGTAGCGCTCGGGATGCTTCTCCTTGAAGGTCTTGTGGGCGATCACCGACGTCGTGTAGCTGCTGAACAGCGGCATCGTGACGTCGTATTTCTCCTTCAGGACCTCGTTGAAGAGCGGCCCCTCCCACTCCTTGACCGGCTTCGCGTTGACGACGGCGATCGAGCGGATGCGGTCGCGGATCACCTCGGAGCCCTGGGCGGCGGCGAAGGTGAAGTCCAGGTGACCGCCGGCGATGGCGGTGCGCAGCGGCCCGCCGCCGTCATAGGTCACGAAGCGCACGTTCTCTTTCGGGATGTTCAGCAGCTCCAGCATGCCGAGCTGCTGCAGATAGGCGCCGCTGCCGACCATGGCGCCCGTGCTCGCCGCGCCGGGCCCGGAGCGCAGCTTGGTGACCAGGTCCTCGAAGGTCTTGACCGGGCTGTCCTTGGGCACCGCCACGATGGCGTAGTCGATCCACTGCGTGTTGATGACGTCGAAGTCTTCCCACTTCACCGGGATGTCGGTCTGCAGGATGGCATTGGCGAGGAACGGCGTCGCCTGCATCACCAGGAAGGCACTGCCGTCGTCGCGCTGCTGCTGGAACCACGCCGCACCCAGTGCGCCCGAGGCGCCGGGCCGGTTCACGACGGTGATCGACACGTCGTTCAGTTCCTTCGGCAGGAAGGTCGCGAGGCCGCGCGCCAGCCGGTCGGCGCTGCCGCCGGTGTTGAACGGCACGACGAACTGCATCCTGTGGCCCGACGGCGGCCAGTCGGCCGCGCGGGCGCCGGGTGCCGCCAGTGCGACGGCTGCGAGAGAGGCGAGCGACCACTTGATGAGTCGTCCGAGAGAAGCGTTGAAGGACATTTCCGTCTCCAGATTTTCTTGTTTCCGCCACGCTCCCGCGCGGCGGCTCTCGATCGGGCGGGGTCGTCCGGTCCGCGGGCCCGGCCTGCCGCCGCCGTCGTCAGTACCCGGCGCGTGCCTTGTCCGAGACCTGGTAGCGCGCCTCCAGCTCCTTCACCTGGTCCATGCCCATCAGGTCGAAGAACTCGGTGAAGCTGGCCACCTCGTTCAGCATCCCCTTGATGGAGCCGGTCCGCTTCAGCTCGTGCAGCACCCGGGTCATCGCCGGGATCGCCGCCATCAGCATGAAGTTCGGATAGATGACGAGGCGGAAGCCGAGCTCCTGCATCTCGTCCGCCGTCAGGAAGGGCGTCTTGCCGGACGAGGCCATGTTGTAGAGCGTCGGCACGTTCAGCATCTTGGGGATCGCCTGGAGCTGCTCCATCGTGCGCGGCGCCTCGACGAAGATCACGTCGGCGCCCGCCTCCTCGTACAGCTTCGCCCGCTCCATCGCCTTGTCGAAGCCTTCGACGGCGATCGCGTCGGTGCGCGCGATGATGACGAAGTCCTGGTCGAGCCGCGCGTCGCACGCTGCGCGCAGATGCGCCGCCATCTCCTCGGCCGGGATCAGCGTCTTGCCTTCCAGGTGGCCGCAGCGCTTCGGCCAGTTCTGGTCCTCGATGTGCAGCGCCGAGACGCCGGCGCGCTCGTAGGTGCGGATCGTCCGCTGCACGTTCAGCGGTCCGCCATAGCCGGTGTCGGCATCGGCGATCAGCGGCAGGCCCGAGGCCTCGGCGATGCGCTGCGCGTTGTCGGCCATCTCCGTCATGGTCAGCAGGCCGACGTCCGGCCAGCCGAGGCGCGACGCGGTGGTGCCGGCGCCGGTCATGTAGATCGCCTCGAAGCCCTCCTTGGCGACGATGCGGGCTCCGACGGAGTCCACCACGCCGGGTGCCTGGACGATCTTCGGGCCTTTCAGGAGTTCGCGCAGTCTCGTGGTCGGGCGTGTCACGGCGGGGTATCTCCTCGGATCGGAAAACGGTGGGCGGCCTCGGCGTCAGAGGCGCAGGAAGTTGCGGCCGTTGTCGACGAAAACCCGGCGGCGCGCCTCGGGCGACAGGCCGCGCAGGCTCTGCATCGGCATGTCGTTGTCCCAGTGCGGGTAGTCGGTGGCGAACAGCAGGTGCTCGTCGCCCAGCATCTCGATCATCCGGTACAGGTCCTTCGGATCCTGCGGTTCGTCGAGCGGCTGGGTGGCGAAGCGCACGCGCTCGCGCACATAGTCGATGGGGGAGCGCTTGACCCAGGGCGTGTCGAAGCGCACGCCGCGCCACGCCTTGTCCATCCGCCAGAGCAGCGGCACGGCCCAGCTGAAGCCGTACTCGACGAACAGCACGCGCAGGCCGGGGAAGCGCTCCAGCACCCCGCTGAAGACCAGGCTGACCAGGTTGGCCTCGCCGACCTGGGAAAGCGACACGTAGCGCTCGATGAAGGATTCCGGCCAGCCGCCGGCGACCACGGGCGCGCCGTGATAGACGTTCTCCGTCCCCGTCACGTGCAGCAGAATGGGAAGGTTATGCCGCTGCGCGGCCTCGTAGATCGGATGGTAGTGCCGGTTCCCCATCGGGATGTTCAGCAGCGGCATGAAGATCGCCGCGATGCCCTTCTGGTCGGCCAGCCGGTCGATCTCCTGCGCCGCCAGTTCCGGCATCTGCGTCGGCACGACCATCGCATAGCGCAGCGGGCCGCTGCCGTCGGCGAGCTGCCATTCCTCCAGGAAATAGTCGTTGAAGGCCGAGCACAGGATGGCGCTCTCGTCCGGTCCCGCCAGCGCCACCGCCAGCGCACCCGGCTGCAGGCAGTTGAGGACAGCGATGTCGATGCCGTGCGGCTCGATCAGCTGCTTCAGCATCCAGGAACGGCTGGACCCGCCCGGCCCGCCCTCCGGCGGCTCGGAATCGGCGCGCACCGCCGTCCCGCCGTGCGGCACCGCGGTGCGCGGCGACAGCGCGCTCATGCCGACCGAGGCGCCCTTGGTCTCGATCCGGTGGCGCCACGCCGCCGGCATGTAGGGAAAGACCGTCTTCAGCCCGCCCTTCACCACCGGGTGGACGTCGCAGTCGACGATCTGGCCGGCCAGCGGATCCTTCGCTGCGACCGGTTTGCGCTCCATGTCGATGGTCGCCATCGCGCTACTCCGTGCCGACGTGCCGGCCCGCGGCGCGCGCGAGTCGGGCCGGGACGCCTTCGACGTGGACGCGGCCGTCGCGCACGGCCGCCGGGAAGGTGTGCAGGCGGATGCCGCCGCCGGTGAACAGGCACTCGCCGCTGCGCACGCTGAACTCGTAGCCGTGCCACGGGCAGCGGACGATCTCGCCCTCGTAGCCGATCGTCAGGTCGTCCGGGTCGGACGGCAGCAGCGTGCTCGTGACGGTGCCGCGGCAGACGGGGGCGCCGCGATGCGGACAGCGGTTCAGAACGGCGTGCACGCTGCCGTCCGCCAGCCGCACGACGCCGATCTCGCGCCGACCGACCTCGAACAGGCGGTACCGCCCGGTGGGAAAATCCTCGACGGGTCCCAGGTCCAGGGACGAGTCGCCGCTCATGGGCATCCTCCGACACGTCTTTTTCGGACCGGTTCCGGCCCGCCGAACCGCGGCGCTTTCACGCCTGCCGTTCGCTTGTTGTCATGATACCATTACAAGCGGACCGGGCGCTGTCAACGCGTCCCCGTCGCGGCGGCAAGCGCATCGCGGCTGGAATTGCAGGGCTTGCACGGTACGATCGCCGCCCGCCCACGGGTCCCGCTCGGAAGGAAAGACGCATTGAAGGTCGAGAGACGGCTCGGCACGCCGCTGCATCATCAGATCTACCTGATCCTGCGCGAGGCGATTCTCTCAGGCCGGCATCCTGCCGGCGAGCCGCTGCCGCCGGAGGAGGCGCTGACGCGCATGTTCGACGTGTCGCGCATCACCGTGCGCCGCGCGCTGGAGAGTCTGGACAGGGCCGACCTGATCGAGCGGCGCCAGGGGCGCGGCACCTATGTGCGCGCCGACGCCCTGCCGGCGCCGCTGCGGATGCCGATCACCAGCGTCTTCAAGAGCATGGAGGCGTTCGGCAAGCACACCGAGGCGCGCGTGATCGAGTTCGGCTACGAGACCGCCTCGCCCCAGGTGCAGGAGATGCTGGGCGTCGGCGCCGTGCCGGTGCAGCGGGCCGTACGCGTGCGCTTCCGCAAGGATCGCCCGATCGCCCACCTGACCACGTGGGTGCCGGAGGAGGTCGGCCGCAGCTTCACCGAGGGCGATCTGGCGACGTTGCCGCTCTACCGGCTGATGCGGCGGGCGGGTCGCTTCTACGCGCGCGGCGACCAGAGCATCTCGGCGACCCTCGCCGATCCGATCGTCGCGAAGCGCCTGGATACGAAGGTGGGCTCCCCGCTGATCGAGTTGCGCCGCCAGGTCTTCGACCAGGAGGACCGCGCGGTGGAATATCTGGAATTCCTCGCCAGCCCCGAGAACTTCCAGTTCCGCATGTCGCTCGACGGACCGGACCTCTCCCCCGCCGAGGTCCAGCCCGAATAGGTGCGGCCTACCCGACCGTACCCGGCTTGAAGCTCATCGCCGCGCCGTTCATGCAGTAGCGCAGGCCCGTCGGCGGCGGTCCGTCGGGAAAGACGTGGCCCAGATGGCCGCCGCAGTTGGCGCAGTGCACCTCGGTGCGCGACATGAACAGGCTGTTGTCCTCGGACTCACCGACCGCCCCTTCGAGCGGCCGCCAGAAGCTGGGCCAGCCGGTGCCGGAATCGAACTTCGTCGCCGAACTGAACAGCGCCTGGTCGCAACCGGCGCAGTGGAACGTGCCCTGCCGCTTCTCGCGGTCGAGCGGGCTGGTGCCGGCGCGCTCGGTGCCGTGGCCGCGCAGGATGCGATACTGCTCGGCCGTCAGCCGCTGGCGCCATTCGGCGTCGGTCAGTTCGAACGGGAAGCTCCCGGCCGTCTTCGCCTCGGTCTTGCCGCCGAACAGCCTGGAGATGCCGAGGGCCGCGGCGGCGCCCGCACCATCCAGGACGAGATTGCGTCGTGACATCATGTCGTCCCCGCGCTTGAAGGTCCCGAGGCCCCTATATGGGCCCGGTCCCCCAGCGGCGGGATGCGACCTAGGCGGGTTATGGCATCACGAAATCGTCACTGCGCGTTCCCGCGCGACGGCAGCCACACCACGCCCGTCCCCAGCACCGACAGCTCGCCGTCCTGATTGTGCGCCTCCTGGGTCACCGCCACGGCGTGGCGGCCGTTCTCGACGAACTTGTCCGTTACCGTCCCCTTGATCAGCAGCGCGTCGCCCTCGGGATTGTGGCGGCGGATCTTGCAGCTCGCCTTGTGCAGGAAGCCGTCGTCGCCGGCCCAGTTGGTCAGGTGGTGCGTCAGCCACGAGCAGCGTTCCGGACCATAGTCGTAGGCGCCCGGCGCGCCGACCTTGGTCGCGAACGCGTCCTCCCAGTGCACCCGTTCCGGGCAGTCGGGGATGCCGAAGCGGTTCTTGATCCCCAGGCCCGGATGGCGATGGATCTGCTTCCAGGCCAGCTTGTTGGCGCGGATGTAGAGCCCACCCCAGCCCTGGGCGTAGGCGATGAAGCCGGTCACCGTCATCGGCCCCTTCGCCATCGTCGGCAGGGCCTCGCCGACCGTCACGTCCTCCCAATAGCGCGGCGTAGCCCCCCGCACCTCTTCCTCGGCATAGTGCCGGAAGAAGTCGGACAGTTCCTCGTCGCTGTAGCGCTTGGGCTCGCGTGCGCGGACCTCGGTGTATTTCGTGCCGCTCTCGCGCGCATGGTCGCGGTCGGTGCGGAAGCACCAGCTGTCGGCCTCGGCCACCAGGTCGCCGGTCTGGTTGTAGAAGGCGACGGTGTAGATCTGTTGGATCGCCCGGCCCGCGAACTTCGTGTCGTGCTCGATCAGGTCCTTCAGCTTCGCTTCGGTCGCGATCTCGTCGTTGCGCCGCACCGGCTTGTGCCAGGTCCAGTCGGCGCCCGCCCACATCGCGTGCACTCCCGGCAGCCCGCCGACATAGCCCGAGACGATGCGGCTGGTCGCGAACAGGAAGGACGGCAGCGCCAGAATGCCGCCGTGGCGCGTCTTCGCCGCATAGGCCGGGTCGCACCACAGCGGATTGTCGTCGCCGATGCCGTGGGCGTAGTGGCGGATGTTGTCGCGCGTCGCCTCGTAGCACCAGGGCTCGGCCGTGTCGCCGATCGTCACGCCGATGCGCTGGCGCAGCGAATCCAGCGCCTCCTCGGTAATACTCGGGAACTCGCGCGCCCCATCTTCTCGCCCGGCGTCTTCGCTCATGTTGTTTCCTCGCTGGCCTTGTCTTTCAGGGCGGCCGCCTCGCGGTCGCGCAGCACCTTGCGGTTGACCTTGCCCGCCGGCGTCTTCGGCAGTTCCGCCGCGAACGCCACGACGCGGGGATATTCGTGCTGGCTCAGGCGCGTCCGCGTGAAATCCTGAAGCTCGCGCACGAAACCCTCGTCGCCGGGCCGGTCGCTGACGATGAAGGCCTTCACCACCTGGCCGCGCGCCGCGTCGGCGACGCCGATCACCGCCGCCTCGCGCACGTCGGCGTGCTTCAGCAGCATGTCCTCGATCTCGTGCGCGCTCATCGTCCAGCCGGCGGAGATGATGACGTCGTCCGCCCGGCCGTCGTGGTAGAAATAGCCGTCGGCGTCGGTGTGGCCGCGGTCCTTGGTCGGGTACCAGGCACCGTGCCGCCAGACCTTGATCTCGCCCGGCACGTCGGGCGGGCAGACGCTGCCGTCGGGCGCCTGCACCTCGACGCGGCAGCCCGGCACCGGCTTGCCCAGCGATCCCGGCTTCACCCGGAAGTCCTTCGCACCCGGATAGTTGGCGAGGATCACGCCCACCTCGGTCGTGCCGTACATGCTGCAGACGGCCACGCCGAACGTCGCCTCGGCCCAGTCGCGCGTGGCGCTGTCGATCGGCTCGCCGGTGAAGGACAGCTTCTCCATCGCATAGCGGTAGCGGTCCGCGCCACCGCTGTTCTTCATCAGGCGAAAGTGCGTCGCGGCCGCCGACAGGTTTGTGATCCGGTACTCCGACAGCGCGCGCAGCAGCCGTTCCGCATCGAAGCGCCCGACGAAGGTTCCCGTCTGCACGCCCAGCGCCAGCGGCGCCAGCGTGCCGTGCCACAGCCCGTGCCCCCAGGCCGGCGAGGACGGGCAGAAATAGCGGTCGCCCGGCCGGATGCCGGTGCCGTAGAGCGCCGCGTTCATCAGCACCACCACGGCGCGGTGCGTGTGTTTCACCGCCTCCGGCATCTCGCGCGTCGTGCCGGACGTGTACTGGTAGACGGCCATGTCGCTCGCCGCCGTCTTCGTCTCGTAGCGATCGGGAAAGCCCGCGAGGCCGGCGAGGAAGCCATCGTCCGCGACCACGGTCTCCAGGCCCGCCAGCCCCGCCGCGATCGGCGCCTTCTCGGCCGAGGTCAGCAGCAGCTTCGGCCCGCAATCCTCGATGCGCAGGCGCAGCCCATCCGGCCCGAACAGGGTGAACAGCGGCACCGCGATGGCGCCCATCTTCGCCGCGCCGAAGAGGCCGGCATAGAAGGCCGGCGACGGCTCCAGCATCAGCGCCACCCGGTCGCCCGGCACCACGCCGCGCGCCTCCAGCCAGTGCGCGACGCGCGACGACGCGGCCGACAGGTCCTCGAACGTCAGGTCCTCGTCGCGGCCGTCGGCGTGCGCCAGCCGGATCGCCAGCCGTCCGCCTCCCCCCGAAGAAGGACGGGCGTGCCGGTCGACGCATTCGTGCCCGATGTTGAAACCGCTCCGGTCGCCGTCGAACAGCTCCCATGCCGCCGACGACGACCAGAGCCTCTGGGCGTCTCCGTAACGCGTGGCATCCGTCAGGTTCGGCATGTCCGCCTGCTTCTCGTGACCCGCGACGATCCAACAGCCGCGAGCGCTCATTGTCAATACGCGCTTGTTATTGTACATAGACAACAATGAAGCCGCCCACCCTCCGCGACGTCCCCGCCGTCACCCGCGCCGTCGCCATCCTGCGCCTGCTCGGCCGCAGCGACGCGCCGCTGGGCGTCAACGCGATCGCGCGTGATCTCGGCCTCGTGCCCAGCACCTGCCTGCACATCCTGCGCGTCCTCGCCGACGAGGGATTGGTGGCATTCGACCCGCGCGCCAAGCGCTACACGCTCGCCGTCGGCATCCTGGCGCTGGCGCGCAGCGCCCTGTCGCGCAACGGCTTCGCCCGCGCCGTCCAGCCGGAGCTGGACCGTCTGGCCGCGCGTTTCGGCGTCACCGCCATCGGCGTCGAGGTGTTCGGGCTGCGGCACATGGTGGTCGTCGCCATCGCCCACGCGGCGCTGGGCGTGCGCCTGCACGTCGACATCGGCAGCCGCTTCCCGGCACTGATCAGCGCCACCGGCCGCTGCCTCGCCGCCTTCGGCGGCCATCCCTGGGACGAGATCGAGGAGCGCTTCCGGCGCCTGCGCTGGCACGACGCGCCGTCCTTCGACGACTGGCGCGCCGAGGTCGAGACCGTCCGGCGCACCGGCTACAGCCTCGACGAGGGCCGCTACATCGAGGGCGTCACCATCCTGGGCGTTCCCGTGACCGACGAGGCGGGCCGCATGCCGCACGCCCTGGTCGCCATCGGCATCACCGAACAGATCCGCCGCCTCGGCCCCGAAACCCTCGCCGCCGCCCTGCGCGAACCCGCCGCCCAACTCTCCGGCACCGCCATCCCTTGAGCGGGTACTGCGGCCGTCGCCGTCCCGCCCTTTCATGCGGGCGCCGCCGCGTCTACCCTCCCCGGCAACCATAAACCCGACCGGGAGAGACGCTTGAGACCCCTGCACGCCACGGCGCTGGCCGCCGCGCTCCTCGCCCCCGCCCTGCTCGCCGCCCCGGCCGTGGCGCAGAAGTCCGGCGGCGTCCTCAAGGCCTATCATCGCGACAACCCGCCCAGCGCCTCGATCCACGAGGAGGCGACGATCTCGACCGACCAGCCCTTCATGGCGGTCTTCAACAACCTCGTCGTCTTCGACCAGCACGCAAAGACCAACAGCCTCGAGCATCTCCAGCCGGAGCTCGGCACCTCCTGGGCTTGGAGCGAGGACGGCACCAAGCTGACGTTCAAGCTGCGCGAGGGCGTGCAGTGGCACGACGGCAAGCCGTTCACGTCCGAGGACGTGAAGTGCACTTGGGACACGATCGCCGGCAAGCGCGAGGACGGCTGGCGCAAGAACCCGCGCAAGCCCTGGTACTTCAACCTCGAGGAGGTCACCACCAACGGCAAGTACGAGGTCACCTTCAACCTCAAGCGGCCGCAGCCATCCTTCCTCGCCTTCCTCTCCGGCGGCTTCTCGCCCGTCTATCCCTGCCACGTCGACGGCCGGACGATGCGCGCCAAGCCCATCGGCACGGGCCCGTTCAAGGTGGCCGAGTTCAAGCAGAACGAGCGCATCCGCCTCGTGAAGAACGAGAACTACTGGAAGGAAGGCCGGCCCTATCTCGACGGCATCGACTGGACGATCATCACGGCGCGCTCGACCCGCGTGCTCGCCTTCATCGCCGGCGAGTTCGACCTGACCTTCGCCCAGGACGTCAGCATTCCGCTGCTCGCCGACGTCCAGTCGAAGGCGCCCGACGCCTATTGCGAGCTGCAGGCCTCCAACGTGCACGGCAACCTGCTGGTCAACCGCGAGGCGCCGCCCTTCGACAATGCCGAGATCCGGCGCGCGATGATGCTGGCGATCGACCGCAAGGCCTTCGTCACTGTGCTCAGCCAGGGCAAGGACACGATCGGCGGCGCCATGCTGCCCGTGCCGGCCGGGGTCTGGGGCGCGCCCGCGGAATATTTCGACAAGGTCCCCGGCTACGGCCCCGACATCGAGGCCAACCGCGCCGAGGGCCGCAAGATCATGGAGAGCCTCGGCTACGGCCCGGACAACCCGCTGCGCATCAAGGTCGCCACGCGCAACATCGCGATCTACCGCGATCCGGCCGTCATCCTGATGGACCAGCTCAGCCGCGTGCACATCGCCGGCGAGCTCGACACCATCGAGACCGGCAACTGGTACAGCCGCCTCGCCCGCAAGGACTATCAGGTCGGCCTCAACGTCACCGGCGTCGGCATCGACGATCCCGACGTGAACTTCTACGAGAACTATTCCTGCGGCTCGCAGCGCAACTATACCAACTACTGCAACCGCGAGATCCAGGACCTGTTCGACAAGCAGTCGGCGATGAGCGACTTCGAGGCACGGCGCAAGCTGGTCTGGGAGATCGACGCCAAGCTGCAGGCGGACGGCGCCCGACCGATCATCTACCACAGCCACGCCGCCACCTGCTGGCAGCCCTACGTGAAGGGCATCACGCGCGCCACCAACAGCATCTACAACAACTGGCGCATGGAAGACGCCTGGCTCGACAAGTAGGCCTCGCTTCCCCGGGCGGAGCGAAACTCCGACCCGGGGTCCATTTCTTGCTCCGGACCGGCCCGCCCTATGCCGGGGTCGGGTGGTACTGGTACAGCCACGTCTCGCTCAGCACCCGGTCGCCGCTGCGCAGGAAGCAGCGCAGCTCCACCGGCTCCGCGCCGGTCGTCGTCAGGTCGAACTGCGCGCGCCAGTGGCCCGGCACGTCGTTCGGCACCGCCTCGGTGAAGACGTAGGAGAAGCTGCCGCGCGAGGCCGTCAGCACCGCCTCGGGCAGCACGCCCATCGGCAGGTCGACCAGCGGCCCGCCCAGGAACTCCACCATGAACTTGCGCACGCCCTTCGGTCGCGGTTGGCCCGGCTGTCCGCCGTTGCCGAGCCGCGTCGCGACGCAGCGCGCGAGGTCGCCCGGATAGGGCTCGTCGGCCAGCCAGTGCAGGCGGTAGGCGATCTGGATGTGGCTGCCCGCCCCGTGCGGCGCCTCCGGCAGCCACATGGCGCAGATGTTGTCGTGGATCTCGTCGTCGGTCGGGATCTCGACCAGTTGCACCATGCCGCGCCCCCACGGGCCGATCGGTTCGACCCAGACGCTCGGCCGCTTGTCGTATCGCACCCCGTCCTCGTAGTTCTCGAACTTCCGGTCGCGCTGCGACAGGCCGAAGCCGCGCGGATTGTCGTCGACGAAGCTGGAGAAGCTGATCCGCGCCGGATTGTTCAGCGGCCGCCAGATCCGCTCGCCCGTGCCGGTCCACATGGCGAGCCCGTCCGAATCGTGGACCTCGGGCCGCCAGTCGACCATGGTCGGCTTGGCCGTCTCCGAGAACCAGTACATCGAGGTCAGCGGCGCCAGGCCGAGCCGCTCGATCGTGCGGCGCGGGTGGATCGCCGCCTCGATGTCCATGACGACGCCCTTGGTCCGGCGCAGCAGGAAGCGGTAGGCGCCGGCGACCGACGGCCCGTCCAGCAGTGCGTAGACCGTCACCGGCGCGTCCTCGCCCGCCGCGGGCTCGAACCAGAATTCCCGGAAGTCCGGAAACTCCTCGGCTCCGGCGCCGCCGGGGTTCAGGGCGATGCCGCGCGCCGACATGCCGACCTGCCCGAGTTCGCCGACGCCGCGGAAATAGGAGGCGCCCAGGAAGGTCGCCCAGGGCTCGACCTTGTCGAGGTCGCCCTTCCGCGCCGGCTCGTGCACCCAGAAGCCGGCGAACGCCGAAGGCTGCTGCGCGAGGCCGGCGGCCACATGGCCCGGCCCCGCCGGGAAGTAGCGCGGGTCGTACAGCACCTCGCGCGCGGTCTCGCCGTCGACCGCGTTCATCCGCACGGTCTTGGGGAAGAACATGCCCACATGCTGGAACGAAATCGGATAGACACCGTCGCGATACAGCGAGAATTCCTTGCGGAAGCGCAGCTTGCCGTGCGCGTCGTAGTCGATGCGCGACACGATGGCCGGGTCCGGCCGCGGCGGCGGGACATAGGGCTTCGCCGCCATCTCCAGCGCCCGCCGCTTCAGCATGTCGTAGGAGAAGGGCTCCACCGGCCCGAAGGCCAGGCCTTTGGGCGCGTTCGCGCCCATGGGCGTCTCGGCCGCCGCCGCCCCCCCCACACCGCCGATGGCGCGCGCCACCGCGGCCGCGCCCAGAACCTGAAGAAAGCTGCGTCGATCGAGCCCTGTCATGAGAGTCCTGTCGCCTGAAGTGCCTGCAAGGCCGGATCCGGCCCGCCCGTCGTGACGGCGGCCGCAAGAAGAGCGCCAACCCGAGGGCACGATCAAGCTCTGTCGAATCTTTGTGGCACGAAACGGGTCGATGCCACGCCGTCACCGGCTTTTGACGAAGTCCGCCAGCGCGCGCAGCTTGGGCGCGACGTTCCGCCGGCTGGAAAAATACAGGAAGAACCCCGGGAACGACGGGCAGAACGGCTCCAGCAGCGGCACCAGCGCGCCGCGCGCGAGCCACGGCCGGAAGCTCTCCTCCATCCCGAAGGTGATGCCGGCGCCGCTGACGGCCAGCCGGATCATCAGGCCCATGTCGTTCGTGGTGAACTCCGGCGCCACGGCCACGTCGAACTCCCGCCCGTTCTCCGCGAACTCCCAGCGGTACGGCGCCGAGCCGGGGGACGGCCGCCAGCCGATGCAGCGATGGCGCACCAGGTCGCGCGGGTGCCGCGGCGGGGCGACA